>Ga0206846_1072_pt2 | contig 17336 bp, 14 predicted proteins | sample Alteio_BWOrgCont_20_FD_152878 | JGI IMG/M metagenome (GOLD analysis project Ga0206846, IMG submission 152878) | Enriched cells from forest soil in Barre Woods Harvard Forest LTER site, Petersham, Massachusetts, United States -... | ecosystem: Environmental > Terrestrial > Soil > Temperate forest >... | reverse complement strand
GGTGTGAACGCGCGCCCTTTAGGGGCGACACAGTGGCCCCATTCCAATCGAGATTAGCTTGTCATCCAAGGGAGACGAATTCATGACGCAGGCGAAACGAGCCGCGCTGGTTACTGGAGCAGCAACCGGCATTGGCCGCGCGGCGGCGGTGGCACTAGCCGAGGCCGGCTACGACGTGGTGATCAATTACAGCCAGAGCGAACAGGCGGCGCGCGAAACCGCGGCGCTCGCAAGGGCCAAAGGCGCAAAGACGCTCTTATTCCAATGCGACGTCAGCAAGGACGCTTGCGTGCGTAAGATGCTGGCAAGCGTCGAAAAGGAATTCGGCCGTCTGGACGCTCTCGTGAACAATGCGGGCACGACATCGAATGTCAAGGCGAGCGATTTTGAGGCCATGACTGCCGAAGAATGGGACCGCGTCTTCGCCGTAAACGTGCGTGGAATGTTTCAGGTAACGCGCGCTTCCGCGCCCCTTCTGAAAATCACCCGCGGCAGCGTTGTCAACACGGCCAGCATTGTCGGTCTGCGTCCCGGGCCGCAGCCGCTGCCGTATGCGGCGAGCAAAGCCGCGGTCGTGAGCCTCACCAAACTGCTCGCGTTCAATCTCGCTCCCGAGGTCCGCGTAAACGCGGTCGCTCCCGGTTGGATGGAAGGCGACTGGATGAAACGCATGCTAGCGGACAGGTATGATGACCTGATGGCGCGTCGCGCGAAGAGCACTCCCTTACGCCGCTGCGCGACTGCAGAGGACGTCGCCGAGGTCATCGTCAATCTGATTACCGGCAATCGCTTCGTCAACGGTGAGATCATCGTGATCGACGGAGGTTTTTCCGCCACGACCTAGGAATACGTTGTGGCGCGGGCGTTCGGCCGCGACGAAAGACATGCGTATTCTGCTGAGGCGATGGTTTACGATGCACTGGTGAGCGCTGCGCTCAGAAAAGGGCCAAGGGAGGGTAAATCGTGTTGGAAGGTGTCGTGCCATTTCCGCCTGAATTTGCCAGGCGCTATCGCGAAAAGGGTTACTGGAACGATAGATCGCTCGCGCAGGAATACAGAATTGCTTTTGACAAATACGAAAAGCGAATTGCATTGCTCGACCGGGATCGATCGATCACCTATGGGGAACTTGATCGCATGTCGAACAACCTGGCGCTGAATCTGCTGGAAGCCGGCTTCAAACCTCTCGACCGGGTCGTGGTACAGTTGCCGAACGTCGCCGAGTTTGTTGTGCTCTATCTGGCGCTTCAGAAGACCGGCGGCATTCCCATCGCGGCGCTCATGCCCCACCGCTTCGCGGAAATCAGTCAATTCGTGGGGCTGTCCGGCGCGGTAGCGTGCGTCGTTCCCGACCAGCAGGGCGATTTTGATTACTGCGCCATGGTCGAGCGCATTCGTCAAAACGTTCCCAAGTTACGCCACGGCATCGTGCTTGGACCGGCGCGCCGGGGCTTTCTATCGCTCCCCGATATGATTTCGAAGCCGTCCAGCTTGCCCGAATCCGCGCTGTCCGAGGTCCGAATTGATCCCGTGGATCCCGCCATCTTTCAGCTTTCCGGTGGAACGACCGGCATCCCAAAGCTGATTCCTCGCACGCACAACGACTACGCGTACAACTCAAAAGTAGCTTCCGGCGTTTGCTCGGTCGGCGAGAATTCCGTCCTGCTCGTAATTCTGCCTATCGCGCACAACCTTCCCCTCGCGTGTCCCGGCATTCAAGGGTTTCTATTTCACGGGGGCCGTGCAGTGCTTAGCGCGAGCGCGCGACCCGAGGATGTTTGCGCCTTAATTGAAAAACATCGCGTCACCCATATCAAGGTGGTTCCCGCGCTTCTCATTCGCCTCTTGCATGATCCGGCCGTTACTCGTCACGACCTTTCCTCTCTCAGAATTATTCAAAGCGGCGGCCAATCCATGCTGCCCGAAGTGCGACTGCTCTCCAAGAAACTCATTCCCAGCGCATTTGTTCAGGAAAATTTCGGAATGTCCGAGGGCCTGCTGATGTTTGTGCGCCTTGACGATCGGCTGGACGTCAGCCAGGAAACGGTTGGCCGCCCGGTGTGTCCCGATGACGAGGTGCGCCTTCTCGACGATGACGACCGCGAAATCCTCGGCGGCGAAGTCGGCGAGCTCTGTTGTCGCGGCCCGTACACGTTGCGCGGTTACTTCGGCGTGCCGGAATACAACGCACGCACCTTCACGTCGGACGGATTTTATCGTTCCGGCGACCTGATGCGCCGCCACAAATCGGGCAACTACGTCGTGGAAGGACGAAAGAAGGACCTCATCAATCGCGGCGGCGAAAAAATCAGCGCCGAGGAAATTGAAAACCTGATTCTCTCGCATCCCTCCGTGAAGAATGCCTCGTGCATTCCCGTCCCGGACCGAGTGCTGGGCGAACGCATGTGCGCGTGTGTCTTGCTGCGCGAAAATGCCCGCCTGACGTTTGAGGAAATGAAACAGTTCCTGCTCGACAAGGAAATCGCCAAATATAAGCTCCCCGAACGGTTGGAAATCATGCCGGATTTTCCATTGTCCCCGTTCGGCAAAGTTTCCAAAAAAACGCTAGCGGAAATGATTTCCCAGAAGATGGTCGCGGAGGAAAAGGACACGGGCAGCGCTTCGGCGTAGTAGCTTGCAGGTGGCCGAGCCACCCTTGGCTGTGTAGTCTGGTCGGGTGCACGCGGAGGCTGCATTTTAGCGGCAATTGCAAAACCCGCGCAGGTCGGCCGCGGCGGATGCCGGTGCTGCAAAAATCCCGGTAAAACGGGCGATAAACGGAAAATCGCATGAGAATCATTGACGTTCATTGCTACCCAAACACCCGCGAGTGGATCGCCTGCCAGCAGCCCTACGTCGACGCGCTCGCCGCATACTGGAACCGTCCCTGGGTGCCGAAACCGGAGGAAGAAGTCGTCCAGGAATTCACCGTTGCCGGTGTCGAGGCGATTCTCGTTGCGCTGGACCTCGAAACGACCATCGGCACCCCCCCGTGTTCTAATGATTATGTTTCCGCGATGCAGAAACGCTATCCGAAGCGAATCATCCAATCCTGGGCCGCGGTGGATCCTTTTAAAGGGGAGAGGGCCCTTTTCGATGCACGCCACGCGATCCAGGACCTGGGAATGCTGGGATTCCACTTCCACCCGATCATGGGGCATTTCGCGGTAAACGATCGCCGTCTGTATCCACTGTTCGAAATCATCAATGAATTGAAAGTGCCCGTGATGATTGATGTAGGCACCACCGGCATGGGCGCCGGAATGCCGGGCGGCATGGGCGCCAAAATCCGACACGCGCATCCCTCGGCGATCGATGAGCTGGCCGCGGATTTTCCGGCTCTGACGATCCTCGCTGCTCATCCCGGCTGGCCCTGGGTGGATGAAATGACCGCCGTGGCCCTGCACAAGGGCAACGTTTTCTGGGAGCTCTCCGGTTGGGCGCCCCAATATTTTCCGCCACAGCTGAAAAAAGACATTCGTGGCCGCCTGAAGGATAAAATTATATTTGGCAGCGACTACCCGAGCATCCCGTACGAACGCGTTCTGCGCGAATGGAACGAGCTCGGCTACGCGGATGAAATCAAGGAGCGCGTCTTCCACGGCAATGCGGAACGAGTTCTGGGGTTGTAGTAGCGGAGGCATCCGATGCTGCGGGGCGGTGCGGGATTCGCCAAGAACGCTGTATCGAATGCTTCGCGCTTGCAACTTACAAAACCGCACAGCCAAGAACGGCTGTGCTACAAGTTCATTGAGGGGGTGACCATGGCTTCTCCCATCCGCCGCGTCGTTACCGGAAAAGACGCAACCGGAAAAGCCATTGCGATGATCGACGCCGTGGCCACGACGGTTCACCGTCGTGAAGAATTGGGCGTCACCAACACCCTTCTTTGGGTAACGGATGCCGTTCCAGCCGATCTTTCCAATTGTGAAGACACAGCGAATAAGAAAATAGGCGTCGCGCCTCCGCCCGGAGGCACACTGTTCCGAGTGATCGAGTTTGCCCCGGAAAGGGAAGTGAAAGCCGACTACAAAACCAGGCTCGGAATCTTTCAAGCCATGGGTCTCGTGTCGGAAGGCGAATCCCGCGAAAAACCACGCGATCCTCTGATGCATCGGACCAAGACCATCGATTATGCTTTCATTCTCTCCGGCGAAATTGACATGCTCCTGGATGATTCTGAAGTTCACTTGAAGCCGGGCGATGTGGTGATTCAGCGCGGCACCAATCACGCCTGGGTAAACCGTGGAAATGCGCCGTGCCAGGTCGCCTTCGTGCTTGTGGACGCAAAGGATTGAGTTTTCGCTGCTGTTTGTTTTGGAGCTTCGAGGATTTTATGTATACTCTTTATTTAGATTGTAAACTTTGAAACAGATGGGAGAGAGAACTGCCGAACCGATTGCAACCTTCGCTTCAGTGAATGGCCAGCATTGCCAGTAAGTTTTGGAGGAAATTCTAATCGTGGGCCCCATGAATCCGCAGCCAGCTGACGCGAACCCGGGTACGAACGGAAATCCGTGCCGGATCGACGTGCATCACCACATGCTGCCGCCCGAGTACGCCAGCCTTACCCGCGACCGCATCGTGGAGATTACCTTTGGCGACACGGCGGTTCTCAATTGGACTCCTGAGCTCACGCTCGAGCAAATGGAACAATTCGGCGTCGCCTCGTCCATCCTCTCGCTGCCGGTCCCGGGCGCGTGGCACGGAGGCAAGGAGAATTCCCGCAGGCTCGCACGGATCGCGAATGAATATGGAGCGCGGCTGTCCAAGGATTATCCGGGACGTTTCGGCATGTTTGCAGCGCTTCCTCTGCCAGATGTGGACGGCAGTCTTAGAGAGATCGAATACGCCTTTGACTCGCTGGGGGCAGACGGCGCGTACCTGCAGACGAGTTACGATGATAAATGGCCGGGCGATCCCACATTCGCCGCGGTATTTGACGAACTAAATCGACGCAAGGCCATCGTTTTCGTCCATCCGACAGAACCCTGCTCCTGCGCGAATCTGATTGCCGGCGTTCCGTCCAATGTGATCGAATTTCTTTTTGATACCACCCGCGCGATCACCAGCCTTCTGGTGAACGGCACATTTTCCCGCTGCCCCGAGATCCGTTTCATCTTCTGCCATTCCGGCGGGACCCTGCCCGTGCTGGCCGCGCGCATCAACGGTTTTTTCCAATCACACAGCGCCCTCGCCTCGCGCGTCCCGAACGGCGTCCTCTACGAACTCAAAAAGTTGAATTACGACATCGCGAACGCAACGAATAATTCGTCGCTCGCAGCCCTGATGAATTTGGTCCCCACGACTCAAATTTTGTGGGGCAGCGATTTCCCCTACCGCTCCATAGGCCCGACAGCCAACGGCTGGGACAGCTACGAAGTCTCTTCGGAGATCAAGCGCGCCGTTAATCGCGAAAATGCCCTGAAACTTCTCCCGCGCTTTGGCGCCACTCCAGGGAAAAGGTAAAGCCCGAAGACGACTTCCTAGCACAGGCTTTAGCCTGTGGGCTTTGGTCCTGGCAATCATAAACCCCGTAGGGTGAAGCCTGTGCCCGTCAGGCCAGATCAGGGGGAAACAGTGTTTTCCACAAAGTGGCAAACCTCGCCGCGACAATATGGAATCACAATCGAGCGCAATGTGGCCATCCCGGTTCGAGAGGGAGTGACGCTCGACTCGGACATTTTCCGCCCGAACGCGGAAAGGAAATTTCCCGCACTGCTGGCCGTTCACGCATACGCGAAACAGGCGCAGTCGTTAGAACTGATGCCGATCGGGTTCTCCTATGAGCGCGGCTTCATGGAAACGGGCGATTTCAATTTTTACGTTCGTCGCGGATACGCGCTGGTCATCGTCAACATCACCGGAACGCACAAATCCGGGGGCATCTTTGGAAACATCGACCGGCAATCGATTCAAGACGTGTACGAAGTGGTGGAATGGGCGGCCCGCCAGTCCTGGTGCGACGGCAATGTCGGAATGACCGGCGTGTCGCATTTCTCCCGCGTCTCTAAGCGTGTTGCCGCGCTGAATCCTCCCCATCTCCGCGCCATTTTTTCTCCCTACGGCTGGACCGACATGTATCGCGATCTCTATTACCACGGAGGAATTTTTAATCACGGCTTCCTGTCGCACTGGGTCTCCTCCAACGGCCCTCACTTTCGGACTAAAAACACGTTGAAAGAAAAATGGGGCGAGGCCCCATATGCCCAGGCTGTGGAAGAGGCCCTCGCCGATCCCGAAATATCCGCCGTCCCGTATCTCGTGGAGGCACTGAGGAATCCCGACACGGGCGCCAATTCCGTGCTCGTCGATATCATCGCGAACAATCTCTGCAGCGAATTTCACCAAGAGCGTTCCGTGAATTTTGAGAATTGTAAAATTCCCGCCTATTTTGGCGGCGATTGGGGAGTCTACGGACTTCATTTGCCAGGCGACATCCGCGCGATTGAAAAATGGAAAGGCCCGAAAAAATTGAGCATCGGTCCGCCCGTGTATATGGACCGGCCCCTGTATCAATACGCCTACGAATCACTGCGCTGGTTTGATCACTGGCTGAAAGGCTCCGACACGGGAATCATGGACGAGCCACCGCTTCAACTCTTTATCGTGGGAGCGAATGAGTGGAAACAAGCCCACGAATGGCCCCTCCCTGAAACCAAATGGACACCGTTCTATCTGCACACCGACGGGCTTTTGAGCGAGCACGAATTCTGGCCGAACGATGGTTCGTCCACCTTCGAGGATTCGCCCCATCTTCACGACGAAATCAATTTCTTGACCCCGCCCATCGTCGAAAATACGGAGATTTGCGGCCCGATCGTCCTGAATTTGTACGGCTCCACAACGGCAAGAGAGATTCTATGGTTCGTTTCTTTATGGCATTTCGAACCAGAAGGCCGCGGCACTCTTTTGACGCGAGGCTGGCTCCGCGGATCGCAACGAAAACTTGACCCTGCCGCGTCCAAGCCCTGGCAACCCGTCCACCTGCATACCGTGCGAGAGCCGCTCGAGCCCAATCAGATTTATGAATTCAATATCGAAATCCGCCCCTACGGCATTCTGCTAAAACCGGGAGAGCGCATGGCAATTAAAATCAAGAGCGCGGACAATGATGTCCCCAGAAACTATCTCGAACTTATCGGAATCGGCCATGTATCGAACGCCGTTGCGTCGCAAGTGACCGTTCATCACAACGCCGACTGCCCATCGCATCTCCTGCTCCCGATCACCAAGGGTAATCGCATCGGAACCTTTATCTCCGGAGGAAAACTCCCTCCCGTTGAGCGCAAGTAGCTCGGCCACTCCTGGCCGCGCGATTTTTGCGACTTTCCCTCCCGCGAGCACCATCGCCGGTTGCAAAACCCGCACAGGGTGCCTGTCGTACCTCAGAACAGATAGGTATCTCCAATCTCCTTCATTGATTCCTTCGCCGGACGAGTCTATATTGCTAGCACGTTGCTAGCACGTCCGTATCCGGATGGACCCATCAGCCACGGAGGCGTTTATGGACCGTAAATTGTGGTGCGCAAGCCTCGTTTTGGCCCTTCCTCTAGCACTCGCGCTCGGCGCAGCAACTAGGGTCAGAGCCCAGAACAAGGGTGAGAAAAGCCCTGGCGCAGGCGCCTCAAGCCCATTGTCCGGACTCGGCTCCATCTCCGGCACGGTCAAAGCCCCCAAGGAATTCAAAGCGGCTAAAGTGTACGTGAAGAATCTCGACAAAAACGTCGTCTACATGGTGTTCACCGATGGCGGACGTTATGAGGCGGTGGATCTGTTCCCTGGCACTTACGAAGTCAGCGTCACCAAGAACGGGTTCACGGACGCGGATGTGCAAAAAATCACCATCGCCTCCGGTCGAAGTGCGACCGCGGATTTTACGTTGAAAGAAGGAACCTACCGCCCAAACCAGCAAATGCGCAGCGGCCTTCCCAAAGGCGAGCCGCTTGTTTCCTATGACGAACTGTATCCCCCGAGTCACGCGCGCGAGACCATCGAGCGCACCTGCATCATGTGCCACGGTCCGGATTTCCTTCCGAACAAACAATGGGATGAATCGCAGTGGAACGCGGCCATCGATCTGATGCAGAACCCGAATGACAATGCCGGCGCGCGTCTCGTACCGGGTACGTTTGCAGCCGGCGAACGCGAGGAACTCGTTGCCTACCTCGTGAGAAATTTTGGTCCGGACAGCAAGAGGCGTGGCCTCGCTGTTCCCGACGAGCCGATCGACGAAAAAGCGTTGGGCAAGGCAATGTTCATCGAGTATCACATTCCGCCGCTTCCCAAGGGCGACCGCGGATTTCACGATGCGCACCTCAGCCAGAACGGAGACGTCTGGTACGTCGACGCGCGCGGCTTGCAGGTCGGCAAAATGGATCCGCGCACGGCCACATGGACGGACTACCCAGTTGCCGGCCCGCAATATCGCGGTCACGGCCTCACCCAGGATGCAAGCGGTGATATGTGGATGGCCGGGCACACCGCCTTCGTGCGTGTCGACAGCAAGACCGGAGCGCTCAAATATTATCCCTACGACACCGAAGCCAAACGGCCTCCGCATGGCAACACGCCGTTCGTAGACTCCAAGCAAAATATTTGGGAGTCGCTCTCCTGGGCCAATGAAATCGCCAAGTGGGACCGCACGACCGGCGAAGTTTCACTCTACAAAACGCCGACGGACAACAGCTTCGCCTACGGCATGGTGATGGACAAGAACGACAAGGTCTGGCTCGCCGATTGGTGGCGCTGCAAGGTAACGAAATTCGATCCCGTGGACAGCCAGTGGATCGAGTACGCTCCTCTCTCCAGACCCTGCACGATGCGGCGCGTATTCGCGGACCACAACGGCATGATCTGGTACGCGCTCGAATGGCCGGGAAAAATCGGAATGCTCGATCCCAACACGAACAAGATCGTGGAATATGCGCTTCCCGTAAAGTGGTCTTTCCCGTACGACATCCAGCAGGATCATGATTCGAATTACTGGATCGCGGATTCCGGGCAGGGCGGCGCGCTGATCAAATTTGATCAGAAATCAAAAGCCTTCACCTACTATCCCTACGTGCAGCGAACCGATATGCCCAAGATCGAAGTCTCAAGCGAGAATTCAATCTGGTACACCACCCGAGCCGCCGATCCAAAAGACCAGGCGCTCGGCGTGCTGTACCCCGACAAATCAAAAATCCAAACGCTAGCCGCCAGCTATTAGGCGTTCAGTCCCCGAAGCAGCGCAGGCTTCCGCCTGTGGGGATTCGTCCTCAGGCTAGATTCAAACCCCACAGGCCGAAGCCTGCGCTGCAAATTCCATCACACGTCATCGCTGCGGTTGATATATGTTTTTCCTGCGCGAATCGCCGCCACGCTCTGCAGCTTCTGCCGCCCCGTGCGTTTGTTTCCCGTGCTGTCGCTGAAGATAAACGATCCTTCACGCGCCTCAAGAATTGTAATGTCCGCCACAGCCCCCGCGCGCAAAGTGCCAAGCTCCACGCCAAAATTAAACATGCGCGTCGGCCCGAGCGTTACGCGTTCAATCACTTGATCGATCGTCATGCCGAGCAGCAGAAATTTCGAGAGTTCCGTAACCAAATCGTAGACCGGCCCGTTGTAGCTCAATCCTCCGAGGTCTGTCCCGATCGTGTCCGGCAGAAACTGTTGCTGCAAACACTTTTCGGCCACATCCAGGCTCAGATGCGGTCCGCCGTCGCCAACGTCAAACAAAACACCGCGCTCCCGGCATTCGAGCATCTCGGGGAGAATTTTTCCGTTGGCATCGAGAGGCCCGTGAGGCCGCCCGGTGAAGCAGTGCGTCAACACATCGCCCTTTCGTAATTGGCGAAGAATGTCCTGCAGGGGAGAATAAGAATCGCCGACGTGCACCATCAACGGAAGATTGGAAATCTTCGCGGCCTCCAGCGCGCGTTTCAGGACTTCGAGATCGTTGGCTCCGGTAATTTCTTTGGAGAGGCGCGCCTTGATGGCAACCACGTCCGGCTGATTCGCTTGTGCCGCCCGCGCCGTCAACTGCGGATTCACCCAATCGAGATTTGAATAGTTCCCGACGAGACCCATCAATGTGCCGCGCGCCCCGATGTCCACCATGGCGTACACTCGCGTGGCAGAAGGCTTGATGACATATTGCCGGAATCCCGCGATGGAAAAATAGCCCGCCGAACCGGCATCCACTGCCGTCGTTACGCCGCGTCCGAGACAATATTGATCCGCGTTTACTCCCGTAGGGCCCACGCCTTCGAAGATATGCACATGCACATCGATGAGTCCCGGCGTGACGATTTTGCCTTTAGCTGAAATCACGCTCCGTGATCCATCTGCGGGAATATCCGGCGCAACTTGCAGAATTTTGCCGTCTTTCACGGCTACGTCGAGCGGCGCGTGCAAATTCTGGCTCGGATCGATGACCGTGCCGCCCTTGATCAGCAAATCGCGGCTTTGCGACAACGCCGCACCCATATCCTGCGCAGCGGGAACAGGCGCGGCGCCGGCCGCTCGGCTGAAACTGCTCGAAGCCAGCAGGGGCGATCCAATCAACCATTGTGAAAACCGGCGGCGTGTCAGCATACTCCTCCTCGTTCGCGGATCTAGGCGACAGCGATCAATTCAATTTCGATGCGCCCCCCGTGCAATCGGGCCACTTCAACCGTGGCGCGTGCCGGCGGGTGCGACGGAAAATAGCGGCTGTACACCTTTCCCATCGCGTCAAAATCGTTCATGTCTTTCAAATACACTGTGGTCTTCACCGTGCGATCGAACGACGAATCCGCCGCTTCCAGGATCGCTTTGATATTCTCCATAACCACTTCCGTTTGGCGTGTAATGTCATCCTCGATCACCTGACCGGTCCTCGGATCGCGCGCCGTTATTCCGGCGACGAAAACGAAACCGTTGGCCTTGATGGCCTGCGAAAAAGGCCCGACAGGTTTCGGCGCCTGATCCGTAGAAATCGCGCGCAGTTTTGTACTGGGTGAGGAAGCCTTATTGTCGGCGCCGTTTGCCACGCCGGCCGCCACAGCCGCGCCCAGCCCGCCCGCCGCCGTATTTCGCAAAAATGTTCTCCGCTTCATATCGCCGTCCTCCGGTCCGCTATTTCAAATCTCAGGATTTCAAATCTAACTTACCTCTGCAGCCTGCCAACCAACTGCCGAAGCGCGCCCATCTTACTTCAATCACCTGACTTTCTACATGGAGTTGAGAAGTCCAGGCTCCCCGTCCAAAAAACGGGCAACCTCTACAAAACCAAAAGTGCCAATACGGAAAGGCGTGGTAGGGCTCTCTCGGTCCCGCGAATTTCGGGACGGAAAGGGGGACTGCTGCCTCGAACGGAGCCGTGATTTCCTGCTCGCTGAATGGATCCCCGGTCGTGATATAAGTTTCGCTAGCGGGCGACGACGGCAAGGAAGGAAAGGCAAATGTCTCAAACCACGGACCCCAAAACAACCGATCGCAAATGGCTGGGCCTCTACGACCGGCCACACCGCGACTTGCGGGAATTTCTCGAACGCGCCGAAGGCCTCGGCGAAGTAACTCGAGTCAAGGGCGCCAATTGGGATCTTGAACTCGGCGCCCTCGCGGAAATCGTCAACCATAAACGATCCGAAGCGTCCGCGCTTTTATTTGAAGACATTGCCGGCTACCCGAAAGGTTTTCGCGTGCTTTCCGGTTCGGGAAACTCCTCCAAACGCATGGCGCTCATGCTGGGTTTTCCGATGCCGCGAACCGCCATCGACGTCGTCGAGGCCTACCGCGATCGAATGAAGCGGCACAAGCCGATCCCGCCGACTACGGTGAAGCAAGGCCCCATCCTGGAAAATATCGATCGCGATGAAAACGTGGACCTCTACAAATTTCCCGCGCCACGAGTGCACGAAAAAGACGGCGGCCGCTACATCGGCACCGAAGACCTTGTGATCATGCGCGATCCTGACGAGGGTTGGGTGAACGCGGCGACCTATCGCGTGCAAATTCACTCCAAGAACAGCACCGGCCTGTGGATGTCTCCCGGCAAGCACGGGCGTCAAATCCGCGATAAATATTTCAAGCAGGGAAGGCCGTGCCCCGTGCTCGTATGCTGCGGCCACGATCCTCTGTTATTTTTAGCCGCGGCCAACGAAATAAAATTCGGCGTATCGGAATTTGATTATGCCGGCGGGCATCGCGGCGAGCCATTTGAGGTGATCCCCAGCGAAATTCATGGCCTCCCCATGCCCGCGCACGCGGAAATCATTTTGGAAGGCGAATTGACCGAAGGCGATGTCCACACCGAGGGTCCGTTCGGAGAATTCACGGGCTACTACGCGAGCCCACCCAGCGACCAGCCTGTGATCCGGGTCCGCCGCGTCTACCATCGCAACGACCCGATCATGACAATGGCTACACCCATGCGCCCGCCCTCGGACATGTCCTTTGGCAGATCCATCGTCAAGTCCGGAATGATTTGGGACGCCATTGAACGCGCGGGAATTTCCGGCGTGCAAGGCGTCTGGTGCCACGAAGCCGGCGCGATGCGCCTGTTCAACGTCATCTCTGTCAAACAAGCCTACGCCGGCCATGCCAAGCAAGTTGGACTCGTCGCTGCGGGATGCCAGGCGGGCGCCTACCTCGGCCGCTTTGTCGTGGTCGTCGACGACGACGTTGACCCCACGGATTTGTTCGATGTCGTGTGGGCAATGTCCACGCGCTGCGATCCGGCTTTGGACATCGAGATCATCCGCCGCATGTGGAGCGGCCCGCTCGATCCCGTCCTTCCGCACGGCTCACCCGTGAACTACAGTTCACGTGGACTGATTGACGCATGTCGGCCCTTCGAGCGCATCAAGGATTTTCCGCCGGTCGTAGGCGCAACGCCGGAGCTGCGCGCCAGGGTCGCGGCAAAATTTGCGGACATTCTCAATAAGATTTAACGAGTAGCAAAACAGGTAGCACCGGCTTCATACTGCGAATCTTCACGCGAATGAAAGTACAAAGCCCCACAGGCTGAAGTGCTACGGGCCGAGACGCCATGACAACAATGCCCGCAACCGCTGTAAACGTCCCCGACTTGATCGACGAGCAGAAAGTCGGCTCATTTCAAATTCGAGTTCTAATCCTGTGCGCCCTGGCAGCGATGCTCGACGGTTTCGCCGCCCAAATGATCGGCTACCTAGCGCCTTCTCTTAAGCGCGATATGAACTTAGACCCCGCCGCGCTCACTGGAATTTTCGCCTGGGGTTTAGTGGGCCTGATGCTGGGCGCACTGACACTCGGACCGGTTGCCGACCGTTTTGGCCGCAAGCCTGTGATCGTCACCTGCACAATCTTCTTCGGTTTGCTTACGTTGGCCACAGCCTTCATACATTCCGCCGCCCACCTTACGATTCTCCGCTTTCTCGCCAGCATGGGCTTTGGCGGAACGATGCCGAATGCCATCGCGCTAACCGCGGAATATGCCCCGCACCGTCGACGCGGCACCATGATCACCATCATGTTTTGCGGTTTTCCCATCGGCGCCACAATTGCCGGTTTCGCCGCTGTGCCCATTGTTCCCGTGTATGGCTGGAGAGGAGTTTTTGTCCTGGCAGGCCTCATGCCGTTAGTGTTGGCTCCGGTGCTGGCTTTTTTGCTGCCCGAATCGATCCGCCACCTGGTGATTCACGGAAAGAAAGCTGCGCGCGTAAGGGAATTGCTTGCGCGCGTCAGTCCGCAACTCGTGTTCGGGAGCGACACAATTTTCGTTGTTCGCGAGGAGCGCGCGCCCGGCATTCCGGTCGCCCATCTTTTCCGGCAAGGCCGAGCCCTCCCCACCGTTTTCCTTTGGATCGGATTCTTCATGAGCCTCGTCGATATCTACCTTCTGTCCAGCTGGCTGCCCACAGTGTTTCACGATGCTGGAATCACGCTCTCGCTTTCGGTCATCGCCACCGCCGTATTTCAAGGCGGAGGCGTAGTCGCCTCCCTGGTCCTCGGCAGCCTCGTCGACCGTTTCGGCGCCTACCGGGTCATGTCGATCACTTTTCTTCTAGGCGCGATTTCCGTTGCTTCGCTCGGCTACTCACATTCCATCTTTTCGATCATGTGCTGCACTTTTTTTGCGGGGGCCGGCGTAATCGGAGGGCAAACGGGAGCGAATGCGCTCGCCGCCTCGTTCTATCCGACTTACATACGGTCAACCGGCGTCGGATGGGCGCTCGGAATTGGCCGCATCGGTTCGATTGTCGGCCCGATCCTCGGCGGCCTCATGCTCTCGCTGCATTGGCCGCTGAGCACAATTTTCCTCGCGGCAGCCATCCCCTCGCTCGTAGGAAGTGCTGCCATATTTCTGATGGGCCGCAGCCAGGCTCCGGTAAACGCAAGCAACGTGCTCGGCGTCGCCGCTTCCTGAATACTCCGCGCTTTTCCGGGAGGATAGAACCAGGCCGAATTCCATGCTTAAATGGGCGAAAGGAGACTTTTTATGAAAGTCGGCATCGTTGGGGCAGGTGGAGTGGGTTCGGCCAGTCTCCTGTCACTCGTCATGCGCGGAGTAGCGTGTCAGGTCGTTGTTCTGGACAAGAATCATGAGCGCGCGAAAGGCGTCGTCGCCGATCTCCAATACGGCGCGACGCTCTCGCCGACTGTGGAACTGCGCGCCGGCGACTACGCAGACCTTGCCGACGCGATGCTTGTGATTGTCACCGCAGGCATCAACGAAAAAACCGGCGGCGCCACGGATCGCAGCGACCCTGCCGGAAGGCTGAAGCTTCTGGACATCAATGCGAGCATTTACCGGGACATTATTCCCAGCCTCGTTGCGGTTGCTCCCGAGGCGCTGATTCTTGTGGTCACTGATCCGCCCGATCCCCTCGCCGATCTTACCCGCGAGCTTGCCGGACATGGGCAAGTATTAAGCAGCGGCACTTTTCTGGACTCGCTGCGATTTCGTTTGCATCTTGCCAAGCGTCTAAAGGTAAATCCCATGTACGTCGAGGCCCAGGTGGTCGGAGAGCACGGAACGTCCCAAGTATTCCTGTGGTCTTCAGCGCGTGTCGGCGGCACGCCTATCGCTGATTTGCTGGAGAAAAGTGGTCAGAGCCTGGACGCGTTTCGCAAAAGCGTCGAGCAGGATGTCCGCTTCGCCAATATCACGATTATCGAAGGAACCGGCGCAAGTCAGCTTGGAATCGGCATGGTCACCGCGCGCATCGCCGAGTCGATCTTGCGCGACGAGCGCGCCGTCGTTCCCATCGGCTCGCACAATCCGAAATACGGCGTCACCATTTCGCTTCCCAGCGTGCTTGGGAGGCAGGGAGTGAGCCAAATCCTTGAGCCGGAGATGTCCGAAGAGGAAAGGCAGGGATTTCAGCGCAGCGCAGAGGTTTTGCGTAATGCTTCGGCGCGGATCACGCAAGTGCCGGCGCAACGTCAAGCTCACCAGGCAGGGTAAGAGTTGGCCTTCGCGTCCAAACCAGACCGCGGATCAGTGCGCAGCCAAGCCGCTCGGAGCACTTGGTGCTGCGCCGGGCGCGAGATTCTGTGTCAACTCGATGCGTGTACCCCACGGGTCGGTCAAATACGCAACCTTCGTTGTTCCATTGGGCGCCAGCCGCACAGCCTCATCGAGCTTGATCCCTTGCGCTTCAAGCTTCTTTGCAAACGCATCCAGATCCTTCACATCGAACCCGATATGATCGAGCGAACGCCCCTTTGTGGGCGCCAGCGTCGTTTTCCCCGGAGAGAAAGAAAGGTTCGTTCCCGGAATATCGTCACAATCAATTAATCCAGGACTGGACATTCGTTGGCGCTGTCCCGGCACGCCGCCAAACGTTTTCGCGTACCATGCCTGCATGGCCGGAATGTCGTTGGGCATCGGGTAGAAATGAATGTGATTCATCACGACCGGCGCGGATTGCGACGGATCGCCATAAAATTCCAGGCGAATCCCGTCCGGTCCATGCACGTAACCTTGGTTTGGATTCCCGGTTTGCTCGATCTCGACGCCGTCGGCCTTCCATTTGGCGAGCGCCCGCGGCAAATCCTTCCACACAAAACCAAAATGATTCACGATGGATCCGTCCGGCGGCCCAGTCGGCTCCGCCTGCCGCAGCATGATGTAAGTTCCCGGAAACTGAATGAGCATCAGCGGCCCGTTTTGCACGACAGTTCCGCCAATCTCCTCCGTCCAGAAATGTTTCTGCGCCTCCACGTCCTTCACGAACAGATGGATGTGCCCCATCGTGACGCCCATGCTGTTCGCGGGCGCAAGTTGCGCGCCGGCTGGCAACGCCAGAAACGCCGCGGCGATTGAGAAAAGCAAACACCGAACTTTCATCGCAATTTGTTTCATAGGATTTTCCGATCCGCTCCTGCAATGCCCCGTACCATACATCGAATCTACAAATCTAACAACAACTACAAGCGGGCCTGCTACAACTCGCACAGCCTTCAGCCTGTGGGTTTTGGCCCTCGCAAGGATGAACCCGCGCCGGCGGAAGTCCTCGCCACTAAAAACCTGATCTATTCCGCGCTCATGATCGGCACAGCCGCATCAGCTGCTACTTTCCATTGCCCATTTTCCTTCACGAAAACCAGCAGCGTGCGATGCGGTGTGCTCACGATCGTTCCGCCAGCGTCCGCGACTTTGCGAATCCTTCGATCCGACGCGAGCGCCACATTGCCATACACCGACATCAGCCGAAACTGGTCCGCAAAAAGTCCTTCGCCCGGTTTGTAATTAAGATGCGCGACGCGTTCCAGCGCGGCGGGTTTCGTCAGCACCACGGTAGGAATCCACGCGATAATTTCAAACCACTTGTCCGCATAGATTTGCTTCAAATAGTCAACCTTCGCGGTCCGCACCGCTTCCATCCATTTCTGATCGAGCTCCGAAAGCTCTTTCTCCAGCTTTTCATCCGGGCTTTTTGTGCTGACGGCGCCCGAGGTCTTGTAATTCGCCTCGCTCGGCGGAATCACCGGTACAAGCCCGGCAGCAGCCGGCCGCCACGAGCCGTTCACCCGCACAAACGCTCGCACGCAATGGCTGTCCGAAGTAAAGGGAATGGTTCCGTCAGGCCGCGCGGTCTTAAAATCGGTGTGATCCGTTCCGAGCGCAACGTCTCCGTAAACAGCCATCAACCGAAAATCGGCAGGGAAAGGGCGAACGCCGGAAACAGGATTCGCCGCCGACTGCGTCGCAACCATCTCTTCCTTGTTGCGCAGGGTCCCTCCCGACTGCACTTCAAAAAATCCGTCCACCCAATAGTTGCTCCTGAACTTCACGCATTCCGCATACGGCTTCTGATAGGGCCCGTCGCAAAGCCACTGCTGATCCACATCCCAAAGCGTATTCTCCAAACTCGCCGCAAATG
>Ga0206846_1074_pt1 | contig 17426 bp, 14 predicted proteins | sample Alteio_BWOrgCont_20_FD_152878 | JGI IMG/M metagenome (GOLD analysis project Ga0206846, IMG submission 152878) | Enriched cells from forest soil in Barre Woods Harvard Forest LTER site, Petersham, Massachusetts, United States -... | ecosystem: Environmental > Terrestrial > Soil > Temperate forest >... | reverse complement strand
TTCAAAAAATTTATACTATGTCAAAATTATATAAACAAGATTTATATTTTTTTAAAAATATTTTAGATAATATAAACTATATCGCAGAATTAGTAAGCGAATCTTTAGGAAAAACATCTGACATACTAGGTCTTGACCAAAGTATGCTAGAATCTGTGTTCTATAAAAAAATTATCGTAATAGCAGCAGAAGAGGGATGTATTCAAGATTCAATTATTGATTCAATGATTTTTTTATTACAGAAAAACGGCGTCAAATTTTTAGAAGACTTAAATTTGCTACTAGTAGTTCATTCTTGTGTCGCAATAGTGGCGTCTGTATTAATAGTTCTTGGATGCTATTTTTTTCTAACTACCCCTTCTGCACAAAAAAGAAAATATTCAACTACACATGATCAAAATAAAATTGATATTGGGGGAGAATTTGATAAGAAGCTAGAGAAGAGTTTTGAAATAAATTATCTAGATATTTGGGATGAAAATTGTCTAATTACAGAGGATATAATCTTGCAAACATCTAGCAGAATACAAGATGGTGTGGTGGATTATATTATTTCAGAACAACTGTACCAAGTTGTTCTAAACATCATAACTTTTGCGGACGATTTGGTAAAAGGGGTTACTGATTGCTATGAGTTCTTGGCTAAGAAAGCCACGGTAGAATATGTTTCTAATAGAGAAGTCGAAAAGACTGTAAATCTTGGATTGGATCTGTTTTATAATGCGATAGATATATCAGAAGTTTTTGAACTTGCTGGAGAGGGTGTTTTCTTTAGTACTGAGCTGTAGCCTTCGGCCTGTGGCCAATTTTTGCTTGATTCTTGTTAATTGTGATCATGGTTGGCAAAAATACATTGCAGGTAGTATGAATTATGGTACCATAGTCCAACCTAAAATATGTAATTTTTATCCATAATGAGATTACAACAAAAAATATTATGTTTGGAACAAAGCACAAAATTAGATCCGTTAAAAAATTGATTATTGTTGCTGCTGGAAAAGGAGGGGTTGGGAAATCGACTATCAGTGTTTTACTTGCAAAACAACTTCAAGCCAAGAACTATAAGGTAGGTATTTTAGATGCTGATATTTATGGTCCTTCGATTCCTACAATTTTAAATATCACAAAAACTATACTTAATACTGAAAATAATAATTTTATACCTATAGATATTTCAGGTATTTCTGTTATGTCTATTGGATTTTTGCTTGAGCCACAGTCGGCGTTGGTGTGGAGAGGCCCGATGCTATCTAAAGCACTCAATCAATTATTATTTTCAACGAATTGGAAGGATTTGGATTATTTAATTATAGATACTCCGCCTGGCACTGGTGATATTCATATTAGTATTATTCAAAAATGCGACATTGATGGAGCAATAATTGTTACCACTCCGGATAGGGTCGCTATAGTTGATGTAGAAAGAGCCATTGATTTATATAAAAAAACTAATATTCCTATATATGGAATTATAGAAAATATGAGCTATATAAATTTTGGTTCAGAAAAACAAGAAATATTTGGTACTGGTGGCGCTGAGCTAATAGCTCGTAATACTGGATTGAGAATCTTGGCAAAACTTCCTTTAATTCCAAATCTTGCTGATAATATAGATTACTATAAACTAAAAGAACTAGATATTCCTCTACAACTTTAGATATAGTCGATTACTTAGAAAATAGATCCATGCTTTCGCAGGGATGGCTAGAGTGGCTTAGCTCGTTGCTCGTGGTCCCATATTCAAGTTAGTTCACTATAATATATAATTTTATTTTCCAACACAAAATGTTGAAAAAATCTTATCAAGCACTTCTTCTACATCGATATTTCCAATGAGATCATATAAGGCTCTTGCTGAGATTCTTAAATTCTCAGCTGCAAGCACCAAGTCATCTTGTAGATCACACCGTGACAAAGCATCATATGCTTTTTGGATTGCGGCTCTATGCCTAGCTCGGGTTATGGTAGGAGAGTCACCATTTCCTGCAAATTCAGAGGCTTTCTCAGTGATTTTTTCTATTAGCTTATCAAGGCCAATATCTTTCTTGATAGAAATTTTTAAATAATCATTTGTTTGTATGGATAACAAGTCTTCATTGTTTAAATCCACTTTATTTATAACATAAATTGTGTTTTCATCCATTATATCAAAAATTTTATAATCACTAAGATCTTGCATATAAATTTTAATATCAGCTTCTTCGATTTCTATTTTTGCTCTTCTTATACCTTCTAATTCTATTTGATTCTTTGTTTTAGTATGGATACCGGCAGTGTCTATAAGAATTATTGGATAACCATTAATATCAATATGGGATTCCAAAATATCACGAGTTGTCCCAGAAATATCAGAGACAATTGCAATATTTCGTTTAGATAAGTAATTTAAAAGGCTGGATTTACCAACATTAGGCTTTCCATAAATAGCAAGCCTTATTCCTTCTCTCAAACGTTCTCCTTTTCTTTTATCATCTAAATAAGAAAGTAATGATGACGATATTTTAGAAATTTTATCTTCTACATCTAATAGGACTGTATTAGGTATTTCTTCGTCAGGGAAATCAATAAAAGCTTCTAATAAACTCATTATTGAAAGGATAGACTCTCTCCAATTATCGCATTGATCATAAAGAGCTCCGCGCATTTGTCTTATAGCTTGTTTTTGTTGTATTAGAGTTTCGGCGTTTATAAGATCCATAAGCCCTTCAGCTTTAGTAAGGTCCATTTTGTCATTTAAAACAGCTCGTTTTGTGAACTCTCCCGCTTCAGCGTATCTTACATCATCAATAGAAAGTATAGTTTCTGTGAGAGATTTTTTGATGGCAATACTACCATGCGTATGAATTTCAATAACATCTTCTCCAGTAAAGCTGAATGGTGCCTTAAAAAACACAACCATTCCATCATCAATTTCTTCTGAATTTTTAGGATTGATTATTTTTGTTCTTGTAAGAAAACGATGCTGGATGTCTTTTACATCCGGTGCTATAGACTTTAGGATTTGCAATGATTTTTGACCAGAAATTCTATATATAGCAACTCCAGACTTTCCATGTGCAGAAGAAAGTGCAAAAATTGTATCATTTTTCATATGTCTTACATTGATAAATATTATAAATTATGCCTAATATAGCACGTAATCTATAATAAGCGATATATTATGAACAAAACAGAACTTATAAACAAAATTGTAAACAGTTCATCTGATAAATTATATAAAGATTTTGTAAATCAATTTTATTCTTATGTTCCAATAGATTATTTAAAAATCTTTTCTGCTGAAAAACTAGAATTATTCTGCAAAGAAGGTTTTGAATTCTTCAAGCTAAAGACTAAAATACGTGTTGCGACTTCAAAACATATTGCATCTCCGACAGATATTGTTGTTTTTTCAATTCTTGGCAATGATATGCCTTTTATTGTAGATTCCATAAAAAACATTATTTCATGAACGCAAAATCATATATGAGAGCTTTTTGCATCCTCTTTTTACTGTAAAGCGAGATGATAAAGGAAATTTACTATCATTTGATAAAGATGGTTCCAAAGAATCTCTTGTATGTATATCAATACAAGGAAAAATTGCAGATAATTTATCTAAAGAAATTATAAAGACGATTTTAGATACTCTGAATAAGGTAGATACTACATACAATGCTTGGGCAGGGATGCTTCAATCAATCGATGAATCAATAAAAACTGTTGATAGTCTGACGGAAGTATTTTCTAAAGAAGAGATAGACGAATCCAAAGAATTTTTAGAATGGATTAAAAAAGAAAATTTTACTTTTTTAGGTTGTGTTGACTTTGATATTTCCAAAAAAACTATTTTAAATGTCAAGGGAGATTCCACTATTTGGGATGATGGCAATGAGATTAAGCACTTAATATATGAAGAAAACCACGACACCAACAAAATAATTGAATTTGGTAAACTGGATAAAATATCCACTGTTCATAGAAGCAATTTTATTGACTTTGTTATAGTAAAAAATTTCGATAAAAATAAAAAATTTTCTGGTGGAAGGGTCTTCATAGGACTTTATGGATCAAATGTAGATTACCAATCTGTTAGAAAAATCCCCATACTACGTGAAAAATTAAGTTACATACTCTCAAAAACCAATTTCCCAGTCCATGGATATAATTACAAAAAAGTTAGAATTATTGTAGAATCATTGCCTAGAACAGCACTATTCCATGTGGGAAAAGATGAATTATACGATTTATGTTTACACACATTGTCCTCGATATCAGTTGGTAATCTAAAGCTTTTTAGGCTTGGAGCCTGTAAGCAGAATTTTGTTGAACTTATCATTTTTATGACAAAAAGAAGATTTACACCAGATTCTCATTCCAAAATCCAAACTTATATTCAGAATAAGTTTAAAACTAACGTTACAAGAAATTATGTAACAGAAGTGAGCCAAGATTATGCATTTTTATATATTACGTTTGCTTCAAACAACTGTATGACATTTTCTGAAATACAACATGATTTGTTAGAAAAAGACCTAGAACTACTTACTAGTTTTTGGGAAGAGAGTTTTGTTAACGAATGCAATAAAATCTATAATTTGGAAGAAACATTTCAATATTCTACAAAATATTCGAGTCTATTTCCAAATGACTATAAATATAAACATACACCGGCAGAAGCAGCAAAAGATTTGGAATATCTGGAAAAACTCTCTAAAGAATCTCCTACATTATGTACACTTGACTATGATTCAAAAGGAAGCTTATATCTAAAAATTTTCAGCTTTCTTGGAAAATTCTTGCTTTCGGATACAATGCCATTACTTGAGAATCTTGGGTTCAGGGTTCTAGAAGAACAAACTTATTGTATGGAAAGTATAGGAAATATTTGTATCCACAAATATAGTCTTGCGTTAAAACATAATTTCAAAGATTTTTCCAAGTTAAAATTCTTAGTTGAAGACTCATTTTATGCAATTTTATCTGATAAAACATATGCTGATGGGTTGAGTAAACTCATTACATCCAGTGAAATCTCATGGAGAGAGGTCGATTTGATTAGGACCTTCGCATTCTATATCCATCAAACAAAATTTAGTTATGATTACATATATGTTACAGAAACTCTAATAAAACATTCTGAATATACAAAGAACCTCATAATATTGTTTGATCTTAAATTTAATATTCAAAGTCATAATATCGAAGAAGCTGAAAAATTAGCGAAATCAATGAATAAGTATCTTGTTACTGTCACTAGTAGTGCAGAAGATACTGTTCTTCGTACAATGTTGCTGGTTATAGAGGCTGCGGTTAGAACAAATTATTATCAAAAAAAATCTGACAATTTTAAAAATTATATATCGATAAAATTTAATTCAGCAAAAGTGCCAAATTTACCGCTTCCGTTGCCATATGCTGAAATATTCGTATTTTCTAATGATTTTGAAGCAATACATTTAAGAGGTGGAAAAGTAGCGCGTGGAGGTATTAGATGGTCAGACAGAGGGGAAGACTACAGAGTAGAAGTTTTGGGATTAATGAAAGCTCAAATGACAAAAAATGCTGTCATAGTGCCAGTAGGATCTAAAGGTGGATTCTATACCCGATTTAAGTCTCTAAATATGACAAAAGAAGAATATATGGCGCGCTCGATAGAGTGCTATCAAAATTTCTTACGTGGGCTTCTAGATCTTACAGATAATATAGTTGGCACTAAAATTATCAAACCACAAGATGTAATAGCATATGATGAAGATGACCCATATCTTGTCGTAGCCGCAGATAAAGGAACTGCAAGTTTTTCAGATTATGCAAATGCAGTGTCACAAGAATATGGCTACTGGCTTGCAGATGCTTTTGCATCCGGAGGTTCTGCTGGATATGACCACAAAAAAATGGCTATTACTGCAAAAGGTGCTTGGATATCAGCTCAAAGACATTTTAAAGAACTTGGAGTCGATATTCAAAAAGATAATATAACTATTGTTGGAATTGGAGATATGGCAGGAGATGTTTTTGGAAACGGGCTACTCTTATCTGAAACAGTTAAGTTAGTTGCAGCATTTAATCATATGCATATTTTCTTAGATCCAAATCCAGACCCTAAGAAAAGTTTCACAGAAAGAAAAAGATTATTTGAGACTCCAGGTTCAAAGTGGTCGGATTATTCAGCATCTCTTATCTCAAAAGGCGGAGGAGTGTTTGATAGGAAGGCTAAAACAATTGAACTTTCTGAAGAAATTAGAAATCTTCTAAATATTGAGGATAAAGAAATTGTACCAGATCAACTTATTAGGGCAATATTGAAAGCAAAAGTGGATTTAATTTGGAACGGTGGAATAGGAACTTATATAAAATCATCATCAGAGGAAAATTATGTAATTGGTGATAAAACAAATGATAATCTTAGGATCAATGGAAACGAGGTTAGAGCTAAGGTTATTGCAGAAGGTGGAAATCTTGGAATGTCTCAATATGGTAGAATTGAATATGCCAAATCTGGAGGGAAACTAAATACAGATTTTATTGATAATTCTGCAGGAGTTGATTGTTCAGACCATGAAGTAAATATAAAAATTGCTTTTGGAAAAGCTATCCAAGGTAAAAAATTAACAATAGATTCTAGAAATTCCCTATTAACGAAAATGACGCACGAAGTTGCAGAGTTAGTCCTTGAAGATAACAGGTATCAAACACTTGCTCTTACAATAATGCAGCATTCTTCGATTTTTACTATGGAATCATTTATAAAATTGTTAGACATACTTGAAGCAGAAAATCTTTTACAAAGAAATGTCGAATTTATTCCTTCTAATCCTGAGTTAATTCAGAGAGCTAATAATAAGGAAACATTAACGCGTCCGGAATTATCTGTAATATTATCTTATAGCAAGAGATCTGTTTATGATGAACTTCAAACAAGTAAAATTGCTACTGATCCTTATTTCGAAAAATGGCTTCTAGAATACTTTCCTCAATCAATGAGAATAGATTATGTAGATGAGATACTTAGTCATCCACTCAGGTCAGAAATAATTCTAACTACCATAACAAATAAACTCGTAAACCAGCTAAGTGGGCCAGTTATTAGTTCCCTAAAAAGGGAAACAGGGGCATTTTTGTGTGATATAGTTAGGGGTTTTGTGATTATACAAGAAATCTTCGATTTGCATTCACTGTGGATTGAAGCTGATAAATTACCAAGTAATACAGCGCTTAGTGTGCTGATCGAAATATATACTGATATTAATAAAGTACATAGAAGAGGTATTTCTTGGATGATTAATAACCTGAAACATCCGTTAAATATTCAAGAATCGATAGGATTGTATAAGGAATCTGTTTTAAGAATTTCAGATATGATGCTTAATAATTTATATGGATCTGCAAAAGATAAATTTGATGGAAAATTTATACAATACAAGGAGGCTGGCATTAATGAAGTCTTTGCAGAAAAATGTGCTAAACTTGAATCTTTAATTTCTTCTTTTGATATTGCCTTTATCAGTAAAGATACTGGTGCAAATGAGCAAAATATTTGTGAATCATACTTTAAAGTAGGAACAAAATATAATATCGACTGGCTTAGAAAGTCATGCGATAAATTAATGACAGAATCTTATTGGCAAAGACTATCGCTTCAATCGCTTAAAGATGATTTATATGAAAAACAAAGAAGGATAATAAAGGTAATAGCAAAATCTAATATGCTTGATAATTTGGAAAATTGGTTTGCAAAAAAAGAACATAGCGCGCAAATTTTCAATAATTTTGTTGAAAATTTAAAGCAACTCGAACTTATTGACATTAGTATGATCATTCTTGCTAACAAAAAATTGGAGATGTTTTTACGGAAAATATAGATAAATCACGACTAATTGGCGAATTGCTAGAAAAAAGTCGAACAGAAAAAGGGCTCGAGATTAGCAAAATAGCTCAAATTATTAATGTTCGTAAATTATACTTACTTGCTCTTGAAAATGGAAAATTCGATGATATCCCAGGTAAAACATATGTAAAAGGATATTTAAAATTATATTCCAATTTTTTGGGTATAGAAGAGGAAATAGCTCAAATTCAAACAATTTCTACTATTAAAATAACAAAATTTACGAAAGCAAAAGAACGTATCAATGATAATCGGTTCATTGGAAGTATTTTTGCCTTATTATTTATCATTGTTATTGTTACAATGATAAATAAATCAATTAATTCAAAAACTCAAAATGGTGTTATGGATTGCTTAATTCATGGAATTGATGAATAATGCTAAGTATTTTTGATTTAAGAACTTATGTAATATGAAAAAAATTATAGATCTGTCAGAGCAAATAAAATCTTCACTAAAAATATTGCAACAAAAGTTAGACACAATTTCAGCAAAAAACGCAGAGTTACAAGAAGAAAATGCTAAATTAAGAGAAGAATGTCAAAATGCATTATCTGAAGTAGAAAAGTGCCTGATAGCAATAAAATCAATCCAAGGTAAAGAATAAAAATGTCAACGATAGAAATAACTATTAATAATAAAATTTTTCATGTTGCTTGCGAAGATGGAGATGAAGATATTGTTTACAATCTAGCAAAAAAATTAGGGGAAAAAATTGATAAACTTAAGGTTTCAAGTCCAAGCGCATCTAATGAATATTTATTTCTTTTATGCGCACTTAGTACACAAAACGAACTTTCAATTTTAGAAAAACATGATATTCAACAATTTGAAGAAGATTATTCAAAACTTCTATCCTCTCTTACGGAAATTCTAGATACAACTAACCATTTAATCAAATAAACTAAATTGATTCTTGACTATTTTTAGAAGATTATGTATGTTGACGCAACTCATTTTCGTCACATCTCGCTATATTTTGGTGGCAAATAGGAACTTATTACGAAAGAAGCTATATTTATAGTTTTTTTTTTGCCTTGTAGGTTTGTAATGGTTAAGTCACAAAGTAGTTTTAGGAATTATTTAGCAAAAATTAGCAGTATTTTTTGGCCTATCAAAAAAGAAGAGTATAAGAAATTTTTCCCCATGGCTTCTTTAATGTTTTGTGTTCTATTTAATCAAAATATTCTAAGAATCTTAAAAGATAGTATAGTAATCCCTGAAATTAGTGCAGAAGTCACAAGTTTTGCAAAAGTTTATTGCGTAACACCAGCTGCAACAATATTTGTAATATTTTACGCAAAAATGATAAATCACCTATCATTCGATAAGATTTTCTATTATTTAATGATCATTTTTGTTGGATTTTTTGTATTTTTTGCTCTTATTATTTATCCAAATATTGATTTCTTTCATATGAATGAAGCTGGGGCAAAATTATTGATGGAGGCTCATCCTCATTTAAAATGGTATATAGCTCTGGGTGCATATTGGAGCTACATAGTATACTATGTTTTAGCCGAATTATGGCCAAATATTTTTTATATCCTACTTTTTTGGCAATTTGCAAATGAAATAACTACGACAGAAGAAGCCAAGAGATTCTACACATATTTTTCGTTATTTGGAAATTCTTCATTAATAATTGTCGGATTGATCATGATGAATATAGCATCACCGAACTCAATTTTAAAGCAATATTTTACAGAAGTTGAAGATAAAGTGCTGCTTGTACAGGCTAGTACAGTCTTAATTGTAATTTTTGCAATAATTTCTGTAATTCTGGTTCGTTATGTATATAAAAACATTTTAACAGACCCAGTATTTTATAAGAAAGCAAAAAAAGAAAGATCAACAACAACAAAAATGGGATTAATAGATAGTTTCAAATATATAGTAAAATCGAAATATCTATGGTTAATGCTGATATGTTCTGCGTCATTTGGTCTTTCAATGAATTTAGTAGAAACTGTATGGAAAGATAGGGTAAAAGAACTATATCCTACAGTTAATGCTTACGCTGAATTCAACGGATTGTTTGTGCTGTGGACAGGTATTGCAATAATGGTAATGACAATAATTGGCAATAATTTAATGAGAAATCATAGCTGGTTTGTAGCAGCTGTGATATCTCCTGTAATTATCATGATAACAGGGACAATGTTTTTTGTGCTTGTCGTTTTCGATCATGATATAATAAATTTCTTTGATGCTACTGTGATGATGTCACCACTTGCTATAGCGGTTTCGCTAGGAGCGGTGCAAAATGTGCTTTCTAAAGGTACTAAATACTCAATTTGGGATACTTCGCGTGAGATGTTGTACATACCACTCGATGATGAATTAAAGACTAAGGGTAAAGCAGCTGTAGACGTTATAAGTTCTAAAGTGGGTAAATCTTCAAGCGGACTTATCCAGGCTATTTTATTTACAATAATACCCTCAGCAACATATCTGTCAATCGCTCCTTTATTGATGACTGTATTTATGGTTGTGTGTTTGGTTTGGATATATGCGGTACATAGGGTTTATCACGAATACACAAAAATAGTGTGATATACATATTACTCATTTAATTTGAAGTCAGGTGGTTGCGCTTCTCAGCCATGCAGCACTTGATGCGGGACCTATACTTAAAAATTGGTCCATGCTTTGCATAATAGACTTTGAATTGATTAGCTGCGTGGAGAACAAGAATGTTGTGCTTATTTACCTAAAATATTCAAAGATTTTTTTTGCAGTTTTTTGAGAAATACCATCAACTTTTTGTAAATCTTCAATAGTTGCATTTTTGATAGATTCAAATGAACCAAAATAATTTAGTAAACATTTTTTTCTTTTTGCTCCAATAGAAGGTATAATATCAATTGAAGATGAAAAAAGAGCCTTAGATCTTTTTTGTCTATGGCTTTTTATAGCATAATTATGAGCTTCATCTCTCAATAATTGTAGATATTTCATGACATTGCTTCTATTGCTTAATGTAAATGATTCTCTATTGAGCAGATGAAATGTCTCACCTCCTGCATTGCGTTTTTCTCCTTTCGACATTGCAGCGAGGTTAATATTAAAATCTATTTTAGCAAAGACTTTAGCCGCAACATTTAAATGACCTTTTCCTCCATCTATAATAATTAGAGAAGGAATTTTTGATGGTTCCTCTTTAAATCTCTTGAGTCTACGTTTTAAAACTTCCTCTAGCATTTTGTAATCATCTCCACCAAAACTATTATTTATCTCTATAGTGTATTTTCTATATTCAGATTTTTCAAAACCATCTGGCCCAGCAACTACCATAGCACCTACTGCAAATTTACCCATAATATGGCTATTATCATAAATTTCTATTCGAGTAGGTTCCTGTTCTAAATAAAATACTTCCATTACATCTTTTAAAATTTGATTAGATTTAATCTTTTCATTAATAAAATTATTTAGCGATTCTTCTGCATTTTTTAGTACATGATTCATTAACTCTTTCTTACTATCATCAGAAGGTTTTATAAATTTTGTTTTAGTATCATGTAGCCTTGATAAAGCATCTTCAATACTGTTTTTTTCTTCTAAATCAACATTACAAATTATATAATTTGGAGGAACACGATCTTGATAAAATTGTCCTATAAAATTGGACAGTACCTCTTCTTTATTACTATCTTCTGCTTGTTGAGGAAAATAAGCTTTGAAACCGTAATTATTTCCATTCCTGTAGAAAAATACTGTAACACAGTATGTTTGGTTGCGAGAAATAATGCCTATTACGTCTGCATCAGTTACGTTCTTTTCTACCGACGAAGAATTCATTTGTATATAGCTAAGAGCTCGGATGCTATCTCTTACCTCTGCTGCTTTTTCATAATTCATATTTTCTGAGTAATTTTGCATTTTTGATGCAAATTCTTTTTGTAGATAAGCATTTTTTCCTAATAAGAAATCTATGGCATATTTTACATTTTGCCTATAATCATTTTTGCTTATTTTATCTACACATGGTGCACTACATTTTTTAATTTGATATTGCAAACATGGTCTTTTCCTTTGAGAAAAATAAGAGTCTGTACATGATCTGAGTTTAAATATCTTGCGCAAATTATTAATAGTACTATCAACATTTGCACTTGAGGCAAATGGACCAAAAATACCATCATATTTTATCTTTTTCCCTCTGTATTTGAGTATTTGTGGGTACTCATTATTTATTGTAATCTTAATAAAGGGGAAGGATTTGTCATCTTTCAGTAGAATATTAAATTTTGGTTGATAAAGCTTAATTTGGCTAGCTTCCAGAAGGAAAGCTTCTGATTCAGTCTTTGTTACTATATATTCAGTACGTAATGTAAGGAAAACCATTCTGGCTAGCCTGGTCGGTATATCTGGTTTTATATAATATATAACCCTTTTTTTTAGATTCTTTGCTTTTCCTATGTACAAAAGTTCATTATTTTCGCCTATCATTTTGTAAATTCCAGGTTTTTCTGGAAGTTTCTTACAAAATTCTGTTACTATTCTTAATCCATTCATGTTTATAATTTTGAGCGGACTAATGTGGGAGCGAAGGCCATTTTTTTTGAAGCTGCTACCATGGACTTAGTTGGAACTTTGTATTCTTCAGTTGCAGCAGCAGTACAGGGAATTGCGATGTAAGGGTTTAGATTTATTGGGGCAATATGACCTAAGAGCTGCCTGATTCGTATTTCTGATGAATTAACAATTTTCTCTAACTCAGCTCTCTTAGCATTCCTGGCAACTACTCTTTTGTGGTACATTTTGTCCAGAATATTAGATCCGACTTTCCTTGCACTCAATTTTACGATATTTTTGTGTCTTTTGTTTAAATGCTCCTTAATAAGATGATTCATGTATTTATCTACTTGAGGCCCCATGGTAATACCTTGTTCCAGTGAATTTTCTAATATTGATAACATGTAATTTGACATTAGTTTTTTTCTGTCTTTTGTAACTTTAAACTTCGGATTTATCTCTAGTTGCTGTTTTATGTAGTCAAATTGAGCTTTGAGATTAATTGCCGCTATCTGAAATTTGTTATGAAAACATGGGAGAAGTGCATCTGGATTCTTAGAATTAAGCTGGTATACAGGCGGAGCAGATTGTGTGATTTTTAACAAACCTAAGGCTAACATCGCATCCCTATAACTATCAATATGTTCAGCTTTACTAATCTCTTTTAGAGTCTTTGGGGTAAGCGTTTTTTTATAATATTCTGTAAGAGCATTATAATATGCCTTTCTATTATGTTTTATTCTTGAAAAATCAGGTTTTTGTGGTATTTCTGATGTTGGTTTCTTATCGTAAAGACTATCCATCAGCACTACAAGCGCTTCCATTTTTTTATAGCTATGTTGTCTAATGGATGGTGGTATTTTTTCTCTTTCTTCTACATAACGTTGTACATTATTGAACATTAATTGTAATAATTCTTCTTGTGTTATTGGTACATGACCTTCTTGACGAACAGACATAGTCCTTTCCGCTAAAGAAGCATCACTAAAGAAAGATTGAAGGATAGTTGGTTCAAAATGTGAGTCAATTTTTGACATATGTACTTTTCCAGGAATAAAGAATATCTTAATATACTGTACAATGACAATAATTCTAATTCAAAGAAATTTAAGGTTTTTATAAGAAGATTTTTAATGAGTTTAAAATTTCAGCATTTATAATAATCCATTTGCAAACAAACAAATGCTTGGTATTAATGACTAGATTTTTTCTGCTATAATTAGGCGCCCTCCAAGTTCCTTGTTTTTAAGCTTGTACAGTATTTTACTAAATAAATTCTCTACAGCATCAATATCATGAACATCATATTTGTTTTGAAGTTTTGGTCTTCTGTCTTTAATTTTGGCAAGAAAATCTTCGTACCATTCTATATACTCAGCTGTAATATCTATTGAGTCCAGCAGCTTCCAATGCGCTGTGCCCAAGTTCTTATAGAATGAATCTATATCCAGTAGATTCATATCTTTGCCAGCCAAATCTTTCATTGTACTTTTTTTACTTTTGTGTTTTTTATCAAAGCTCTCTTGTAAACCCTGAATTTTTGAATAGTCGAAAACAACAAGGATTGCCCCGCGTTTTGCTATTGTGGCAAGATTTTTTAATAATAACCCCTTGTCTTCAATTGCATATATTGAATTAAACATACAAATGAAATTGAAGAAATTTTTTCGAAAATTTCGAGTTACATCTAAAGCATCAATATTCATAAATTTTATGTTACTATATTTTTCAGTCGCATATTCTACAGAGTTTGAATCTATATCTATACCCCAAATTTTTTTAAATCCTTTCTTGAACAAATAATGAGCTGTGCCACCGTACGATGATCCTACATCTAAAGTATTTCCAAATTTCAAACTATTGATTTTGGTAATTTTTTTAAGTACAAAATCAATCGCTTCTGTATCACCTGGATGTATATAATCGCCTTCTCTAACTTCCATTAGTAGGGATCGTTTAGAATTCATTATCTTTACCTCTTCAGTATTGTTATTATCAGCATATGTAATGGCTGATATTACCAGTGACACTAAAAATACAAATATTTTGTTCATTATCCATGGATCCTTTGGGATTTATTACAGGCATTATATATCACTAATATTTTTTTTCATTCAAATTTTTGGCTTGTGAATATTTTATTATATTTCTGTGTTATGCTAAATAATAACTTAGGGAGTAGACATTAGTGAAAAAAGAAATGTTGAGAGAGAGGATCCTATCAAAAAGGATGGAATTTAGTAAAACAGGAGATTTTAATATAGCTTGCAGAAATATATGTAAAAATTTAGAGACTTTTTTATCAAAGCATTTTTTAGATAATAAAGAGATAATTACAATAGGGTGCTATTCGCCAATCAACGGGGAAGTTAATCTAACAGAATTTTATAAAAAAACTAAATTTAATTTAGCATTTCCTAGATTGATTTTGCATACTCGCGGTTACGACATTGAGTATGCAAGGATTTTCTCTATTAATAATTTGGTACCTTCTGTGTTAAGTTTTAAAGAGCCAGATAAAGATGCCGAGATTTGTTATCCCGAGGTGATAATTATTCCTGGAATTTTATATGACAAATCTCGCCACAGAATTGGATATGGTAAAGGACATTTTGATAAATTTATTGCAAAGTCAAATGAAACGAATTACAACCCTATTAAGATAGGCGTGTGTTTTGATTTGCAATTACAAGAGTCAATACCAAAAGAAATACATGATCAAAGTATGGATGTTATAATAACTGAGTCAAAAATTATATAAATATGCATATAAATTTATTTGATATCATAATGTTATCTGTTTTTAGCGGGGCAATTTTTCTCGGCCTTTATAGAGGCATGGTGTTATCTTTATTAAACATAGGCGCATTAATACTTACACTTCTCTTTACAATAGTGCTTATTCCATTTGCAGAAGAAATTGTCAAGGAATATACTAATAATTCTTTGATTATTCAAATAGCGAGTATCGTTGTATCTTATATACTTTCTTCTTTTGCATCAAATTGGCTTTCTAAATGGGTTAAGGAGGTAATTCAAAAATATACTGGAGGGTTAATAGACAGAGTGCTCGGAATGTGGATTGGTGCAATATCCGGTTATATAATAACATTTTTTACATTTCTTACACTTGCAGTAGTGAGTTCAAGTAGTTATGTTGGTGCAAAGAATTTGTGGCAAGTTGTTCATAACATAGATAGTAAAGAATATCCAAATTGGATAAAAAATGCATCTCTATATCCGGTTATGCAGTCATCATATCAAATTTTTGATAAATTGTTTGAGGAAAGCTTCGTAGAGAATTCTCTCAAAAATATTAACATACCCTCAGTAAAACTTGACAAATCTTCCAGTGGAGAAATTGAAGCACATGATGTTAAAGGAGCTTCTATTCAAACGAAAGAATCTATAATTGATGAAGTACAAAAAGTATTGTTGGAAGAAGAAGTAACAAAAAAATAGTTTTTATCCAACACTTAAGTATTTAATATCGATTTTTTTCTATAAGAATTAGAGCACATGATTTTATTTTGCTAGAGTAGAATTAAGTTGTATAGTCGATTATTTTTAATATTGGGACGTTGTTACTCCTCGTTTGCCTATTATTATAGGCTTCACTGGTCGCTTCTAGTCCCATATCCAATTAAATGACTATAGTTAAAAGTGAAACTTTAATGTAACTATGGAATTAAAATTGATCTCATATGTCTAAAATAAAAAATAAAGCATCGATAAAATTAAAGAAAAAGTTATTAAATCAATTGAAACAAAAGATAACAACTTCTACGCTGGATGATCACGAATCATCTTTAGATGATCAGATTATCTTTGATGGCAAATTAAATAATAAAAAAATTTCTTACCCAATAAATTCTGGGATTAAGTTTAGAGACCAGCAGGATTGTGAAGAAGTGGAGGAAATACAAGATAAGTCTGATTTTCCTGCTTCTGCCGTCATACAGTCTAGTAACAAAGAGGCCGTAGCAATTATAGCTGGGGTTTTTGCTTATATTATCTCTCATGATGTATTTGTAAGTATTATTGTATATATCATTGTCAGAATGATAAAAATGTCTGAGAATTTTCAAATATTTCCAGAAGTATTCAATGATTTAAAGAGCTATTTATCCAGTATGTCTAGTGATGTTATGAATAAAGGTAAAAATGAGGTAAGACCTACCATAATTAGACAGATAAAAAGTTCTCAAAAGAAAATTTACGTAGATCCAGTTACAAAAAAGGAAGTGTTAAAGATAGTGCGTGGAGAACATAATTTTTCTGAAAATGCAGCAAGTATAAGCTTAGATAGAAAAGTACATAATTTTATTGATATGGCGAGTATGGCCAAAAGTTTAAGTCAGTCTCAGCAAAATGATTTGTTAGAAAAGCAAAAAATGAAAATGAGCAAGGCAAAAATTATTAAACAACTTAACCTATCTAACGAAGAAACAATTGCTTTTAATCAAAAATTACGATTGATAGAGAATGAAATTTCTTCTGTTTCAGCTTCTAAAGAGAAAGTTTCAGAAATACTTCCTACGGAATCACGAGTCAATCAACTCATTAATGACAGAGCAAGAAATAAAAGAAACCTGGAACGTCAGCTATCTCAACTTCAGTGAATGACTAAAAAAATACTAAAAATTAGTTTTTAATTGTTCAATCATAAAGGCCTTATAGCTTTCTAACATAACTTTGTCTTCGGTGCAGTCTAAAAATTTTCCTGAACATTGTTTTCTCATAAATGACGATGCATTAAAAAAAGAACTTTCATTTTTATCTATTATATCAAGGATCAGGCTTGGCATATAGCTTATATCCATAATGTCGTAACTATAATCTCCTATCTCAAAATTGGCTCTTATATTATAAAAAGTTCTGTATATATCATTATCATCTGTTCCTGGGTATTTAAATTTTATTTGAGCCATTTCGCCTTCAAAGTTTGGTAGATGGTCCCCATACTGGATGAACATTATTTTTTTATTTTTTGATAGAACATTATTCATATATTCCATCCAGTCTTTGTCGGTTA
>Ga0206846_1071_pt1 | contig 17626 bp, 6 predicted proteins | sample Alteio_BWOrgCont_20_FD_152878 | JGI IMG/M metagenome (GOLD analysis project Ga0206846, IMG submission 152878) | Enriched cells from forest soil in Barre Woods Harvard Forest LTER site, Petersham, Massachusetts, United States -... | ecosystem: Environmental > Terrestrial > Soil > Temperate forest > O... | reverse complement strand
TCATGAAATCTCTCAATTTATTAAAAAATCAGTGGGTGAGCAATTAAGTAAATATGAAGTAATCAGTTCTACTGCAGATATTAACACACAAATAATGAGCTTACCTGATGATCAGCAAACCCAGCTTGTTACTATTCTTGAAAATAATAGGTTATTTAACAAGCTTGATACAAAAAGCCAATATAGTAAAGATGAACTAGAATCTGCTTACCAGCTTGTAACTACACAGTCAGTTTCTAACAAATCTATTGATACGGCTAAAGTAGTTGACCATAAACCAGAAATTGAATCTAGCGTTCATATGGATGCCGAGTCTATTCTAGTCACACCTATTCCTCCAACTTCAGATATAATAAATCAACTCCAAGTCAAGCTTAAAGCATTATATAAAGCGCGAGCTACAATACCAAGGCTAATTGAAGATGCATATATAGAGGATGCATATGTAGAAGATGGGGAACAAACTTTTGATTCACTTTTTATATCACCTAACTTGGTTTTGAGAGATAAAGAAAATTCTGCAATATCAAATCTTAAAATCTCAGAGTTGTTTTCTTATATGGATGGGTCACATAAACCAGGATCTAAAATTCTTATTACTGGGGAAGCAGGTGCTGGGAAAACAACCTTATTACATTATATAACGCATGAATGGGGAAAAGAGTGCGGACTCTGGAACTCAGAATTCGAATACGTCTTCAGACTCAGACTAAAGGAATTGCTACAAAATAGTGATTGGCATGAAATATATGAGAAAAAAGATATTCAAGAAAATCTTCTTAGTTGTTTTGTTCATTTCTGTCTGCATCCACAAAAGAAGACTATTACACTTCAAGAAATCATTAATATTGTAGATACAGATAAGGTGTTATTATTGCTAGATGGGTATGATGAGGTAGCCCATCTTTATAAGGGACGAAGCAAGTGTAAGGATATTGTTGATAGCGCACTAGAATGTAAGCACGTATTAATGACATCCCGACCACAAGCTATTATAGGTAATAAATCAATATATCGACAATTCGATCGCAAAGTTGAAAATATGGGCTTTGATGAAAAAGATGGAGTAGATAAGTATATAGAAGCATACTTTAAAGCTGCGAAACCTACCCCATATGCAGATAGTTCTGAAAATTTTATTTCTTTAAGAAAATATCTCTCTGAAAAGCCAGAAATAAAACAAATGTGTACTATACCCCTGCATGCAGGAATGTTATGTATGATTTGGACACCTCAAATAGCAGAAAAATTTCAACATGAACTACATGTTACAGATCTGTATGGAGAAGTGGTGCTATGTTTAGGTAGAAGATATATTTTTAACAATAGTACAATTGAGGAACATTTAAAGAAATATGGTACTACCACCTCCCCACAGATGATTTTGCCTCAAAATGTTTATGATTTGCCAGAAATAGATATTTTAAAGTCTTATGCATATGAAAGTTTTATAACACATGACAATAGTATTGAATTATTAAGTATAAAATCAAAGAATTCATTAGTAAGTGTCGAAACTGTAAGTAAATACGGATTATTAAAACAAGTATCAGGTGCTTTTATTCATTCGTCTTTTCAAGAATATTTGTTTGCCTTGTCTTTAAAAGAAAAATTGCTACAAGATGGTCGAGATACAACTCAATTAATAGGAGAACATAGAACGGATGTAAGATATGTTACATCATTAAAGTTTCTAGCAGAGCTTATAGCTCGAGACAATGTTCCGCCAGAGAAAGTCATTAGAAAAACAGACAAGATAATTGAACGAGAAATGGGATTATTTTGGGATGCTGTTACATGTAATGTTGATGGAATCGTGGAATCTGGGTTAAATAATAGATTAGAACTTTGGATTGAATTGCTTGAATATTCGAAGGTTGGAGGAAAATATCAAATTCCTCCTGATACTTTGGCAGCGATTAATCAACTAATAAGTAGATGTACAATTGAGGATATTGTAGGGTTAACAAAGACGTTAGTATCCACTAAATATCTTCCAGATAGTATGTTAGATACTTTACTTACTGTTCTTGGGGAGCAAAGTTTAAGTGAAGCTGAGGGTTCAAGTATTAGAAATACATCTAATAAAGATATTTTATTATCTAAAGAATTGGTTCTAATTAACCAAATGATGGATAACATTAGCTTTGACTCAAAAATACCTGAGATAGTGAAAGTTATCTTGGTCAGTTTAACTTCAAATAATCACTATGTACAATTATCTTCTGCTAAATGTTTAGAAACTCTACTTTGCAAGAGAAGTAGCGAGATAAATAAAGATATGCTGCAGTCTGCTCTCGATGCATTAATTACTACAGCGAAAGCTAATATTGATGTAGGTAATATCGCCATTAACGTTCTGTACAAGATATTACATGATGATATATTATCGCATATACCAGAGTCACTAGGAATTGGAAGAAGCATGGTGGTGGCATTATGTAAGGATAATGTAAAGCAATTTGCTTCTAAAACCTTTGGCGAACTTATAGTGCTAGTAGGAGAGAAATTAGAAGATGAAACCGCTATAAAACTTTTTAATGATTTAACGTCATGTTTAGAATCTCGAAACTCGAGAATTGAAGAAGCTGCCAATAATACACTAGCATCAATATTACGAGGGATTGAAAAGTTTACTGATGAGGCTGTAAATGCAATAGCTTTTTCTTTTAAACTTCCGCCAATACGTCCACTAATAGTAAATGTAGGTGATACTCGTGAATACCCATTGAACCCTGTAAAAGACTTATTTGCTAGGTTTATAACTACAGTTTGTCATAGGCTTAATCCAGAAGTAATCAAAAAAAGCCTAATGCATTTGCTAGAAATATCTGGTGCAGGCGTTGCTGTTAGCATGGATGGAGGTAGCATGCCTGAGTGGGTAAGTGATAGGTCAAAAGACATGGCTAGAGCAGATGAAGCTCTTAATGATATAGTAGCAAAACTGAATGATGATTCTATAAGCGAACGAGAGTGTACCAATATTATAAATGCATTTGTTGAATTATCTAAAGATCACAGTTACAAGATAACACCACTTTTAAAAATGATTACGAAATATGTAGGAAAAGAAGTTAGTATAGATAAACCGGTCTTAAAGATAATTCAGGCCGAGCAAACCGAGACAAGCACAATACCACCAATATTTAATGAAGGTGGTAATGATAAGGAGTACGAAATAGGAGCAGATACCCCAGGGAAGGAGACAAGTGTAGCTCCTCGAGAGGAATTGACTGCAGAAACTGCTGAAATACCTGAGGATTCTCCTGTTGATAAGTCATTGCCAGAAATAATTGATGCATTACTTATACAATGTGATAATGCAGATGTAACTATAAAATATAAAGCATTATTAGCTTTAGAATATATACTTAGCTCATTAAGCTTATCTCCTAGAATTGGCGAATTAGTTGATAAAATAAATTTAATATATAGAAAATATATTGTTGAAGCAGAACGTTCTGAAGACTCTATCGCTCAATTATTAATAGATAAAATTCAATTATCTATAGGGGAAATTATTATCAAAAATAAAGATAAATTGCTTCCAGAAATGAGAAAAGGGTTTTTCAATTTCTTTTATGAGCATTTTATTACTCTGTTTGAAGAAGACCATGAATCACTATCAATCTTACAAAAAAAGATATACGAAAATAAAGATTTGTTATCCGATGAAATGCTAGTAAAAGGTTTTGAGGCAGTAGTTACAATGCTTACGTCAGATAGGGAGGATGATCACAAAAATAATAAGGCACTACAAATTTTAGAAAAAATGTGTGAAATCAGAAGTTGGCCTGTTCACAGAAAACTTTCTCCTGATATAACAAACTGGTGCTTTGATGTTGTAACAAATATATGGAAAGCTATATCAGAAAATGTACATGCAGCTCCTGACATATCTATGAATGCACATTTAGTTGTCGAAGTGTTGACAAATGTTATTGCAAGTACGAATTCCATATTAACAGATGATATGTTCGCGCTATTCTTTGAGGTATTCTCAAGATCAGAAGCATATTACGGTAGTAATCTTATCACGGATCCATTGCGCATAATAGTTCAGCATGAACTGGCTATCAAAACTCCAGGTGGTGCTAAAATAGCATTAGACACATTATCGACAATTTATCCTAGTTTTGAATATCCTCCTAAAAAAATTGAAATATTATTTGCCATAGCAAATATTGTAGCTCAAGTGATACAAAACAATATTGCAGTTGATATCAGTAGTATGCAAAAAGCTTTTGATGTATTAATTGAAGGTCATGTGGATGAAGATCCTGGAATCCATAAAGCTGCTTCATTACCAAATATTATGATGGGTTTTCAAGATAAACTACCAAAAGAAATAGTAGAATATTGTTGCACAAAATTAATTGATGGATGTAAATCTTCGGGCGATGACCAACATCGTAAAGGTAGTTTTGCATTAATCTTAGGACCTATCATCTACGCTCAGGAAGAAGTGTCTGCAACATTGATTGCAAATGCTATTGATGTACTAATAGAAGTATGTACGGATCCACGTAATCAGGAGAAAGTTCGTGGTGTTAGCATATGTTCTTTAGGGCAATCAATAGCTAAAGGAAGTAATATAATACCCGATGATATAATACAGAGGGGATTTCAAACATTATTTGACATGTATAAAGATGCACCCTCCAACACACGAGGGGAAGCATTGTTTACATTAAGTAGAATAGTCACGGAAATCCATGAAAAACTTCCTTATTCTACTATTACCCAGATATTTAATTTATTGTTAGAGGCTGTGGAAGATAGAGATGATGCTGTTAAATGTATAAGTGTAAGAGGTTTAGGTTTCATCATTACTGAATCAAAAACTATACTTACACCTGCGATGCTAAAGGATGGTTTTGAAGCCTTTGCGAAAATATCTTTATCAACTTCAATTGAAGTTATGCACGAATCATTAAAAATCATGGAATTTTTATGTCCGGATTTACCTACTAATGATTTACTAATTTTTTATACAAATGGTAGTAATGCGGTGAAAGAAATGGTGTCATTTGTATTGCAGACAAAGCTTTCTGATTTAGAACCTATTACGGCAATTGATTTATGTTTGCAAATTATACGTAATACCCCAGATGTTCATAATATAGATTCACCTAAACAAATGAAACTATCAAGCACAGCTGTAGATTGCTTACATAGTCAAGTAAAACATATAGATGATTATAGTATTGCAGAAATTAATGATACTGAGAGATTTAAAAATTGTTTATCCTCGGCTGAAGGGAGGGGTTTTTTAAAGAAACTATATTATCATATTTTAAATGAATGGAGTACCGTAACTTGTGTTATAAAGGATTTTATTATCAATTGTATTCAGTCTGGTTTACACACTTCTATAACAAAAGATGGTAATATAGAAAGTTATAAATTAAAGTATGATTCACAAAAATATATTGAAGAAATAACCGAAGCTATCCTAGCCCAAAAAGATATACTAGCTGAGCAATATATTTTACATAAACCATTATTTCCTCCTCATAAAATAGAAGGTATTCGTATTGCTGCAAGTGATATTCCTGACTCACATGTCCTAAGTATAACTGCTCCAAAATTGCATGTAAGAGGTGGGGCAGGCACTGAAGAAGAGCAAGAGCGTATAGTTACCACAGGTCAGTGGTTAGTATCAATGTTCTATCAAAGTGATATGGAAGATATTAAATTTGTCCTTCTTGAAACAAGAGAAGCATTTGGCTACAGAGTAATACATAAAATTAATCCAGATGGTGTAGTATTGAAGTCCATAGTTTTGTATCCAAGTAATGATGAAGTGACCCAGGTCATTAGAAAAGAAATCTTTGGCGAAGTTGATACTAAGTGTCTTGAGTATAGTGTAAAGAGTTTTTATACACCTGATTCTGTAATTCGCCCTCATGATACGCCAGACTCACACTCAATCAAACAAAAACTTATTGAAAGTATTGAAGTAGATTTCAATTACACAACATATATAGATATCCAGATGGATATTATTAGTATGAAAATTTTACGTAACATGACAGAGGAAGAATGGGCATTTTGGGTATTGCCTAAAGTAGTGGGAGATATTGAAGGTAAAGTGGGAGGTATTGAAAAGGATGTAAGAGGCATAGAAAAGCAAATTGAACATATTTTGAATGATTTTGCTAATCTTCAGAAAGTAGTTAATAGCAATGAAGAGTTAGGTAAAGCAGAGAGAGAGGCGTTATGCAAAGATATTGAATCTTTAAAAAATGCATATGAAAGATTATCTTCTCAGGTAAGCGCTCATGATCCAATAATACAAACAATAACAGAAAGTATAATAGAGCTAATAGCTTCAACAGAAACTTCCACGGATGGGATTGATGTTATGCGTGAACAAATTAGTAATGTAGAGAAACGCATCCAAGATTATAGTAGTCAGGGGATACGAGAGCAAGAAGAGCGTACAACTCATGTAGAAATATATGGTAGTATCGCAGGGATACCCCCATCTGATTTATCAGAAGCTCGTATGGAAATTGATGAGGATTCTACTACAACCTTAACAGGGGCTGAACTGCGTTACTAGCAGGCTCAGAATCATTAACAACTCAATAATATATAGGAGATAATAATATGGATGAAGAAGTTTTTAAAGAATTATTCAAACAAATTGACCGTAATAAACCTTTAGTGGCTCGTCAGATGCATATAGGTTATTATAACACAGCAGAGGCTTATAGAAAGCTTTATGAAAATACTAAAAATGCCTCATATGCTGGACAGGCAATCCAGTATTATACTAATGCTATTACTGCAGAAGACAAGACAACAATGGTTCCTATATGCTATGCTCAACGTAGCAAATTATATGTTAGTGTAGGCGAAACAGAACTTGCCGTACAAGATATGATGCAGGTGCAAAAACTACCTAGTACTACCATTATAGGAATATATGCGGCAAGTACCTTAAGAGACATATCAAGGCTATCTCATATTCAAGATAATATAAGAGAATTAAAAGAAGCTGGGAAAATTGATCCAATACTCGCTAATTTACTTACCCAGCATGCAGATATTACTGCTAGCAATACTTTACAGTTAGGTAGCCAAGATGAGCGAATAACTCGACTAGAAGGAATATTAGAAGATTATGAGACATTCAGGCGAGATGGTAAGTTAAAGAATGAACAAATCGTAGCGTTACAAAGCGAACTTGAGGTTTTAAAAAAACAAACAGCAGAAAATACAAGTGTCATAGCAACGCAGGAACATATGCTTTCTGCAAGTGGAGTAAAAGAAAAAGCTGAGATAGAAAACAGAATACACAAACTCGAAGAAGACCATTCCGGTCCTGAACATCTTAATTATTATCACACTTTTTATTGGACTACATTCAATTTGTTTGAAACATATAGAATATTGAGTACTGAGTTAGTGGCAGGTGATCCAACTAATGAAGCATCTGCAAGAGAGAAGGCTATTAAAAAGGTTGGTAATCTAACGCTAAAGCTTGGTGCGATGGCAGCACAAGCTATTCCCATTGCAGGCGGAATAGTAAGTGGAATAATAGGGGAAGTAGATAAAGGCATAGATTCTATATATGACAAAGTTATGGAAACTCGTTTGTCTAATAAAACAACAGCTATATGTGAAATAATAAGACATAAATTTAATTTGGCAGAAGAGATAAGCATTTGTATATCAAAAATAGCTCTAGATATGGTAGAAGCAAGAAAAGGTGAGATTGATACACTACCTATAGCAGAGCATAAGGAAGGAGGTAGATTACACTCAATAAAACAATGGGTGCAGAAGAAAGCTCATGACATTAAGCAAAAGATACTTCCTTCTGTAGAACCTCACGATATTAATAATCATGAAGTTAAAATTGCTTTACAAGATGTTATATTATTAATGTCTCATCTATGCATAAATTATGAAGCAATAATAGGAAATAGAGATAGTTTAGATGAGCAATGTAAGCATAGCCTAGGATCTTTAGCTTCTTTATCAGCACTACCAGCCCCTTCTGACGCAGAAGCTAAATCAGATGATACAGTAGCTGTAGGTGGAGCTGGTAGCGATGCAGCGAGTGGAGTAAGCTTGCATGCAGCGGATGTTGAAGATAGTGATAGCAGATTAGAAATAGTAGAAAGTGCAGCTGAAGCAATAGAAGCTGCTGTAGATGTCATAGGAGAAGTGCTAGGTCACGGGTGAAGGATAATATGTGTGAATCGCACTGATTATTTCAATTTTGAAGGTGTGTTATAATGTGTGAATGGACAGAAGACACGTTTAGGTTGGATAAAGCTGTATAAAGAAGTAAGAGATGCAGAGATAGTATGTCGGAGATGAGGTATTTCATGTCCTACTCTTCGTAAATGGCTAAAGTGTTATAAAGAATGTGGTATTTCAGCTTTGCAAGATCCTTAGCCACAAACCTCCCAACTCCCCTACTGCTAAAATAAATGGTTGGCAGGAAGATATTATTCTCTCTTTGCGCACAGAACGTAAACTTGGCGTTCGTGGGGTTCAGAGTGAGATGAAGAGGAAACATGATATTTCCCTATCTCTATCCACTATTCACAAGGTCTTTAAAAAGCATGATGTACCTTATTTACAGAGGAAGAGGCACTACCACAAAACAGCTAAGAGATATAATTGCAAGCTTCCTGGCGAAAGGGTGCAGATGGATGTCTGCAAGATAGCAAGAAGCCTAATCAGTATACTGCCTATAGAGATTGTACAAGATATAAGGTTCTGTCTATCTATAAGCGCCGTACAGCTAATACTCTGATCTTTCTGGATGAAGCAATGGATCGCATGCCCTTTCCGATTCAACATATTCAAACCGATAGAGGACAAGAATTTTTTGCTTATGGAGTGCAGCAACTCTTAAAAGAATATGGCATCAAGTTCCGCTCTATCAAACTTGCTTCTCCTCATTTAAATGGGAAAGTAGAACGCAGCCAACGCACTGACCTCGATGAGTTTTACTCTGGGAATTCTACTACAATTGGCATAGACCACATAGTTCGTTAGGAAACAAAACCCCACATGAAAAGTATCTGAAGCTGACAAAATACTCTAGTCATAGCTGATTTATAAAAATGTCCATAGTACTGATACCAACCACGAAGTACACTATTGTCCATCCTGGAAAAATCTTCAAGTGATTGCGACGCTCTCAGATTTAACTTCCAACGTCTCATCTCTTGGATCATTGCCTTTATAGCACTTCTACTAACAGCTGGAGAGAAATTTACAAAATACTGACTCTTAACTTTACTGTAAGATAATCTCGGTCTGAATGTATAGCCCAAAAAATCAAAGCTTATTTCGTGATATTCTTCTTTCCGCGTTTTATCCTTGCAATATATAATCCTTGTCTTACCATCATATAGCTCTAACCCACATTCTCTCAAACGTTCTTCCAAACACTGCATTATATATTCAGCTTGCTCCTGACTTTTGCAATGAATAAGTCCATCATCAGCGTAACGACAAAATTCTACCCCTATAAATTTTCTCTTCATCCATACATCAAATGCATAGTGCATGAATAAGTTTGCAAAAAGCGGACTAATCACTCTCCACCCTGAGGTGTGCCTTTTAACCTCTCTACTTCTTGCCCACCCTTCTCCATAGGTGCTTTAAGCCACCTTTCTATATATAGCAATATCCATGCCTGATTTGTATGTTTCCTTATCGCTTTCATAAGTAAACCATCATCAATATTATCAAACAAACCTCTAATATCAAACTCCAGAACCCATTCGTACTTCCAGCACCTCTGCCTTACTCTTTCAACTGGCAGATATGCTCATGAATCCGCCAGTATAGTTAATGTTGACTTTGATTACTCTGTGGTAGTAGCATCTGACTCCCCAACCAATTGTAAGGTGTCAGCATGTTCAAGAGCTACAGCAGCCTCACCAAGAGCTTCGCCAACGCCTTCTACCGCTACTGGAGCTACATCACCACGAACATCATCATTCTTAGGGAATAACATATTTACACCTGCTGTAAGCACTGGTACAGCAACGACTACAACAGGAGCAGCTGCATGCACACAAACTGTTAATATTGCTCCAGCAGCTACGATTCCAAATTGGATAACTTTAACAGTGTGTATCTGTTTTAATTTCAACATATTTACCTCCATAAATTAAGATTGAAATTTAATTAAATCGAACACAACAACGTGATCGATGGCCAGATACTAACTTTGTATTTTTAAGGATAAAATAGATTAAAAAGTCTAATATGGCAGTTTAGGTAAAATTCTTTATGACAAAATTGTTTTAAAAAGCAACTACTCTAGACAACCTAGAAAACCTCAAAATAATCACTTTCTTTATGGGATTTTTTCTCTTCCATCTCATTTTTTAATTCGTACTTATCTGAGTACACTCCTAATCCTATTGAGCCATCTTCTAGCTCTAAATTCAAGATACAATCCATTATCCAGGTTAAGTAAACTATTATAAAGTTTGCGATAATAAAGATTATCACAAATAATAGGGTGTTTTATGTTTCATACTGAAATATATTTTGAAATTAAGCGTATTTATCAGAATTAAATACACTTCCTGTCAATAATATAAATTCTGCAAAAATGTGGTGCATACTAATTATTCAACATCCCAATCTCTTGTAATATCTGCAAAAACACCCAAAGCTTCATTATCATCTCCGATTATAGAGGGCATATCAGTATTATGAATTCCTACTGGTCTTTGTAAGCTAAGTAGTGCAGTATTGAAGGCGCTGAATGCTAAACAAATATGTGTATGGTGATCAAAAAATTTTATTAATATAGGATGAGATTTTTCGTATACTTCAAGAGCTAAAGAGACAGCAGTATCAGAATATACAAAAGCAGTACTATAGTCATTTTTAGAGTAAAAAAGAGTAGCCATATTGTGCAAAGTAGTAGTAACGCTGGGATGTTTTGTGCCGAATAAGTTAATATCGATATCAAGGGCCTTTTCGTAGCACATAATAGCTTTTTCATACTGACCTAGATAACGGTATGCGCACGCTATATTGTTGTAACTTGCTGCTACATAAGGATGATGTTCCCCAAAGAGTTCTAATCTAGCAACAAGAGTTTTTTCACCGTATTTTAACGCATTTTTTTGATCTCCCATTTCGCTATAGATCATTCCTAAATTATTATAAGCTACTAGTACATCCGGGTGATTTTCAGGAAATATTTTCTGCTGTATTTTGCATGCCTTTTCCAAGTATAATAAAGCTTTTTTCTTTTGACCAATTTGATTATACATCAAACCCAAATTGTTGTAACTTGCTGCTATATAAGGATGGTTTTCATCAAACAATTTCAATCTTGCAAAAAGTGACTGATATGAATATTTTAACGCATTTTTTTGATCTCCCATTTCACTATAGATCATTCCTAAATTATTATAGCTAACAAGTACTTCAATGTGTTCTTCTGAAAGAATCTTTTTTTGTATGTCTAAAGCTCTCTTGGCATGTTCTAGTGCTTGCGTATATTTTCCCAATTTTGCGTAGGATAGACTACAATGGCTATAGCATCGCGCAACGATATTTCCTTCACCAAGTGTTTCTAATAGAGATGGTAGAGACTGGATTTGATATTCTAATGCTTCTGCGTACTTTCCTGCTTCATGCAATTTTATACCAAAATTCATATTATAAACACAAGTAAGTAGAGAATTAGACTCAAGTAATTCGACAGCTTTAGTTTGATATTCCAGCGATCCTGAATACTCTCCCAATGCTCTTAAAGTATTAGATATGAACATATATATTAGTGGAATAGCATGAGGACTTATGTCTTTATCATGTTGATGATCTTGTAATAATGATAAAATGCTCTGTTGGTATTCAAGCGCCTTTGAATAATTACCTAATTTTGTACAAGTATCAGCGCAAGACGTGTACATACCAAGTTGAATCATAAGTGGTGAATCTGCTATTGCAGATAAGTATCTCTCTTGGTGATACAAAGCATCATTAAGTCTCTGCATTCTAAGATAAATTATGCTTTTTGCATGATCTCCCGATTCGTACATCATTGTATCACTGAAGAAACCAAGTCTTTGTGAGGAGCTTGGTGATTCATTCGATATTGCGCAAAATTCTATTAATTTTTGAGTTAATGCAAATGTAGTATAATAATAGTTGAATAATGCACCACCTTCAGCAATTTCATCAGTACTTAAGCGAAAATTTGCATTCTCAACTCCAGCATCATATGGCAATACCTCCATGGACTCTTTTTGTTTCCCGAAATAATCGTATATACGCAATCTTAAAAGATTCGCAAAAGCTATTGTCTCATTTAAGTGTCTTGCTGCTTCACTAAGTAACATTCCTTTATCTGACATGTAGTTTACGATGTCAAACGCGCTGAGTCCATTTATAGTTTGAGGTATCCCATATATGAGGCATAAATTATAAATAAAACGATCAGGCAATCTATATATTTCTTGTTTAACATCAAATAACTTACTTTCTGGTATCATGCGATCCTTAATCCCAAACTCAAATAAATTTCCTTCCATAAATAACATTTCAGGATTAAAAACATCAAATTTTTTACTTGCCTCTGTTTTTGTTCCAGCCATAAGTATATTAACTGCCCTTTGCTCTCCATAGCTTATACCAGAAGAATTTAAGCTATTTATACATTCATACACTAATTTCTGATATTGTTGTACTAAACTACCTTCATATCCTGCTTCGTTACCACATATATAACAAACGAGTTCAAGAACATGTTTAAGTTTTGCATCTCGTCTTTCTTCATTATCAACTTCGTAATCTCCAGTACAGTATCTAAAGATTGATTCTACTGTACCGATCAATTCATAATCCTTATCTGCTCTGCCTAAAGGTGTTTTTCCACCAAGATCAAAATTCACTGCTCTACTGACTAAACTTTCTAAATTTATATCATAAAGACTTGTAGGAATTATTGTTTCGTTGAGCCCAATAATTTTAAAATGTACATAATGAGCTAGATGCTTAAAGTAGTTACATGTTTTGGGATCAAGTTTATAGTCATCATTTTCTGTTAATATCGCAAATTCCAAATCAGAATACGGTGTCATATGTCTAAGTGCCATGGAACCCATTCCCATAACTGAATATCTGCACGGAGCAGATCCTATAACTTCTGTAACTTCATCTATTAAAAGCGTTAGATAAATTTTCATCCTATCATGTATGTGATCAAATAAATCCTTAGATGCTTTAACATATCGTGTATCAAATTGGTTAGCAGGTTTAGCAAAAAGTTGAATTTCCTCAATTTTACTCTTAACTTCATCCCTTAGTTCTAAAAGATACTCTTTGTGCCCAAGCTGAGTCATGTCCTTAGAATGTAATAGCAGAATTTCATCACTGCCTGTTATTTGTTTCGTAAAAAATCTATGAAGGCTATTCACAGCATTTTTAAATTCTTTATTAATAAAACTAGTTCCAAGAAATTTAGACGAAATACTAATAGCATACTGATAATGAACTGCAGCATCTGTTAGATATCTCAAATCATCAGTAGTTTCGCCAAGATTTCTAAGCTCTTGTGCAATTTCTCCAAACAAGCATGCAAGCTCCATACTGTTCTCTGGACTCTCACTTGAAAGGCTTATCAAGTCCCTCAATTGATGTGCATACTTTTTTTTGATAAGTTCATACATATATTAACCACTAATAAATTATATAATTGATTTGAAGTGACCATCACAGTGTAATATCTAAAATACTAAATTATTCAACATCCAAATTTTTGGTAACTTCAAGCATAGTATCTCGTAATGATTCATAACCTGTATCTCCTATAACGTGAGATATAGATTTATGTAGATATTCTGCAGTTGGTACTAAACTACTATGAGTTATATCACTTTCTCTTACTGCTCTAGGAGTGTCGTGTGTTGTTCCTTGAGCCTTCATTTGATACTCTACTGCTTTGTCGTGTTTACCTAAAGCAAAGTAAGACTTTGATATACGATCATATGCAGATAAAACATATTGATGCTTCTCTCCAAATACTTCTAGAAAGATTGAAAGTGCAGTATCAAAATACTCAAATGCAGTTTCTATCTCGCTTGATTTAGTATATGTACATCCTATATTATTACAGATTGTAGCAACGATTGGGTGTTTTGTACCGAAAATTTCTATATGTATTTCAAGCGTTTTTTCTAAGTACTCAATAGCTTTCTTGTGATCTCCTAATGTACAATAAATCGTACCTATATTATTATAGCTCACTGCAACACTAGGATGGGGCTCTTCAAATAATCCTTTTCTTATTTTAAGAGCTGTTTCCAAGTACTCAATAGCTTTCTTGTGATCTCCTAATGTACAATAAATCGTACCTATATTATTATAGCTCACTGCAACACTAGGATGGGGCTCTTCAAATAATCCTTTTCTTATTTTAAGAGCTGTTTCCAAGTACTCAATAGCTTTCTTGTGACCTCCTAATTCACCATAAGTCACACCTGCATTATCATAACTAGTTGCAACATCAGGATTATTTTCTCCAAATAATTCTAATCTTATAGCAAGAGATATTTCCAAGTAGTTAAGAGCATTATCTCTATCCCCCAATTCAGCATAAATACTACCAACGTTATTATAACTATCTGCAATATCAGGATGATTTTCTCCAAATAATCCTTTTCTTATTTTAAGAGCTATTTCCAAGTACTTAAGAGCTTCTTTGTGATTACCTAATTTACTATAGGGACTACCAATATTATTATAACTAGTCGCAACACTAGGATGATGTTCTCCAAAGAGTCCTAGTCTTATAGCAAGAGCTTTTTTTAAGTACTCAAGAGCATTATCGCTATCCCCTAATTCATCATAAATACTACCGACGTTATTATAACTATCTGCAACATCAGGATTATTTTCTCCAAATAATCCTTTTCTTATTTTAAGAGCTGTTTCCAAGTACTTAAGAGCTTCTTTGTGATTACCTAATTTACCATAAGTTATACCTGCATTATTATAACCAATTGCAACATCTTGGTGATCTTCTCCAAAGAGCCCTTTCCATATGATAAGAGCTCTTTCTCTATATTCAATAGCTTTCTTATGATCTCCCACTACTCCATAAGTCACACCTGCATCATTATAACTATCGGCAATATACTCAGGTGATGCTTTATTTAAGTGTACTTCCAACTCTAACAAGTTTCTTCGTTGATATTCTATAGCATCTTCATATTTCAATAATCTTAAATATATTTTTGCTATTATTCCTAAATCAGATTTATAAAATGATTCCTCAGAAAAAAATCCTCTTTTTGATTCTTCTGTTAAAATCTTTTCACCATCATTTGCCTCTTTCAACTTCCTACATAAATTTTTAAGCGTACCATGTAAAGGTATAGCAGTATAATAATATCTAAACAACGCTCCATCCTCAGATAACTCATCAGATGTTAAATGAAAAACCTCAGCTATTGCTACTTCTTTAGGCACTAGAGCCTTAGTTTCTCTAATATCCATTTTTTCTTTCTGACTCTGATAGTGACTATACGTTCTTAGCCTTAAAACATCCGCAAAAGTTACAGCTTTTTTTAAATTACTAGCAGCAATACTATTTATTATTCCATGGCTTTCTAGCCTATCTATAATATCCCATACACTTGTTTTATTTGTGTCCGTTGTGCACTGTAGCTCATAAATTAATCCCAAATTATATATCAATCTATCTGGTAAACGGTATATTTCCTGTTTTACATCAAATATCTTACCAAACGTTTCTATTCCACCAAAAGAAAATTCTTCTAGATTACCCTTTGATGCTTTAGATAGACTACTACCTAAATAATCAATTTCTACTGTACCTTCTAATAAAGCTTTAATAGCCCTTGTTTCGCAATATTTCCTACCAGATTCATCTTCACTACTTAAAAATGTATTTGCTTGCTCTTGATAAGTTTTAACTAATCCTTCCTCTCCATACACATAACATACTGTCTGCAGTATATAAGGCAGATTCTTATCAATATGTTCTACATTCATATTCTCATTCTTAAGATATTTTATCATTTGCTCTATAGTTTGAATTAAACTATATGGCTTGTCACCTCTTCCAAGAGGTGTCTTGCCTCCAAGGTCAAAATTTACCGCAGGCGCTACTATATGACTCATATCGAGATTATAATCACTCGTATGTATTATACTCTCACCTAACAAAATAACTTTAAAATGAACATAATGACTGAGATTCTTAAAATAATCTCTTACTTTACGTTCTGTTGATGTTTTATATTCTTCATTCTCGGTAAGTATTGCAAACTCTAAATCTGAATATGGTGTCATACTCTTCAGTGCCATGGACCCAAGGCCCATCACAGCATATTTACAAGGCGGATCTCCAAGAATTGCTTCAGCATCACTAAATAGATTATGAAGATACTGTCTCATTCCATTAGCAATATCATCAAATAGCTTCCTAGATGTCACTATATATTCTTTGTCTCTTAACTTTATTACTTCTTCTGCATCAGCCTTAACTTTCGTTCCTACATCCGCGAATAAATTGTAAAAATATTGCCACGTATCTGTGATGATGTTTTCAAACCATTTTTTTGATAACCACCCATGCTCTTTACCACTTGACTTCTCGCCTAACTTACCTCTATCTTTCATAACTTCTCCATTGGAGATAATACTTTTTCTATATATAGTATCAACTTCTTCTATCCATTTTCTTACCTCACTTCGTATAGATTCTAATTCAGTTTTATGTGATAAATCATCAAATGATTTTCTAAGTTCTGTAGTAAGTACTTCAGAATTTGTATTACTACCTTCCGTGATAACATTAAGAATTAATTCATGAATATGACCTAGTTGTACTGTACTCTTTGCAACAACTTCTTCAAATATTGCTTTCGTTTTTCCATCAGTATCTCTACCTATGCCATCTATTGTTGTATCTACATTTCCTGCTGTAAACTTTGCTAATTGTTTCTTAGCTATCTTCAAAGCATATTGACTCCTTATTGCAGCATCAGTATAACTTTTCAAGTTTGGCTCTGCTTTAATTTCTAGATTAGCAAGAGCTAATTTTAAATCAGCCATATCACTCAGCAAATAAGCCAATTTGATTTGTTCCTCAGTTGATTCTTTATTCGCTAACTTAAAAAGTAACTCTCTATAGTCTTCTTTATCTAGTTGTCGCAGTACTGCTGCTACACTACTAAAAGTGTCTTCAGTAAGAATTCTTTCAGATAGAGTGATCTTGATTATCTCTTCTCTTAATTTAATAATTTGTTCATCTATTGATCCTGTACTAAGATGCTCTCTTTTTATGGATAATATCTTAAGGGCGTTTGAGTTGCCATGTCTGTTTGCTAAAACACTCAAAGCATATTGGAATTCTTCTTTCGTGTATTGCTTTATACTTGCTGTAGAATCTGCACTATCTGTATAAGGTGGATCTTCAAATAATCTTCTGTTCTCAAGAACTGTAAATAATTGCGTGATTTCTTCAGGTGGCAAACTAGAAATTTGTCTATGTAGGTCAGTATCAATAGTAGTACTTGTGTTACTGCTACTAATTTTGTACTGACCTAACTTTTCTTCTATCTCTTTCTTAATAAATCCATCTATCTCTTCA
>Ga0206846_1069_pt1 | contig 17719 bp, 15 predicted proteins | sample Alteio_BWOrgCont_20_FD_152878 | JGI IMG/M metagenome (GOLD analysis project Ga0206846, IMG submission 152878) | Enriched cells from forest soil in Barre Woods Harvard Forest LTER site, Petersham, Massachusetts, United States -... | ecosystem: Environmental > Terrestrial > Soil > Temperate forest >... | reverse complement strand
AAAGTTTCTTACCGGCGAGATCGAAGATTGCAGTGCCTATCACTGAACCGACGTGCCTGCCTTTAGTGTTGAGGATGTTGCCGTCCATAATCTATCTCCTATCGAGGCTCTGCGAGGGAGGGTGTGCCCATTCTGCGGGGATAGCGAGTTGAATCGCGCCCTCGCTCTGTCTGCTGTGAGGCATTACCAGCGGGCGAGGTGGCACGTGCTACAAGACCTCTCGCAGGTTCAGGATCGGCCGGTGAGAAGCACAGCGTCGCCATCCGCGCACAGTTAGTTTTTTTTGCGTTGCGCAAATGTTCGGTAGCCGACTCTGAACGAAGGCCGGCAAGCCAGGCATAATCTTCGCCCCAACTGCTTCGCTAGGCGGTGTGAAGGCGACGGCCCCGGCGCCTTTGCAAGCGTTCGTCGTCTTTTTGCATCTTGTTAATATTATAACGTGAATCGCGGGCAGGCTTTACGCCTTCTTGGTCGCCTTGGTGCTCTAATGCGCGTCCAAGCACAGTGAGTAGCCTGTCAACGCAAAATCAAGATGGTCAGATGACTGAATCAAAGTCGTTTCTGGCAGAACTGGAAGATGCGGTATCCCGGGGAACGGCCGAAAGCTGTTTGCAGGCGTTGTGCGACGGATATTTTGATTGCTGGCCGGTACTCAGAAGACCAAATTTGGACGTTTGGCGAAATCATAGGACGGCTTGCAGAAGACATTGAAACCGCAGCGCGCGTGCGGCTGGCAAATAAGCTCGCTCCCAGCCAGAATGCGCCGGTTGACATAATCAAAAGGCTTGCTTTTGATGAAACGATCGATGTCGCTTGTTCCGTGCTGCGAGAATCCGAGCGGATCGATGCTAAAACGCTGATAGCCAATGCAAGATGCAAAAGCCAACAGCACCTTCTTGCTATTTCAAAGCGAAAATCCATTTCCGATGACGTTACCGACGTTCTGGTCGTGCGTGGCACCACGGAGGTCGTTACTTCGGTCGCGGCCAATAATGGAGCGCGGCTTTCAGGTTTCGGCCTTCTGCATCTTGTAACGCGCTCCGAGGATGATCGTATCCTCGCCGAGTATCTTGGTATGCGCAAAGACATTCCCAGGCACCTCTTTCAGCAATTGATTTCGAAGGCATCCGACGAGGTAAAACGAAAGCTTGAGCGAGAACGCCCCGAGATGGGGAGTCAGCTACAAACCGTGGTCACCGATGTCATTGGCACGCTTCACGCAAGGTTTGGACCTGCATCCCAAAACTATTTTGCTGCTAAACGGATCGTGGGCAAACTGCATCAATACGGCCAGCTGAACGAAGATCAGATATTTGAGTTTGCTCACTCTCTTAAATTTAACGAGACCGCAGTCGCTCTGTCCCTGTGGTGTGTTCTTCCGATTGACGTCGTAGAACGCGCTCTGGTCGACAAAAATCGAGAGGTGGTCCTGATTCTGGCCAAGGCCTTGGACCTCTCATGGACGACGACCATGTCAATGCGATTTCTAGGTGCGGCTAATTATCGAATTACCGCGGGAGACCTGGACAGCATGAAGCGCGAGTTTTTTCGGTTGAATGTCGAAACGTCAAAACGTGTCCTGAAAGTTTATCAATCCCGCAAGGGGAACAGCGATTGACGACTCCAGCCTCCGCCCGCTACCTCAGCTACACACCAGCTAAGCAATCCGGAACCGTTCCAGTGGCGTTGTTGAAGGTGCGACGTTCTTGCTGCCGCGATGCGAGTAGATTCAAATCACGATACGCCCAAGGCCGTGCTAACTAGCAAGTCCGCGGCGTTCTGTCGGGTCTTTTCGGGATCGGAGTCGAGCTCCCGCCCCTCAGCAATTATCGCGTTGAAAGTTGCCCAGCCATCGCAGTGATGTCGCGATTATTCGGAGGCACAATGCCTCCGGTCGCCCTCATACCTTTGGTCGGCGAGGGACTTAGACATCAGGGCGTCTTACAATCAGAGTAGAAAGTGCCGTTTGATGCGACTACTCGTTCGATACATTGCTTCGGATCGATAGAGTCGCCTTCCACGCTGAAATCATATGCCTGGGTCTTCAGCACAAGTGCGTAGCGGCCAGGGGTTAATTCCAATGCGGGATCTTCGCTATGGAGTTCAAACATTTCAGGATTGTCAGTGACGGGGGACAATCGAAAGGGAAATGAGATGTTTCGCATCACCCACGTATCGTCGCCTGGCTTCTTGTTGATAATGCCTGCCGAGAATTCACGCGCGATCTTGGCCACAATTCGAACCTCCGCGCGATCTGCGACGCTCGAGGCGAGATCGTGGCGGAAGACAATAAATTGTGGGTGTCCATTCGGGAGCATCGTGCGGCTGGGTGCCGTGATCGCGGCAGAGACTGCGACCCGAATATCAGGAGGCCGGCCCGGCAACAGGCTCAGTCCCATCAGCGCATCGTTGTCGACTGCATACACGCCATAATCTGTTGGCCGCAACGGCGCCGGCTTTGCTGGAGGCGGAGTTCGCGCAGGAGTTTTACTCGCCTGTAAGGGGGCGATCCGGTCTTCAATTGTAGCTATCTGTTCGGGCTCCGGCAAAATATGAACCAACGAGAGCAAGCGCTCCCGCTGCTGAACAGTCATCAATATTGCGACGAGGATAGCGATCATTGCAGCCGTTCGCCGCAGGCGGGGCCATGGAGTGTGGGTCTGTTTCGAACCGCCAGCGTTCCGTTCAGCTTCCGCATTGAAGTGCGAGCTTGGCCCGGCTTGAGGAATCAACCCGGGAAAGGGGTGACCTGCCCTCGAAGCGGTTCGAGGACCGTTGAGCTGCAAGTGGAGTGCCGGGGCAAGAGTACCAACGTGCTGCTCGGTGAATGCTTCAACGCCACGGATAGCAGTTTCCAACGCCTGCTGCGTTCGTTCATTTTCCCCGGCCTCTACATTTGGAAGCTGTTCTTGCAGCTTATAACGGGCAAGTTCATAGATGGCTTGCCGCATATCTTCCGGGTTATTCTTTAGCGAGTCGATCATGCGAGCAATGACTAGGGCGAACTCGACCTCGAGAGAAGCCAGTTCAGGCCTGTCTCGGTCGCTTGGTATTAGGTCGCCCGAAGTCATCGATTTTGCTGCGTCATGGTCGCGGTCCAATAATGGTCGAAGTTACAAGCTAGACGAAATTCAGCTTGCCGAACACACCTGCTGCCGACGTTTCTCACACGAAACGCCGTACATTCACCTCTTCCAGACGCTATTTTTGCTCGACTGCGCGCAGCGCCAGAATCCGCACGAATCAGACCACCAACATAGGGTTACGACCGGGGAAGCCTTCGGGGAGTGTAAGCGCGGCGGCAAGAGCCAAAGTCGCTGATTTGCGGATTGAGCAGCCTACGAAATTCGAATTGGTGATTAATCTCAAACCCGCAAAAACGCTTGGCTTCACCATTGCGCCGATCCTGGCGACCACCGACAAGGTGGTCGAATAGCGATGCTGATGCGGTGCATGACTCCCGAAGTGGCACGTTTGAGACATGCCGACCGACCAAAGGTGGCTAGTCGGTCACTTTCTTCGCGAATTCCTAAAAGGAACCGAACTCTTCCGGCGCATTGTGCCGCCACCGTATAGCGTCGCGCGCGGTTAACCGGATGATGCGCTCCTCCGCCGCAGTTAGCAATTTGACCGTCCTAGTCGAAATGCACGCTGATCCGATACTCTGTGCGCCAAACGACGGAGCAGGGCAGACGCAAGGCATCGCCTGGGACAACTAGTGCGAATTTTGCAGGATACCGACCTGGCTGGATACCTCCAGCAGTGCCCCGGTCGTCGACAGATTGCGAACGGTGCAATTGATTGCATCGCCGCCAAATTCAATCATGGCGGCTTTCAAGACCCGATGGCGAGTTGCAATCCGAGTTTCAACCATCCAATCGAAACAGGTCAAAAGCTTAATAATCGATAAAGAATGGATCCGTAGTTTCGCGGGAGGCTATAAATAAAGTCAGATGGAGCCACCGTCGTGTCAAAAAACAGGCGCGGGTCGCCGAGATGGCTCAGGAACCGGCTTAGCGATGGCATTCTCCACTGTGTCCATTCTAAGCCCAGCGGTTAAAACCAAACCGCAGACTCGCAGATCAGGACATCATCCGGAAGGTGGGCGCAAAACACCGCTTACTCATTACCAACATCGCCTATCGTTTTATGGTGCTGGAGCAACTGACCGAGATCGGGCTTGAGGCCGATGTCCTGCTGGAGCCGATGCGACAGGATTCCGGCCCGGAGATTGCTGCGGGCGCAGCTTTTGCGCAAATGCGCAACAATGACGCTGCAGCGGGAACTGACTGCAAGTAAGCGTTTGCAGGCCACCAATCCTGATTAGTTACCGGCGCTTATGGATTAACTCTCGGATAGCTAGGACAATAAAAATTGGGGCCATTACCAAGTATCTCTTCCACAGTCTTTTTGGTTCGCTGACCAATCGATAAGTCCACTCCAGACCCGCCCGCTGCATCCAGGTTGGTGCCCGGCGAATCAGATTGGCATGAAAGTCAAAAGCCGCACCCACCCCGAGCATGACTGCGCCTCCGCATTGACCCCGGTGCTCGGACATCCAGACTTCCTGTTTTGGAGTTCCAAGACCCACCCAAACAAAATTCGGTTGAGCGGCTCGTATTTTCGAGCAGGCTATTTCATTTTCCTCGGGGGAGAGGGGACGAAAGGGCGGACATTGCGTACCCGCAATCTGTAGACCCGGGTACTTCTTGACTAGTTCGCTGCTGAGTATCTCTACAACCCCAGGCGCGCCGCCATAAAAATAATGCCGCCAGCCACGTGATAATCCATACTCACAAACAGCCGGTAGAACGTCCGGACCGCACAGGCGAGATACCGCGCTGGCTCCCCCTGCACGAAGGGTCCACACGAGGGGCATTCCGTCGGGTGCAACGATATCAGCCCCCTTGTGGGCGCGGTCCAGCTGTGGGTTGTTTCTTGCAGCAATCAATCCGTGAACATCGCGAAAAACAACGTAGCGATCTTGAGACTTAGCTATCCATTCGTCGAAAATGCCAAGGAGTCGGTCTAGAGAGATCAACGAAACGGGGGTGCCAATTATAGAAACCTGAGGTACGTGCCTGGCGCGCGTAGCATTTATTTCAATCGTAACATTCACTGCGTGCACCTCAAAATGGCTTAAATAGAATTATCCTCCTATTTACCTATTATTTAGAGGAAATAGCAACGCAAATTCGAATTAAACGACTTTGCGACATTTTAACGTTAAGAGAATCGAGGGTATCGGGTTTGTCGTTCTTTTGGATAGAAGCTTATGCGTCGGCTGATGTTGAAGCGCCTTCGGTTTCCGTGGTCACCACAACGAGCGGCATTTGGTCTATCTGGGTGCGGACTTCCGCCAGATTTCACCTAGCTTTGAAACGTAGGTGCCGATTTCGTATTTCTCGGCGTGGTCTTGTCGCGCCGCCCACCCAAGCCGAACACGCAGCTCTGGGTCTTCGATCAATTTCTCGATCGCAGTGGCCAAGCTAGAGACGTCGCCAACCGGCACTAGAAATCCATTACGTCCGGAATCGATAACTTCGGGTATCGCGCCAACAGGCGTGGATATGACCGGTACGCCGTGAGCGAATGCCTCCAAAATCACCATCGGAAGATTTTCCGCGAAGGAAGGAAGCACCAAAATATCGGTTCTGCAAAGCAACTCATCGATCTCTGCCGAACTCAGCCAACCAGGGATAAGCACCCTGCCGCTCAGCCCGAGTGCAGAAACACGGGCACGACTTTCTTCTACCTTGCCGTTTCCGGCGATGGTGGCAGTCCAATCTTGGCGCTGCGCGATTTCTAATAGAGCCTCGATCAACTGAGGTGTACCTTTGCGTTCACCAAGCTCGCCAAGGCAAGTAATTCTTACGCGCGAATCCAACGCCGAAATCTGAGGCTCAAAACCAAGCTTCGTTGCGTTTGGCAACACACTAATTTTATCGTGAGCCTGCGGCACTCGATCTGTAATGGCTCGAGCCCAGTATCGCCCAAGTACGATGATTTGCTCGCTTTCCGAGAAAAGCCGATCAAGGGCCTTAACCAATGGGTAGGGAGCGGCAGCCAAAAATTGATCAAATCCGACCCCATGGAAATGTACAACATAGGGAATGCCCAACAATCGCGCTGTTGCTCCAAGGATCGTCTTTCGATAGCTACTGCCCCAATCGGAAAGATGTATGTGCAGTACGTCTACTTTTCGAAGCTGGGTTGCAAAAAACAAACTCAACAATGCATGCGCAAACACAAATTGAGCCGCAAAAAGACCACGCTGTCCACGGGTGACCAAGCGCTTCACGGTAATATTTAACTCGGGTCTCGAATCGACGTTCTCAAAAATGTTGTCATTCATACGGTCTATACCGCCCCGCCCATTGGGACCCAATGGAGTTGCGACGATAACACGAAGTTGTTTTTTGATTTTAAGAAGCGAATTATCTCGCTCGAAAGGAGCTTGATCGAGTTTCATTGACACCATCGAATATTTTTTCAGCGTTTGCGGGAGTTTGAGCTTAGCGCCACGGGTTGAAGCCTTGCTCTAGTACGCCTGGCACTGAGACATTCTCGCCGCGATTGCCAAGAACAGTTGCGAGAACCTCTCGGTTCCTTAGCGGGACTTGTGTCAGCCGCGGTAGTATTGACTCGCGAACCCGCCATGCTGGTCCGGTAAGAATGTCCGCTACTTCGACATACAGACCTGTATCTAGAAGCTGAAGAAATTCCGTAATAGTCATTTCAGCCAAGTCAGGTTCCAATGCCTCAAAAATAGAAAATGAGATATGATTGCGCTTTAAGGCGATCCAGCCTTCGTTAGCTCCGAGCCTGTAAGAAAGACGCAAATACCGTAGGTTTTCCGCGCTAAAGCCATTCTGAATGTTGTTTAGCCAAAACAAAGCAAGCCAGGAAAACGGGTCGGCCGGCGAGCAGGATAGAGTGCTAAAAAGCGACTTGCGCAATGCGTCAAATTCATTGTCTATGCGTTTCGCATCGCCTGTTAAAATTGTTTGCTCGGCTATTCTTAGCCTAATGACGGCCGCGCTTCGTGTAGCAGACGCGCGACAATATGGTGATTGTTCCACTGCTTCAAGGTCTTGCTTGAGGCGCAAAAGCGCCTCAAGTTTGTATGGACTGCCGGAAATGATTTGCCTTGCGACAGATTCATCGGAGGACTGCTGCCAAAAGGTCGGAAATGTCCATACGCCCCAAGCAACCGCAACGAGGGCAAATACCACCAAAGGAATGCGCGCATATGGAAAATTAACATGCGACAAAGACTAACTCCGATTTTTTATTGCGTCATACCGTACCGAGCCTCTGGCTCGCCGTAGTAACCTCTGCCGTAGCCTTCATAGTACTCAATTTCTCTGGCATTGGCCTGCGTCAGAACAACTCCGAGCATATTCTCGTGAATGCCTGAAGCAGACTTAAGCGCTCTTACGACAGTTTCAAATTTGGTATGTCCCCATTTTATAGCGAGAATGTAGGAATCCATGAGCTGGGTAGTCGCTCGTACATCAACGATCGGTGCAAGCGGCGAAAGATCTACAATGACGTAATCGTAACTCGCACGTAGCATGTCAAAAAATTGCTTTGCTGCATCTGAGGCCAAGACTTCGTTTGGATGCATGAGATTGGACCCGACAACTCCCGGAAGAAAGGCCATATTTGTCAATGAGTCTAGCCAAACGATTTCGGCTAGAGATTTTTTTCTTGAAATGGCATCGATAATTCCAAATTCGGCATTTGGAACAAGTCGATCGGTGAGAGCGGTATTCCGCAAGTCGCAATCAACCAGCAGGACGTTCGCTCCGGTTTGCGCGATAAGCTGCGCAAGCGATGCCGATAGTGTTGATTTGCCCTCGCCTGGGACTGATGAGGTGATACCAACAACTTTGGATGACTTAGGAGTTCCGCTCAAATCGATCGCTAGCTTTGCCGAGCGTATTGCTTCAGAAAATTGCGAAAATGGAGCATTGGAAGCGGTCCAGATTAAGCCTCCACGGCGAATGATTGTTCTGGGGCCGGATAACCTCGATGGTGGTTCGTTCTGCGGAAGACTATGAACTTCTCCTTCGCTTATCTTTGGAACAAGAGCGATACAGGTTGCGCCAATTTCAGCTTCTACCTGTTCTCCAGTCCGGAACACCCGATCAGACAGATCGCGTGCAATCGCGAGACCAAAGCCGATAATCAGACCCCCGATCCCGGCAATTCCGAGCACAAGAATTGGTTTTGGATCGCTCTTTTGCAATGGCCGTGTCGCTTGCGAAATTACACGGGCTTCACTAATGGGAAACGACTGCTGTTGAATAGACTCCATGTATCGCTGCAGAAAATTGTCATAAAGCGTACGAAACGTCTGGGAAGAACTTTCGAGTTCTTTCAGCGATACTTGAGCCTGATTGGCTGTATTGGACTGATTGACTGCGTTCTCGAGTTCCTTTTGAACCCCGGCTTCACGCTGTTTAGCGATCTCGAAATCACTTTTGTAAGTTTCAGCGAGCCGTTGGAGTTCATTCAGAATAGAATTCTGAATTTCCGCCATTTGATTGCGAAGATTGATTGCGGCTTGGTGATTTGCCCCGTAACGACGCGCCCAATCGGCTTCGCGATTTGCAATATCAAGATACTGCGAGCGTAATTTAGTTACTACCTCGCTTTTCAAGGTGTCGGCCACCGTTGAATTTACGGTAGCCGAAGGTGAGTCTGCTCGAAGAACCGATTCAATCCGATCAAGGCGAGCCTTAGCTTCGGCGGTCTGAGCCCGAGCGATGACGACTTGACTGTTGAGTTCCGATACCTGCTGATCGGTAACCAGTCGGCCCCCCGCCCCCCCCCGTGTTCACGATGTTATTAGCCGCCTTGAAATCGACCACGGCCCGCTCAGCTACTGTCGCCTGGTTGCGAAGCTCTCCGATGCGATCCTGCAGCCAGGCGCTGGCACGCCGGGTCGCTTGATCCTTAGCCTCCAGTTGATCAACGATATAGGCCTCGGCAATCGCATTTGCGATTTGTGCCGCGCGATCAGCATTTAGCGACCGAAAATTGATCTCAATCACGTATGATAATCCGACCCGCTTGATGCTAAGCTGAGATTGGAATACTTGCATCGCTGAGCGTGTGAGCTCGTAATTAGAGACTGCGCCTTTGGGGCCGAAAAAGCCTGATACGAAGTTAAAAATCGACGAAACGATCCCAGATCGCGATCCGGTGAATTCTGGATCATCGATCAAGTGAAGATTGCTAATAACGGATAGGGCTACTTTTTCTGATTTTAGGATTTCAATTTGACTTTCGACCGCTGACGAGTCGACCGGTATGTCGCCCAAGATCGATTGCTGCTGAAACAGCTGGTTCTTTCTGGTGTCGATGATCATTGAGGTCTGGGCAGTGAAGCGCGGCGGTGCACTGAGAAGATAAACCAATCCCAGCGCCAAGATCGACAGCGTCGCAACCGCTATGACCTTAGACTGGCGCCGCGCGAACCCGAAAAACTGGTCAATGCTTTCTCCCGGCGATTCGGTCCGTCGCGAGGGATCGAATTCTGCGACGGTCCGAGTCTTTTCGGAATATAGCATGTTAGATCCCAAGTTAAATTGACAGCATTCTCCAGCGCAAATTGCCGCGCTCCGACCGATCGAAACCTCTCCGGCCGAATCTGGCTATGCAGCCGATAAGCGTTTACTTGATTAATTTGCTAATCTTTGGCGACCCAATAAGATCATGGGCTCACACTGTTCGATATGGCATTGGTGCCACTCGTAGTCGAACCGGTTGTACCAGAGGTACCAGAGACTGAAGAAGAGATGGTAAAATTCCCGGTGTTAACGCCAGGTGAGCCAATAGATTGAAACGATCCGCCGCCCGATGAACCCCCGTTGGTAGAACTTGTTTGACCACCGGACCCGCCGCCTAGACCGCCGCCACCACCGATCGCGCCGATAGGCTGGTCACCTGACGCGGCAGCAAAGGCAAGCACGACATCCTGATCCTTTGTTTTGGCGATCGCTTGCTGGATATCGTTAGCGAATACAGGATTTGTCCTGAGTTCAATTTTGGCTGCTTGAGCAAGCCCTGCGGCAATGGCCGCCTTCTGGTCCTTGTTCGCGTTTGGTAACAAACCTATAATTGCCGCAAGCGTAGCCGGATCGCCAATAGTTAAATTGCGAACGAGCGCCGCCAATTGAGGTCCGCCATTTTCGTTCTGTGTGAGCGCCTGACCAGGATTGGTTTCGAAAGCAGATGGCGTTAAAGATGTTTGTGCCGAAACGTCCTCTGAGACCAAACTCACAGTGGATATCGCAAGAACAGCACACCCAATGATTGACAACGCCGATTTACGATTCAGACCGAGTTGCACAACTTAGCTCCTGTAAACTTGCTAAAAACTTAATAAACAGTTGATTATCATGGACTCTCGCCCATTACAATGGATCCCAGAGTCGATCGGGTCCTACGGCGCTAAAAATGGAATTATCGTAAACTTTGCAGCCATGGTTAACGCTGCCATTGAGAGCTTTTATCAAGGGGTTTACTTGGAAATGACTGGACCAGCCCTGCGCCCAGAACCGCAAATACGGTTATTGCGAACCCAGGTATTTGAATTGAGAAGTCGATCGCGGAATGCATCAAAGCAACCGCCGAAATTGCAAAAGCCGCAATCGGAACTATTCGATCTCTGCGGCGAATCATGATGCCCCTCACGAGGGTTAAGAGAGCAATAACCCATGCCAAACAGATCGTTATCGCAAGAGGCAGCCCTCCTTCCGATATGATTTCAAGCAAGGTGTTGTGACTTCGGTCCCAAGTGCCCCACATTAAACCTTCCGGAGCACGATAGGCGGGGAAACTCCACGGAAACGTTCCAATACCGGTTCCGAACCATAGATGGTCCGCAATGATCGCCCGAGTGGATCGATAAGTATCGAACCGCAATTCGTCCGAAAGCCCTTGGGTATTAAAACGGTCGCTGACCCCCACGCCCAAGGTTTGAAGGAGGATCAGTGCTAGTGCTGAACCGATCAAAATAGCAATTATCGGTCCGAATCGACCTGAAATATCGCGATAGAAATGGGCTGTGGCTGTGAAAACAAGGGCAGCCAAAGAAAGGATGATACCAGCCCTAGAACCGGTCATGAACATTGCCGAAATGCAGACCAGCAGCATCAAGAATGGCATCAAGACGTGGCGCGGCATCTTTAAAAGAAGACGGGAAAAAACGTGTCGCCACGCGATTCTTTTTTGCACGACGTGATTCCGGATATTCTCCGAAACAAATAATAGCCAAATGATTGCGCAGCTTCCGAAATAAACCGCCGCAGTGTTCCGGTTAATAAATGTAGACGTCAAAAACGTCAGATAGGCCTGCTTTTCACGCCAAAGCACTTTTGTCGGATCAATCAGGAAAAAAGCAAATCCGAAAATGGCGTACGCTACTCCAGACCATGCAACGACTTTGAGCAGCTGAAGGGCGCGATTGCGATCGTAGCAAACAACAAATGCGCAGACCACAGTGAGCAGAGCGATGAAGGGAGCTCCAAGCGCGTAAAAAGGTTGATGACGTGCGATGGAAACCGTGGGCTCGAGCGGAATTTTCAATAATTCGCTGGTCTGGGCCCATAGAGGCGAAGGTTGTGCAGATGGAAACCAAGGGTTCAACGCAAGCTGCTCATGCAAAAGCACTGTATATGCAGCTACTACAATCGCCACCACTAACAAAAGTCGAAGATGAGCTCGCCGTAGTCGGATGGGCGATAGCGTAATTACGCCTACACCAAGAACTATACACCAGAACGCTTCGGCCGAAGCGTCCGTCGATCCAAAGGGCAGAGGCGCCAAGGCGACAGTGAAGAATAATATCCATGCAGGAAATCGATTTTCCCAATTAGAAGGGAATTCCACTCGATTTTTTCCTGTGTCAGGACATGGATTCCTCAACCTTGCTACGCTCGTTCTATTATTGAACGACAAAACTAGCCGATCCGTTAATCGCCGATTTAAGTACGTAGGAATTGGTAGCTGCGACGATCGGGTCATTAACGGTAGCAACCGTAAGTCGGAAGAACTGCATGGCCTTTGCGACTTCAACCGTTGTCGCGTTCGATACGTAAAGAACGTCTTTGTTACGAAGCTGGAACGTCGTGGCCAAGAAATATCCTGAAGGGTCGCGGAAGTTCACGTTATAAATGACCGGTATAATCGGCCCCTGATATTTTGAAACATCAATGCCCAGTTCTTCGGCGACCTTCTTCGTTTCACCACGATACAGAAAGACGGAGGCTGGATCTGCGAGTGTGTCGTTCAGGCCGCCAGCCTTCCCGACGCCCTCGGCGAGGGACAGGCTCCATGCTTCAAAATTAAATTGCCCTTGCTGTCCAGTCGCTCCAAAAGCGACGAAAGTCTGCGGTTGACGGTAAACATAAATAGTATCGTAGGGATGCACGTACACGTTGTTGGACGGGTCATATACCAATGCACCGAATGGAACATCTGCCTTTCGTCCCCCCCGTTCCAGCATTACCCAGGTATCAAACCCTTGGCCTTTCGGCCCACCCGCTCTAGTGATTGCGTCCAGGAGGTGCTCGCCAGCTGCACTCGCGGGAAAACGGGCGGGCGTGTTGACTTCGCCGAGCACGCTGATCAAAGACGTTCGTTGTTCGATTACGGCCACAACGACCTGAGGGTCAATTGCTCGGTTTTTGAGCGCGTCCACGATTGCGCGTTGAACCTCCGCAGGTGTGCGACCTTTAGCTGGAATTAGCCCGGCATAGGGCACCGAAACATTTCCATTGCTATCGATCGCTTGATTCGGCAACGCGATGAAATTTCCGGGGCGGACACCCGCTTCGCTCGGAATGAACAGACCTCCCGCAGCCGCTTCAAAAATCGTAACTGACACGATATCGCCGACCCCGAGACGAATTTCCTTGGGCGGCTGCCGGTCTGGATAAACGGCGCCGATTCGTTGTGAGTTTCTGCTCATTATCTCTGCGACTGTCGGCGTCAGCGGAACGAATGCGTAGGGAAGGCCGTCTGGATCTTTTTGCCCCCTCTGAACATCCAAACTTAAAGGACCGGATGTGGGCATCACCGAACATGCCCCAAGGCACACAAAAAGTGCGATAGCCGAAACGTATCTAAAAAGGTTCATTATTCCCCCAACAGTGGAACCTCTATCACTTCGTGATTTAAGGACCAATGCAGGTAGCCACCAAATCGGGGGCTTGGCGCTAGATTGAGCTCCCTCTGTTGCAAATATATCACGAGCTCGCACCGCTCATCGTTCTTTAACGTAGGCCTGATAGGCGAGCTTGATGCCGTCCTCGAGCGAGGTGCGGGCACGCCAGCCCAATTTGGCCAAGCGACTGACATCGAGCAATTTGCGCGGCGTGCCGTCGGGACGCGAGGTGTCGAAGCTGATCTTGCCGGTGTAGCCGACGGTGGCGGCGACGACGCGCGCGAATTCGGCGATGGTGATGTCCTCACCGGTGCCGATGTTGACCAATTCGGCCTCCGAATAGGTCTTCATCAGATGAATGCAGGCGTCGGCGAGATCGTCGACATAGAGGAATTCACGCCGCGGCGTACCGGTGCCCCACACCACGACCTCGGAGACACCCGAAAGCTTGGCCTCGTGAAACCGGCGGATCAGTGCCGCGACGACGTGGCTGTATTCGGGGTGATAATTGTCACCGGCGCCATAGAGATTGGTCGGCATCACATTGATGAAGTCGGCGCCATACTGGCTGCGATAGGCCTCGACCATCTTGATGCCAGCGATCTTGGCGATCGCATAGGGTTCGTTGGTCGGCTCCAGCGTTCCCGTCAGCATCGAATCTTCGCGCAACGGCTGCGCCGCCAATTTGGGATAGATACAGGACGAACCGAGAAACATCAGCTTCTCGGCGCCGTTGACATGCGCGGCGTGGATCACATTGGTGGCGATCACCAGATTGTCGTAGATGAACTCGCCGCGCAGCGTGTTGTTGGCGACGATGCCGCCGACCTTGGCCGCCGCCAGAAACACCGCCTGCGGCCGCTTGTCGGCGAACCATTTGAACACCGCGGCCTGGTCGCGCAGATCGACCTCGCCGCGCCGGACCGTCAGCAGTTCGACGTCTTCCTGCGCCAGCCGGCGCGCCAGCGCGCCGCCGACCATCCCGCGATGCCCGGCAACGAAGACCGTCTTGCCCTTCAGCTCAAACGGGGTCTTTGCCATGGGCCATCTCCCGCTTCGCAATCGCCCGGTCGCCCGCCACCATCTCCTTGACGAGTTGGGCGAAGGGCGTCTTCGGCTTCCAGCCGAGCTTTTGCTGGGCCTTGCTGGCATCGCCGATCAGTAGATCGACCTCGGTGGGACGGAAGTAGACGGGATCGATCCGCACCACCGTCTTGCCGGACGACTTGTCGACGCCGGTCTCCTCGACGCCCTTGCCGCGCCACTCGATGCCGCGGCCGATTTCCGCAAACGCGATCTCGACGAATTCGCGCACCGAGCGGGTTTCGCCGGTCGCCAGCACGAAATCGTCGGGCGCGTCCGCCTGCAGGATCTTGTGCATGCCCTCGACGTAATCCTTGGCATGTCCCCAGTCGCGCTTGGCCTCGAGATTTCCGAGATACAGCGTGTCTTCCAGGCCAGCCTCGATCCGGGCGACGCTGCGGGTGATCTTGCGCGTCACGAAGGTTTCGCCGCGGATCGGGCTTTCGTGGTTGAACAGGATTCCGTTGGAGGCATACATGCCGTAGGCTTCGCGGTAATTGACCGTGATCCAGTAGCCGTAGAGTTTCGCCACCGCATAGGGCGAACGAGGATAAAACGGCGTGGTCTCCTTCTGGGGCACTTCCTGCACCAGGCCGTAGAGCTCCGAGGTCGACGCCTGGTAGAACCGCGTCTCCTTCTCCATGCCGAGAATCCGCACCGCCTCGAGCAATCGCAGCACGCCGATCGCATCCGCATTTGCGGTGTATTCGGGGCTCTCGAAACTGACGCCGACATGGCTTTGGGCGGCGAGATTGTAGATTTCGGTCGGTCGGATCTGCTGCATCAGGCGGATCAGATTGGTCGAATCGGTCATGTCGCCGTAGTGCAGCAGGAACGGCACATTGCCGAGGTGCGGATCCTCATAGAGATGATCGATGCGCGCGGTATTGAAGGAGGACGAGCGGCGCTTGATGCCGTGGACGGTGTAGCCCAGGCCGAGCAGATATTCGGAAAGATAAGCGCCATCCTGACCGGTAACGCCGGTAATCAACGCAACGCGCCGTTTCGAATCCTGAACCGATGTTGTTTCCGGAAGCATCTATTCTCTTTGTGATCACGAGTAACCAACGACAGTGTAGTTGCTTTGCAGACCTCCGTGGAAACATTGACCTTGGCGAAAAAGGATCAATCGGTCTTCAGTTTCGACGGGCACGTCGATCGTCAATCGGCTAAGCTTAGGTTCTATTGTAACAAAGCGACATCCGATTACATCGAATCATGCGAGGATACTTAATTTGTATTTCCGCTTGACAATTTAACTCTTCACGTCATCAGTTTTAGCGTCGACGCGGCGTTTGAATAGAGGCCTTTAATGATATTTCCGGGTCTATCGGTCAATCTGACTTTCGGCCATGATCGACACTCCATAGGTCTGGCGGCGGGCGTTAGGGTGTCGATGCACACGGTGATCGACAGAGAAGATATGTCACCTTGAGGAATTCTCTATGCGGTATTTTACCGTGATTTGGTTATTGTCCATTTCGCCGGCTGCCTGGGCCGAGGGCGTGCAAATCCCTAAAGATGTCGACTATGGAGCGTCAGGTCTCGTTCAGTTCAAATACGAATGCGGCGGTGCCAATTGTCAGACGCGGTGTTACTTGCACGATACAAAGGTTATGGATGTTCAAGACGCAAAACTCGCAACCTTCACGTCGTATCGCAGTCACAATCGCCAGAATGCGCCAGAAAAGGAAGTTACCGTCGTAGGCGGATCCCCTCCAACTACTCGCTTTCTTAATTTTTCTGGCGACGGCGGATGCGTTTTTGAAGGAATGGAGCAGACGTCAACGAGTGGATTTCTGTCTCGTCTGACCTTAGATCCAAAGTCGAAGTCTTCCAAGTAAGGTTGAAGATGCTCTGAGCTGGCGGATTTCGCGACAGTGATAACCTTATTGCTCGATACGTGATCACTCAAAAATTGCCAGTGCTTGGGCCGGGTTCAATGGTGCCCATTCTTCAGGCTGGGGCGTTTCAATTTTTCGATCCGCGCGAACTACCAAATATTCGCAAATTACCCGACAGCATGGTGAGCATCCGGTGAAGCTTTTGCCGGAGTGAGACACAGCACGGGCGCTAGTCATGTTTGGCAATTGCCAGCAAGTGTTCCAAGCAACTCATCCATTCTATGCAATCGATAACGTTTCGTGCTGGATTTTGAGCACGGTTAGTTTGCCGGTCGCATAAGAACCGGTATCTATATTTATCCTATGTCGTTGAATGTCTGGTTCGCGAACTGGAGTGTGACCGTGGACAATGAATTTTTCAAAACCCTCATCGCTCTGGAGAAACGTATCTCGAATCCAGAACATGTCTTCCTCTTTCTGCTGGCTCATTGGAACTCCGGGCCGTAAGCCTGCGTGAACAAAGAAGAAGTCGCCGCACCAAAATGCTGGCTTCAATTGGCCCATAAAACGTAGATGGTCTTTTGGAAACTCACTTGCAAACGTTTTGGCAAGCTCAATTTGTTCTTTACGATTGGGGTTTAGTGACGGCTTCAAACCGTAAGACATCAACGTGGTCAAGCCGCCAAACTGTATCCAATTTTCGACAGCTTCTGGGTTTCGAAGGACGTTGAGAAGCAGTACTTCGTGATTACCTTTCAGGAAAACAGTTTCATGTTTGAGGCTACGACCAATTAACAGGTCAAGGGTCCTTCTGGAATCTGGCCCGCGATCAATATAATCTCCGAGGAACACCTGAACGCATCGCGCTGGAACAATTCGCGCCACATCGGCGTCAATTATCGCGAACGCTTCTTCCAAGAGGTTTGAGCATCCGTGGATGTCACCTATGGCGTAAATTCTGGTGTCAACAGGTAATCGAGGCCGTTTAGGCGTGCCTATTTCCGGCATCGCACCACGGGCCCCATCCGGTCGCTCATACTTACCAAATTGCATGGTTAATCAATGTAACACGAATAGCTAAGTATTTGAATCAAAGGGGCGGCTAATAACGCGCTAAATTTCAAATCCTTCTCCGTATGTTTCCTGCAATGGTAACGAGGAGCAAGCCAAGTGCGTACGATTTCGAAGCTTATTGTAGCGATCATCGCCCTTCTTACAATAGCGATCCCGCGCGGCGCCGATGCAGGCCTCCTTGATATGCCCCGCAACCTGCGAGCAGTAATAGGGCGAATTCGGGCTGATGTGCCCGCGTTAGCCCCAATGGCCCATGTCCAGTTCTGCCTGCGGTATCCGAGCGAGTGCAGGGCTCCACAAATTTTCTTTCGCGGGGGGCCAACACGACTGACGTCTCGCCGGTGGTTTGAAATGATTGAAGTAAACAATATCGTAAACTCAGGAATTAGGCCCGAGCACAACAACGGCGGTCTCGCTACCGAGACGTGGCTCGTTAGCCCCTTATCAGGCGATTGCAATGACTATGCGGTGACGAAACGACATGAGCTGTTGGCGCGCGGCTGGCCGGCGCACACGCTGCTGCTGAGCGAGGTGGTTA
>Ga0206846_1017_pt1 | contig 17736 bp, 14 predicted proteins | sample Alteio_BWOrgCont_20_FD_152878 | JGI IMG/M metagenome (GOLD analysis project Ga0206846, IMG submission 152878) | Enriched cells from forest soil in Barre Woods Harvard Forest LTER site, Petersham, Massachusetts, United States -... | ecosystem: Environmental > Terrestrial > Soil > Temperate forest >... | reverse complement strand
CTCCCCCACAATCCGAGCCGCCGCTCCCAAGAAAGAAACGGCGCGCATTACGCTTCCGCCCGAAGGCGCCTCGAAGCCGTCATTGCCCAAGGCCACGGTGAAGATGGGACAGACTCAGCCTTTGGCCAGCCGGCCAGCCGCAACCGGAGCCGCCTCGGCCACCCTTGCCACCGCGCCCGCTCTCGGCGCCGCCGTGGCCAACGACAGCACTGCCACCATCCTGAGCATCGCCGCGCTCCTCATTTCGCTTGTGTCTCTCGTGACTGTCTACATCGCCTTCAGCGCGGCGAGCTAAACGCATCTCCGGCACGGCCCATTTTATCGCATGGCTACTGAAAACGTCCTCACTATCACTTCCGCCAACTTCGACGCCGAGGTCCTCGGATCGTCCGTCCCGGTTCTCATCGATTTCTGGGCGCCTTGGTGCGGGCCTTGCCGGATGATCGGCCCCATCGTCGAAGAAATCGCCGCGGCCAAGGCCGGCGCCGCCAAGATCGGCAAAGTGAATGTAGACGAAGAGGTCGAGCTCTCCAGCCGGTTCAGCATCAACGCACTACCGTCGCTGCTCTTCTTCAAGAATGGCGAAGTGCGCGATCAAGTGGTCGGTGCGGTGGGGAAAGCGACGCTCGTCTCGAAGCTCGACGCGCTCGCGTAAGGGCGCGGAGGAAGGGGATGGGCTCCCCGTCAAGTCGCCGACGCCCGCTCGGCGTAAGGTGATTGCGCCTGGCCGTTCGTTAATCTAGTGGCACAGCTCGTGCTAGTTAGACAGATCGCGCTGCCTCACTCCCTGCGGTCGCGCCGAAAGCCAGCAAGCACCTACATTATCCTTAAAAATCCTATGTTGACCAAGCTCAATTCACGTCGCGGGGGCTTTACCCTCGTCGAAATCATGATCGTTGTTGCGATCATCGCCTTGCTCGCCGCCATCGCGGTTCCGAGCTTCCTCCGCGCTCGTAAGCGCTCTCAAGCCACCTCCGCTCTGGAAACCGCCCGTCTCATCGACGGCGCCAAGGACCAGTACGCCATCGAAAACGGCAAGAGCAGCATCACCACTCCCAACTGGAGCGATCTCACGGTCTATGTAAAGACCGGCAGCTCCCTCTACATCGCGCTCTCCGCCAACGGCAACCCGGTGGACGCCCTCAATAACCCGTTCACGATGAACAACATCGACAAGCCGCCGCAGATCAGCACCCTGACCGAAGCTTCGCTCTCCGACGTGCTTCCGAACCCGTCCGCCTTCTGGGGCTCCTACTACTAAGCGCTTAAGGCTCACTCCTAAAAGCCTCGTTTCCTCTTCGAAACAGCCACCCGTTCGCGGGTGGCTGTTTTTTGCTTTTCTTGAGGCCGCCGCAAGCCGATCCGGGAGACCGCTTTGAAAAGAGAAACTACTGAAAGGAAAGCCGTTTCTCAATAATTAATCTCACATCTGAGAGCCCCATTCTCATTCCACTCCCCGAAATCCCTTGATGCCGGCGATTCCTCCCCGCACTCAAAAATAATTTTGCTTCCTTCCTGGGCCAGGGTGAGCATCCGTCGCTCTGGACAGCAAACTCTATCACAGTCGAATAGGCCACAGTCATCACTTCGGAGGGCCGAAGGCTCGACCCTCGGTGCCGGGGTTACCGTGCGAGCCGTTCCCGAACCCGCGTCAGCGTCTCGGAGGCCAATGGAAGCGCGCTAAGCCGGCGGTAAAGCTCACCCGCCTTCTTTTCCTTTCCTGCGCCGAAGAGAGCGTCCGCTTCCCCCAGCCAATCCCCCGCTCGCGCAAACCGCCCCATCGTGAGGGCCTGGCCGCGGGCTATTTCGATCTCCGCCGCATTCAACGTGATCCCGGTCGTCCCAGACGCCATGAGATTAAACGTATCCTGCCGGTGGGGCAGACCGAGCGCGTGCCCGAGCTCGTGCGCAGTCACCCGCGGCAGCGGCTCGTCGATCCCTCCCTCCACGGATTGCAGGGCGGCGGTATCCTTCACAAAGATCGCCTTGGGGAAATAAATCCCATTCACGTCGAAGTCCTTGATATAATAGACGTTGAAAGCGTCCGCCGCATAGCTGCCCGGCGGAATCAGGTCAGTCAACAACGGGCGCCGAAAGCCCCCGCCCGCCGCCTCCAAGGGCGCGGGCGCCTCGCGCACCACGGATTCCAAATAGAAGCCGATCCCCGCCTGCGACCAGACCCGGTCAATCTTCGCTAGAATGCGTTCCATGTCGGCCGTCGTGAGCGTCGTGCACAACGCCGGCTCATCCTCGGCGGCCAGCAAATGGACCCGGAGCGGCGCCACCAAGTAATCCGCCAACCGATACTCCGAGGCGGCCGGTTCCGCCGTCAGCCCCGCCACCTTCATCCCGACGGTCAAAGCCAAGCCGACGAGCCACATTCGCCGGCCACGGCGCTTCGTATCCTGACTTAAGACAGGCATTGGACGCGCCGACATCGCCCGCTGGATTCGCTGTGGCTTGGTTAACACCATCGCCGATAATCCAAAGAAATGGCGGACCCGGCAACCGCGAAGTCGCCGTAGTCCGCCATAATTAATAAACTCATGCCAGCCGCCCTTCAGGCGGGGAGCAAGCTTAGGCCGCGACCGCGACGGTGCCGGAGCCAATATCGGTCCCGGAGCCAATATACTTGGCGTCGCTAAAGGCGAGCATAGGGTAGAAAATGGGGGCCAGGAAGAAAAGCCCCCAGCCGAAACCGGCGCTCTTGCCGAACTTCTTCGCCAGGTCGAACGGTGTAACGAAAAGAATGATTGGAAATAGGATCCACCAAGGCGAACGCCCGACAATGCGCATGAAAATAACGAAGCTGTAAATCGGAACAAAGATCGCCCAGCCAGGCTGCCCGGCTTTGGTGAAGATCTTCCACGCGCTCACGATCAAGAGCACGAAAAAGGCGAAAAACAGGATCATCGGGATGATCGCCGCCGGCCCGCTGACCGAAAAGTTAACCCCATCTCCAGGGGTTGCTGCCGGCGGCGTTTCCTCGGCTTGCGCCAGGAGAGGGAGAGCGGAGGCGAGCAGGCCAAAAAGGCCAACGGCCCCGGTTTTCAAGAATAGTTTCATAGAGGATCGAATGGGGTCTAAGTGGACGAGCTGTCCGCCGAATGAGGTGGTGTTAATGGTGGGAGGGCTTTCCGGGCCGCCGCCGCAGGCAATGGTTTGGAAGTCGTTGACAAGGAAGGGTATCAGACGGCCGCACTGCAAGGTTATTCTCTTGTTTATCTCGTCGTTCCCTTCCCAAAGGCATCGAAGGTGCTACTTTGGTGGAGACGAATGCCCGCTTGCGCCCATCTTTACCCCACTGGGAATGCGGTCCAATTGCGCCGCTTCGTTGCCGTTCTCGGCGGCGTCTGCGCCCTCCTCGGGTGCCTGGTCTTAGTCGGCTGGCTCCTGCACCTGCCGCTCCTGCTGCAAGTGCGACCAAGCCTCCCCCCGATGCAGTACAACACCGCTCTCTGTTTCATTCTGGCCGGGAGCGCGCTCCTCGCGTGGGCGTGGGGCCGGGCGCCGCAAGCAATTCCCGTCCTGGGCGGGCTGGTCGCTCTGGGCGCGGGCTTGACGCTCGCAGAGTATCTCTTCCAGACCGATCTCGGCATCGATCAATGGCTCTTTCACAGCTACATCACCACCGCGACCTCCCATGTCGGCCGAATGGCGCCCGCGTCCGCGCTCTGTTTAACCCTCACCGGCCTGGCTTTGCTTTGCCTCGGCCTCGGCTTCGCCCCGCGTTGGCGCCCCGCGGCTGTGGGGTCGTTGGCCTCGATCAATCTCAGTATCAGCGCCGTCGCCATCCTCGGCTATGCCTTCGGATTGCCCGGCACTTACGGCTGGGGACAATTGACCCGGATCGCGATGCACACCGCCATCGGGCTTGGCCTCCTCGGCACGGCGCTCTTCCTCATTGCCTGGTCCATCGGGCGCCGCCCGCTGGAACGAACCCCGCGCTGGCTCCCTCTGCCGTTGACGATCAGCGTCTTCGCCGGATCGCTCGTGCTCTACTTCGCGCTCGAGGGCAGGCAGGATGAAGAAATCATCCAGACCGTCAAAGCCGGGGCCGAAAGCGCAAAGGGCCAGATCAACGTCCGGATGGAGGCGCGCATGCATGCCCTCGTCCGCATGGCCCGGCAGTGGGAATTCGCCGGCGCCCCAGCCCGGGCGGCGTGGGAATCCGAAGCGGCCAATCATATCCACGATCTGCCCGACTTACAGGCCGCCGAATGGATCGACGCCTCCCACTGCCTCCGCTGGATCGTCCCGGCGGCCGGCAACGAGGCCAGGCTCAATCTCCCTCTCATCCAGGAGGAACGCCGACATGCTGCCGCGGAGCGCGCGGAGCGCGAGCGCCAGCCGGTGATCACCCGCATTCTCCCACTCTTCCGCGGCAAGCGCGGTTTCGCCATCTACGCCCCCATCGTCCTCGATGGCCGCCCCAGCGGTTTCCTGGCCGAGACGTTCGACGCTCAATTATCGCTCGATCGCTTCCTGCCACCTGCAGTCGCTGCGGGCGAAGCGATCCGCCTCTCCGAAGACGGCCAGGTCTTCTACGAGCGCGACGCGGGCGCGTTCCCCGACCGTCATGATTGGGTCGTCGAAGAGAAGATCGAGCTCCACGGCGCCGTCTGGACTTTGCGCATATGGCCCACTCCCGCGCTGGCGGCGCGGCTCAATTCCCCCCTGCCCCTGGTCGTCCTCTCCGCCGGCGCGCTGGCCTCACTGCTCCTCGCCGCGGTCTGCCTCTATGCCCAGCGCGCCTCCCGTCACGCCACCGAGACCGCCCGCGCCAACGCCGCCTTGCGCTCCGCGCTGGAAGAGGTGAAGACCCTGGAGGGACTCCTCCCGATCTGCTGCTCTTGCAAGCGCGTGCGCGACGATACCGGTTACTGGAATCAGATCGACACCTACCTGCACAAGCATACGAACGCGTCCCTCAGCCACGGTTTCTGCCCGGAGTGCGCGGCCAAAACCTGCCAGGATTTCGGCCTCGCTGTCCCCGCTGAAATCCAGGCCGAGCTAGCGGCAGGGAATTTCGAGTAATCGGGATCGCTTGAGGGATAACGCCCAAAAGCTTGGCACTCCAGCAAGCGCGGCCATTCCAATCACCGCGAGAGAGGCATAAAACAGCGCCATCGCCAGCCCCCAGTGCGGCGGCCGATAACGGAAGGTGACGCGGTAATGGCCCGGCCGGTCAAGGTAGACTCCCTTCAAAGCGTGGTTGAGTCGCAAGACCGGGTGAGACGCGCCGTTCACTTCGACGGTGAAGCCCTGCGCCACGTAGGTCTCCGCCAGGAGGGCAACGCCGCTGGCCGGCGCATCGATCTCGAACGAGGTCACGTTCGTCTCGAGGCGATAACCGGACGCTGGCTGAATCGTCGACGAACCGGAGCCGGCCACGAGCATCAGGAGCTCGGGGTGGCCGGCCAGGTCTGCGCGAGACATCGCGACAAACGGCGTTCCCCCGTCCTTCCCCAGCGCCGAGACGAAATCGTCGACGCCCCCATACTCCCGCAGCCGGCTCGCGAAAAAGGCGCGCGGCCAGACGGCGTCGTTTTCAAAGACGGTCAGGTCGTATTTCCCGGCCAGGCGATACGGGAGGTCGTCGGGCGGAGGATCGGCCCGATTCATGGCAAGATACCGCACGTTGAGCATGCTCAGGAGATTCTTGGCCGCGGCCGGATCGTCGAGCTCGAGCAGATAGGAGTCGCGCTCGATCCCAGGATAATGAGTGCAGAGCTCGTTGTAATAGGGGTTCATCAGCGCGCTCACCCCCTTGATATCTTCCAGGCCGTAGACTGCCCCGTAGCCGCCATAAAGATCCCAGGCCAAGCCCGTGGCCCGGAAAGGTTCCTTAGCGTTGCGCCGCATGTACTCCACCGCCTCGCTCGGGGCATCAAGCGGGACGCGGACGCCTGGTTGAATGACCCAGCCTTCCGGCCCGAACGTGTAGAGACCGAAGCGCGCGTGGGGCGCAAAGAGCAGCAGGCCGAGCGCGAGCCCACCGGCGATGCGTCGAGCGCCGGCCGCCCCTCGGAGCCAAAGGTAAAGCAGCGGCGCGGACAGGACGCATGCTGTCACCGCAGCGACGTAGAGATAGAATTCCGACGGCTTTTCGACTGCGCGGGTGAACCAGAAGAAAATCAGCTCGATCAGCCCGAGACCGATCGCCGAGGCCAGCCAGCGCCGCCAGACCAGTTGCAAATCCACCGTCCGGATTAAAGCGAGAGAGCCGTAAGCGCTGCCGATGAGGAGATGGAAGACCGCCAGATAGGAAAAATCGGCTCGAATGTGGCCGATCCTGCGGATCAAGGGAAGATGCTCCACCCACGCGGCGGGAATATAGCCGAAGATAAACCCCGCCCAGACTGTGAATGCAGCGAGACTAACCGTGAAGAATCTTTCGCTCCTCAGCTCGCGCCAACTGGCCAGGGCGAACAATGTTCCGAAGAGCGCAAACATGGTTCCGCCCGGCCCCTCGGCCAGCGGTCCTTCCTGCACGGCGTGATAGAAGCAATCATCGCCAAGGCCCGCCAACAGATGCAGGGGGAATTGCTCGATCACCACATCGGTATGGAGATTGAAGGAAGCAGGCAGATAACTCAGAAAGGGCAGCCAGACCGGGGCGTTGAGCCCGAGAAAGAGCGCGGTCATCGCCGCCATCACGGCCACAGCCCTCCACCGCGCGCGGCCATTCCGAGCTTCGAGGAGGGCATAGACGAGGCCGATGACGTTCAGCCCGCCGATGCAGACTACCGCGGCTTCCACATGCCCGGCATTGAAGCAGCCGGTATCGCCTACGAGCCAGATCAACCCCCAGGCAAATCGTCGAGACCCCGTTCCCATCAGCGCTCGGATTGCGGAGAGCAGTATCCACGGAGTATAGCAAAAAACGAAGAACCCCGGATGATTTGGAACGAAATTGAAGAGGCCGCAATAGGCCGCTGCAGCAGTGAACACGAGAGAGAGACCGAGGTGGCGCGTCAGCAGCAGGACCAGCCATCCGCATCCAAAACAAAAGAGGGCCTTAGCGGCGAGGAACTTCAGATCCCACGCCCAAGCGCTGGCCCCGCCGGCCAGGACGATAAAATGCAGCGGATCGCCAAACATCGAGATCGCCTGCGGGAGCATCGGGTCGCCGGCATTCTTGCAGCGATTCCAGAACGGCAGCGCTCCTTCGCGGAAAAGGCCGCGCGCTTCCACAAAGGCGTTCGGAATGTCGTGCCACATGATCGCCCCCGTGTCTGCGCCGTGCAAATCGGCGATGTGCTCGTCGGTATACCCCGGGAGCGTCGGCGTGGTATCGTAGAGGAGGCTGTTGCCACCATTGTTCGGCGCGCCATTGTTGGGGGAGACGAAACTCCGTCCACAGAAAATGATCGGATAGCAGTTCACCAGGACGGCCAAGATGGCGGCAATGAGCAGAAGCCATCGCGGATGGCGGCTCAGCGCTCTGGAGGTTTGGCTCCACGCCGCCATCACGCGAGCCCCCGCCCTCCGCGAGATGCAGCGCGGCCGAGCCGCAACCAAATCGGACAATCCCCCGCCGGTTGAGAGTTGAAAGTTGAGAGTTGAGAGCCGTCCGCAGTGAGGGATGAGCCTTTTGAAAAATCTACGCGGGCGACGAAGAATTCTAGGGTTAGCATTGCAACGTTCCCCTGCGCCATCCATGGGAGACGCGCCTCGCGGCGGCTCCAGGAAACCCTCAAGTATTGGCGGAATGGGAAGAGCATTGGTCCAACGTAGCCATCTCCCCTCCGCGGCGCCAACTCTCTACATGACTACGACGTGGGTCCAGGGACCCGAAGGACCCGAGAGACTGAAGGGACAGACCCGGGACAGACCTCCACGGAGAGCCAGCGCCCGCCCCTCGAATTTCCAAAGAAAGGGCGCGCTGCTTGGTAATCGTATATAAGATCCTTATCTCATATACGATTCATGCCCTCACCCCACCCACCACCGGCCCACGCCCTCGACGCCATGCCTTCGCCGACGGGAGCGAAGACCTTGGCCCTGATCGATCTTCTGGCGCAACACCCCGCCGGGCTCTCGGCCGCGGAGGCGGCGCGGCAGTCGGGGATTACGGCGAATGTCGTCTTCCGCGTGCTCAAGACGCTTGTGCTCATGGGCTACGCGGCTCAAAGAGAGGACACCAAGCATTACGCGCTTTCAAACCGGCTGCTCGACCTCGCACGCCCGAAGGTCGGCGATCGCAGCCTGGTCCTCTGCGCCCATGAGGCGATGCGCGCCCTGCGCGATGAAACGGGGGAGACTGTCCAGCTTATCATTGAATCCGCAGGGAAGGCGCTGGTGCTGGAGCAATTCCAGGGGACTCACGCCTTGCAGATCTGCGGACAGGTTGGCATGCGGGTGCCGCTATACTCCTGCGCGCCGGGCAAAGCGATTCTGGCCTGGTGGAGCGAAGCGAGACGCGCCGAGTGGTTCCGCGGCCGTGCGCTGAAGGCCTTTACGAGCACCACCTTGAGCAGGCGCGCCGACCTCGATCGCCACCTCGCAGCGGCGCGAATCCAAGGGTATACGGTCGATCGCGCGGAAGGGATCGAGGGGATTCATTGCGTGGCGGCTCCGATCCTGGATGAATACGATAACCCGATGGCCGCGATCACGGTGATGGCGCCGAGCAGCCGAATGCCGGAGGATCTATTCGACCACTGCGGAGCTCTTTGTGCCCGAGCGGCTCGCGAAATTGAGCGCCGGCTGCGATTGTAGGAGGATTCCGAGAGCGTCCCTCAGAAAGCTGCCCAACCGCGATCAATCCCACTGGCCCGACGAAATGACCTCCATGACCGCCCCCATCATCGCCGTGCTGGCCGTCGCTGCCGCGTTCTTCGCACGAGGAGAAGAACCGCTCTTGCTCAAGGACAAGACACTGGTGGCGTGGGTCTCGCCCGCGAATCTGACTCAGCGCGGCGGCAGCGTCTTAACTCTCGACGATCGGAACAGCCATTTCGACGGCATCGTCTTCGGCGAGATCGCCCATGCCCGCTGGATGGCCGGGAGCGACTTTTACCGGCGGACCGCGAAGGAGCAGGAAGCGTGGCCCGCCGAAACGGCCAACCCCGCGACCATCGTGCAAGTCGCGATCGTCTATCGCGACCGCGAAATTATCGCATACCGCAATGGCCAGGAATACTCGCGGCATACCATCGACTACCCGCAGGCGTTTGGGCCAGGGAGCGTGGTGGTGATCGGCCCGCGTCACCTGGAGGGATGGACCGACTGTTTCGCGGGAGCGGTCGAAGATGTACGCATCTACGATCGCGCCCTCTCGCGGGAGCAGATCGAGGCCTTGAAGCCGAAGGCGCGCTCGGACCCCGCGCCGTGGGCGTGGTGGACATTCGAGGAGGCCGCCGCCGCCGAGCGCACCGGCCGCTTTCCCTTCACCCGGCTCATGCCAGGGGCCAAGGTGGAGTATGGCCGCCTCCTGCTCGATGGGAAGGAAGGAGCGCTGGTGGCGGCGAGGCGCGCGGATGTGCTGGAAGCGATCGTCGCGACGCAAATGGAAAAGAGCGCGGAGCGTCCGACTCCGCCCAAGAGCCTGGTCTTGAGCTATCACCTCATGCATCCCGGCGGCGACAGCGCCCCCGGCGATCCCAACGCGGCCTTCTGCCTCGATGGCGTCTATCACCTGCACTACATCGTCGGGCACATCTTTCAGGAACAGCGATCGTTCTCCTTCATGCATGTCACCAGCCCGGACATGCTGCACTGGACTTGGCATAAGACCAGCCTGCAACCGTCGTTCACGGGCCACGGCATGTTCAGCGGCACCGGCTTTCTGACCAAGGAAGGGAAGCCGGCGGTCATCTATCACGGCCAAGGCTCGGGGCGGAATCAAATCGCCGTCGCCAAAGATGCCAGCCTCGAATCGTGGGAAAAACCGTATCCGATCGAGCCGCTCGCCGCCGACGGCAAACCTGCGAAAATCCCGCACTGGGATCCGGACTGCTTCCTCATCGGCGACAGCTATTACGCCACCTCCGGCGGGCGCACGCCGGCGCTGCTGAAGTCGGCGGATCTCAAGAGCTGGACCTATCTCGGGGATTTCCTTCAACACGACCTGCCAGGCGTCGTCATCGGTGAAGACATCTCCTGCGGGAATTTCTTCAAGCTCGGCTCGAGGTGGATGCTGCTCTGCATCAGCCACTCGTTCGGATGCCGCTATTACCTCGGCGATTGGGATGCAAAAGCGGAACAATTCGTCCCGGAGACGCACGGGCGGATGAATTGGCGCCGCGAGGGCGAATCGCTCTTCAAAACAGAGTACCGCGATTTCTTCGCTCCGGAGAGCGTGCTGACGCCCGACGGGCGGCGGGTGATGTGGGCCTGGTGCGCCACACTCGATCGGCAGATCGATGCGAAGACGATCCAGTCGCTGCCAAGGGAGCTCAGCCTGCCGGAGGACGGCGTGCTCCGGATCAAGCCGCTGCGCGAGCTCGCCTCGCTCCGCTACGAGCCGATCAAGCTCAGCGACCTGAAGATCAGCCCGCCGGCGAGCAACGTCCAAGCCGGCGTAGCCGCCAGCCGGCTGGCCGATCTCGACGGCGATGCCTTGGAAATTCGGATCGTGGTGGCGCGGGCGGAAGCCGAACGAAAGCGCTTCGGCTTCCAACTCTTTGTCGACCAAAAGGACGAAGGCCTGCCCATCCTGATCGAGCCCGAAAGCGGCGCCCTCCGGCTCGGCGCCACCGAGGCTCCGTTCGCCGTGGCCGACCTGCCCAAGGGCGAAGACGTCGAGATCCGCATCTTCATCGATAAGTACCTGCTTGAGGTCTTCGTCAACGATCGCCAAGCCATGATCGCTGCGCACATGGATTATCGGGGCAAGACCGGTTTTAACGGCTACTCCTTCGGCGATCCCACCACGATCAAGTCGCTCGAAATCTGGAAGCTGAAACCGACCAATCAAGGATTCCTAGAAGCGGAGAAGAACCGGATCTGGGAACCCGCCACGGAATAACGTCGATTCCCGCACAATGAAATTACCACAGAGACACTTGCTCGCCCATTCTCCTGCCGCCACTTGTCCCGTACGCCGCCACCTCGGAGAACACGGAGAAGAGGGAAGAGATCAATACGGAAGAAGAATGGGCGCAGGTTGGTTCAGCTTTTTTCTCCGTGTCCTCTGTGTCTCTCTGGTTCAATCCTGCCTTAGCGCCTCCGCGGCCGAGACGCCCATCACCCCCGAGGGGCGCGATTTTTTCGAAAGCAAGATCCGCCCCGTGCTCGTCGCGGAATGCATGGAGTGCCATAATGCAACCAAGCACAAGGGCGGCCTTCGCCTCGACTATCGCGACGGCTGGAAGAAGGGCGGCGAGACCGGCGACGACATCATTCCCGGCAATGCGCCGAAGAGCCTGTTGATCCAATCGATCCGCCACGAAGATCCCGATCTCAAGATGCCGGCGAAATCGCCCAAGCTGGACGACAAGGTGATCGCCGATTTTGAAAAGTGGGTGAACATGGGCGCGCCCGATCCGCGCGATCAGCCGCCCGCCGAACAAGCCGGAAAGCCCGCCTGGCCGTCCCTGCTCGCCGCCCGCCGCGGCTGGTGGTCGCTCCAGCCGATTGAGAAGCCGGCCGTTCCTGCGGTGAAAGATGGCGCCTGGTCCGACCAGCCCGTCGATCGCTTCCTGCTGGCCAAAATGGAAGAGCATGGCCTCGCGCCCGCGCCGGACGCCGACGCGCGCACTCTCATCCGCCGCCTCACCTTCGCCCTCATTGGCCTGCCTCCGACTCCCGCCGAGGTGGGCGCATTCGTCGAGGAGTCATCACACGATCACCCCGCCGCCATCCGCAGAGCCGCCGACCGCCTGCTCGCCTCGCCGCACTTTGGCGAGCACTGGGGGCGGCATTGGCTCGATCTCGTGCGCTACGCGGAGACGCATGGCAGCGAGGGCGACCCCGAGATTCGTGAGGCGTGGCGGTATCGCGACTATATCATCCGCGCGCTCAACGCAGACGTTCCGATCGACCAGCTCATCCGCGAACAGATTGCGGGCGATTTGGTGGAACATCCACGGGGCAGCTCGGACGGGATCAACGAATCGATCGTCGGCACGGCGCAGCTTCGCTTCGTCGAGCACGGCTTTCAGCCGGTCGACACGCTCGACGACCAGGTCAAGGCAGTCGACAATCAGATCGACGTGGTAAGTAAAGCGTTTCAAGGCCTCACCATCTCCTGCGCGCGCTGCCACGATCATAAGTTCGACGCAATCAGCCAGCGCGACTACTACGCACTCTACGGGATCTTCGCGAGCTGCCGGCCGGCGCAGGTCACGATCGACAGCGCGGAGGTGCAGATGAAGAATCGAGCGGCGTTGGAACGGATGCACGCTCAGATCAAAGCGACGCTCGCCGACGCGTGGCTCAAGGCGGCCGACCAATTCCCCGCCCGCCTGGCCGAGGCGTACGCCCAAGCGAGCCAAGGCCGTGATGCGGCTGCGAAGCTTCACGAGCTCGAACAACGGATCGCCGATCTCGAGTGGACCGCGCGCCAGACCTTGAGCGCTGGAAAAACAAAGCCGCAAGCCTCGCGCGATCTCCCCGCACCAATCGCCGCGTGGAGCTTTGAAAAGGATGCTCGCGATACCTGCGGCCACCTTGACGGACATCTCGAAGGCGGCGCCGTGATTCGCAACGGCCGGCTCATCCTCGACGGTAAAGGCGCTTATCTCCGAACCGACGCGCTTCCCGTCTCTCTCGACACGAAAACGCTCGAGGCATGGGTCGCGCCCGCCACGCTCGAGCAGGCAGGCGGCGGAGTCATCGGCCTGGAGAGCACGGATATCCACGGCTTCGATTCCATCGTCTTTGCCGAACGCGAGCCGCGGCGCTGGCTGGCCGGGAGCAATTTTGGGCAGCGGAGCGAAAACGTCGGCGGTCCGGAGGAAGACGCCAAAGCCGGCGAGCTCGTCCACGTGGCCATCGTCTACGGCGCGGACAACAGCATTGCTCTCTATCGCAATGGCACTCCCTACGGACGCAGCTACGCGAAGGCCGAGCTGCGCAAATTCGAGGCAGGCAAAGCGCGCGTGCTCATCGGCCTGCGGCACCAGGGGGCGGGCAAAGGATTCTTTGCGGGGGAAATCAAAGAGGCGCGGCTCTACGATCGCGCCCTCACGGCGGCCGAAGTCGCGGCTTCGTTTCGGGCCGGTGAAATCCCCGCCGTGACGCCGGAGCAAATCGCAGCCGCGCTCACACCCGAGCAGGGGGCGCGCCGCTCCGCCATCGCCGCGGAAATCGAAACGCTGCGCGCTCAGATCGCCGCCAATCCCGATGCCGATGCGTGGACCAAGGCGCTGGCGGAAGCCGCGGCCAATCCCGCCAATCCGCTTCACCTCCTGGCCAAACTCGAGAATACCACCAACGCCGATTTCTCCGCCGCCTGGAGGAAGCTGACTGACCCGCTGCGCGCCAGGGAAGATCAGGCAGGCCAAGCCAACCGCGACAAATTCCAACCTAAGTGGAATCTGGCTGATTCGGACTACCGGCAATGGTTTACCTATGGCTCCGGGCTCACTCCCAAAGCGCTGGCGGCCGGCGAATTCTCGATCCCACCCGAGGGTCAGAGGATTCTTACGACGCTGGCGCCGGGCGGCGCGCTAACGAACCGGCTCTCCGGCAAGCACAACGGCATTCTCACCTCGCCGCGATTCAAGATCGAGACCGACAGCATCAGCGTCCGCGCCTTTGGCGGCGGCGACGCAGCCGTCCGCCTCATCGTCGATAACTACCCGCTGGGGAATGCGGGGATTTTTCCCAAAGCCGTCCTCAATAAAGACGAGGCTGGCTGGGTGCGGCTCGATACGGCCTATCGGAAGGGAAGCCAAGCCTATCTCGAGTTTGCCACGCGCGACGATCTTACTCGGCAGGTAGTCGACAAGAAGGAAAAGGGCAACAGAAACGAGCCCTCCTACTTCGGCGTCGAACAAGTCGTCTTCCATAACGGAGGGCCATCGCCGACGGAGGAAGCCTCAGCGCTCACACCGCTCCTCGATGGGCCTGCGCCGCGCTCCGCGGCCGAGCTCGCCGAGCGCTACCGTCGCACGATCGCTGCGGCGATCGCCGCCTGGCGCGACGAAGCTCTCAGCGAGCCACAGCGCCTCCTGCTCGACGCCCTGGTCCATCGCGGACTGCTGCCCGTCAGCCTTGCCGAGCTACCGGCGGCGCAACCGCTCGTGGCCGAGTATCGCCGGCTCGACGCGGAGACGCCCGCGCTCCATCACGCGCCGGGCGTTTTGGAAACGGCGGCCTACGACGCGCCGCTGTTGCCGCGCGGCGACTATCTCAAACCCGGCGAGCTTGTGCCGCGAGGCTATCTCGAAGTCTTCGGAGGAGAGCCTTACCGGACCGCGCTGAGCGGGCGGCACGAGCTGGCTGAAGCGATTGCGAGCCCGAAGAATCCGCTCACCGCGCGCGTGATGGTCAACCGCGTCTGGCACTGGCTCTTCGGTCGCGGCATCGTGCCGACGGTCGATAATTTCGGGCGTCTCGGCGAAAAGCCGACGCATCCCGAGCTGCTCGATTTTCTCGCGGCCCGCTTCATCGAACACGGCTGGTCGATCAAGGAAACGATCCGTTTTCTCGTCACCACGCGCGCCTACGCTTTGGGCAGCGAGCCGTCAGCCAAGGCGTTGGAATCCGACCCCGCCAACGATTGGCTCTCACACATGCGCGTCCGCCGGCTGGAAGCCGAATCGATCCGCGACTCGTTCCTCGCCATCTCCGGCCAGCTCAAAGACACCATGTACGGCGAGCCGGCCGACATCAACGGGCCGCGCCGCAGCCTCTACCTGCCGGTACGGCGGACCTTTCTCAATCCGTTCCTGCAAGTCTTTGACGCACCAAAGCCGTTCACCACGCTCGGCCGGCGCGATGCTACGAATGTCCCGGCTCAATCGCTGACTCTGCTCAACTCTCAGTTTGTCGTCGATCAATCGGGCAAATGGGCGCACGCGGTGATGCGCGACGAGAGCGATACCCCGGCAGCCCGCATCCGCGGTATGTTTACGGCAGCTTTCGGCCGCCCGCCAAGCGACGAGGAAATCGCAGCCGCCACGGGCTACCTGGATTCGCTCGCCCAGGACCGCCAACTTAGTGCGAAGGCGGAATTGAAGGACGAATCGATCTGGAAGGATTTTGGACAGTCCCTCTTCAACCTCAAAGAGTTTATCTATGTCCGTTGATGATTTTAACCACAGAGACACAGAGATCACGGAGAAAGATGGCGAACGTCATTCGCCCGCGCGCTTCCGTTTCTTCTTCTCCCCTCTTCTCCGTGCCCTCTGTGTCTCTGTGGTTCATTTAAACCTCCCGCGGTCAACCTACTTCGCTACCCATGACTCCTCCTCCTCACCTCACCCGCCGCGCCATGCTCCAAAAGTGCTCGCTCGGCTTCGGCTCGCTTGCCCTCGCCGGACTCCTGTCAGACAAGGCGTACGGCGCGCTCGGAACTGACGCGAAGCCGCCTGGCCCGCATTTTCCGGCCAAGGCCAAGCACGTGATCTTCTGCTACATGAGCGGCGGCGTTTCCCACGTCGATTCGTTCGACCCCAAGCCTGAGCTGGCCAAGCGCCAAGGCCAGCCGATGCCCGTGCCGGTGAAGCCGACGATGTTTAATAATAACGGCAACATCATGGCCTCGCCCTGGGAATCGAAGCCTTACGGCCAGAGCGGTCTCGCCCTCACGAATCTCTTTCCGCGTCTCGCCGAGCACGTCGACAGCCTGGCGGTGATCCGGTCGATGACGAGCAAGGTGAACGAGCACGCTCAGGGAAACTATTTCGCCCACACCGGCTTTTCCTTCATGGGCCATCCGAGCGCCGGCGCATGGATGAGCTACGGCCTTGGCGCCGCGAATAAAGATCTCCCCGGCTTCATCGTGCTCCAGAGCGGCGACGCCGTTCCGCCGCACGGCGGTGTCGGCGTCTATAGCAATGGTTACCTCCCGGGCCAATATCAGGCTTCGATCCTGAAAGCCGACGGCAACGAGGCGCTGCCTAATATCAAACCGCGAGAGAGCGACGCCCTCCAGCGCCAGCGCCTCGATTTTATCAAGGGGATGGACGACCGCTTCCTGCGCGAAGCCGCCGAGCCGCAGGTCGAGGCCGCAATCAAGAACTACGAGACCGCGTATCGCATGCAGACGACCGTGCCCGAGCTCTGCGACCTGCGCGGCGAGAGCGACGCCACTAAAGAGCTTTACGGCATCAACGACCCCGAACCGAAGAAGGCCGCCTACGGCCGGCAATGCCTCGTGGCGCGCCGGCTGATCGAGCGCGGCGTCCGCTTCGTCGAGCTCAGTTGCCTCACCTATAACATCGGCGCCGGCAACGCACCCAATCCTTGGGATCAGCACGGCAAAATCAAGGAAGGGCACGGCGCGATGGCCAATCAAGTCGATCAAGGAATCGCCGCTCTCATTACCGACCTCAAGGCGCGCGGCTTGTTCGAGGAAACGCTTATTCTCTTCTCCGGCGAATTCGGCCGCACCCCCTTCTCTCAGGGGAGCGACGGTCGCGATCACAATCCGTACGGCTTCAGCTCCTGGATTGCGGGCGGCGGGGTACGCGGCGGCATCGCCTATGGAGCGACCGATGATCTCGGCTACTACGCCGTTGAGAATGTCGCGACCTTCTACGACTTCTACGCCACCGTCCTGCATCTCCTCGGTTTCGATCACGAGAAGCTCACCTACCGCTTTGGCGGCCGGGATTTCCGACTTACCGACGTGCACGGGAAAGTGATCAAAGAGATACTTGCATAAACCATGAGCAAGGCGTCCGGCAAAATCGTCGTCATCACCGGCTGTACACGCGGCCTCGGCCACGCGCTGACCGGTTACTTTGTCCACGACGGCGCTATCGTGATTGGCTGCGGGCGAACCGCACTGACCGCCGATCCCGCGCCGCCGCAGAGCTTCTCCATCGTCGATGTGAGCAATGACGCGCACGTCTCCGCCTGGGCGAAGCGCGCGCTCGCCGAGCACGGCGCTCCCGATCTGCTCATCAACAACGCGGCGGTGATCGCCCCGAATGCGCCTCTTTGGGAGGTGGGGGCCGAGGCGTTCCGGCGCGTCATGGACGTCAATGTGACCGGAACAGCAAACGTCATCCGCCACTTCGTCCCAGCCATGATTGCTCGCGGGAAAGGGGTCATTGTCAATTTCAGCTCGGGCTGGGGCCGAAGCACTTCGCCCGAAGTCGCCCCGTACTGCGCGAGCAAATGGGCGATCGAGGGGCTCACCCAAGCCCTCGCCCAAGAGCTTCCGCCCGGTCTCGCCGCCATCGCCCTCAACCCGGGCATCATCGATACGGAGATGCTGCGCTCGTGCTTCGGCTCCGAGGCCGGACACTACCCGTCGCCGGCGCAATGGGTCAAAGCAGCCGGGCCGTTTCTACTTGGGCTGGCAGCTAAGGACAACGGACGCGCGTTGACGGTTCCTGGCGGTAGTTGAGGCCGGCTTCAGGACCTCACGCATCGGCCCGCCGCATTCAGCCTCTTCCCACAGCTCTCCCGCGAGCTAACGCTTTTATTGGGCGCTCAGTTGCTGCCGCGGGAAAGGTCTCGATCATCACGCAGCAAATCTGCCGCCCGATGGAAGCGGCCAAATCTTTCTCAGATCCGCCGTTGCGCGAGAAAATCGTATCATTTATGAGATCCGCTTCTCACTTGCGCGACACGCAACCGCTCTCCGCAGGACAGTAATTATCATTTGCA
>Ga0206846_1067_pt1 | contig 18363 bp, 16 predicted proteins | sample Alteio_BWOrgCont_20_FD_152878 | JGI IMG/M metagenome (GOLD analysis project Ga0206846, IMG submission 152878) | Enriched cells from forest soil in Barre Woods Harvard Forest LTER site, Petersham, Massachusetts, United States -... | ecosystem: Environmental > Terrestrial > Soil > Temperate forest >... | reverse complement strand
GGGGTTGCTTTCTTTACTTTTGTAATATTTTCAGATACATTAAACAATGATGCTAATATATTATGGTTCAACCCATTACTTGCTGCAGTTTTTGCTGGAGCGGCACAGAATATACTTAGCAAATCTAGTAAATATTCTTTGTTTGATGCAACAAAGGAAATGGCTTATATACCACTTTCTCTTGAGCTGCGGACCAAAGGAAAAGCAGCTGCAGAAGTAGTTGGCGCAAAATTTGGAAAATCTCTTGGAGCCATTATTCAATCATCAATTTTTACACTAATTCCAAGTGCAAATTTCTCTGAAATGACCTATATTCTTCTCACAATATTTGTTGTTGTTATAACTGTTTGGATAGTAGATGTTTTAGCTCTTTCATCTGAATATAAAAGGGTAAATGTAGAAGAAAGTAAGAAATGATAAAGTTTATTAGAATCACTATATTTTTTTGCATCGTGATATTTCTTTTCTTTACATTTGCATATATTAGAATTGAAGGTGCTTGTAATAAATACATGGAAAAAAATTATGAACATGTTATAGCAATACCAACATTATCAACCAATATTTCTTTTGGAAAAATAGAACCATATATAGAGGGATGGCATATAGGCGTTAAAATCTCTGATATAGTTGAAAAACAAAAGAAATGGAAAATCTCTCATAATGCTCCTCTATACTTAATCTTTAATCCATTTACGTTTAATTTTGATATAAAGTACGAAGGTAAAAGTGAGGCTTCATATTACAACACAAAACTTGATATCGATTCCAAGACCTCTCTTACCTTTAATATGTTATATGATTATAAAATAATTATTTTTCTTATCAAAAATAATTTTGTTAAATTACTCAATTATATTGACCTTACAACTATTAACATAGAAAAAATATCTATCAAAAATGGTGATGAAGAACTATATAAATCAAGTGATAATAATCTTACTTTTGTGCTTAAACATGATAATTATACTTCACTATCAGATATAGTAAATAAACCGCCGAAATATTATGGTTTAAACGGTAGATTATTGGTCACAAAACCAGCAAAGCTTGAATTGCCTCAATATTCTTTGTTGCTTGGATGTTTTTCAACAATAGAGTTAGATTGTCCATTTTTTGTAAAAATAGATTCGAAAGCTTCGAAGTTTGATTTCAATAAACCATTTGATAATGCAAAAACAAAATTAATTTGCAAAAATTGCACTTCAGAATTTATTGATATAGATTTTAAGTCAGAATTTGATTCAACTGGGAAAGATAAAAAAATAGATATTGCTTCTGATTTTACTTTAAAAAAAGGTATTTTTGACACTCAATTATTTTCCTCTTTTTTGAGTTTTTTGCCATTAGCAACTAAGCATTTGTCAGATATAGATTACTCTCGAGCTTACACTCTTAAGGTTGACGGTACCCTTAATATTTCTGATAATGCTATAAAAGCTCAATATACGAATTTTATACTTCGTGCAACAAACGGGGAAGGCATTCTGTCAAGTGGATTATGTACACTTGAATTAACGAATAATTTTTCAAATATTAGTTTAGCGTTGAATGCTGGGATTGTTTTATCAAAGGGCGAGCTTTTAATTAATCATTTATATGATTTTTTAACAATAGATGCAGGTGATACAAAAGAAAAAATATCACTAGATAAATATGTTCTGTTTAATTTTGCAAAAAAAATATCTGATTTTCCTACTTCCAAGTCTGATGATTTAATGTTTAAGGTCACATTAAACACTGAGAAAAATGAGTATTCCGTAGGAGATCAAGATTTAGCAGCGCTATTTAGTATTTACAATGTAATAAAAACTGAACAAATTCTTCAAAGAGCTGCAAAAACCTCTGATCCTCAGGCTTACATAAAAAATATAGCTCCAGAACTAGAAAATTTAGTTGATGATCTAGTAAAAATGTTGCCTCCAAAGAAAAAAATTAAACAAGATATTTGGCAAAAATTGATAAAATGATAAAAATTCCAGAACATAGTAAGAATATTATCCAAATTCTTCATCAAGATTTTGCTGCAGAGCTCAAACAAATAAATGATATTATTTTAACACAATTAACCTGTACAGAAGATTTGATAGAAGATATAGGAAAATATCTTCTTGATCATGGAGGAAAAAGAATCAGGCCGTTGCTTACCATTCTATCTGGAAAGCTTTTTTCACAAGAGACAGATGATAACAACATCAAACTTGCTGCTGCCACAGAATTTATCCATGCCGCTACACTTCTTCACGACGATGTAGTAGATTCTAGTTTACTTAGAAGGTTTAAACCTACTGTTAATTCTGTATGGGGCAATCAGGCTTCTATACTTGTAGGAGATTATATTTTTAGTCAATCATTTAAATTAATGGTATCAACAAATTCTATAGACGCTCTTAGATGTCTTGCCGATGCCTCAAGCATAATAGCGATTGGAGAAGTCGCTCAACTTTCAAGTATTAAAACAAAGAATTTTCCATCTATTAGTATATATTTTAAAATAATTGAGTCGAAAACATCAGAATTATTTGCTGCTGCTTGCAAGGTTGGAGGAATTATTAGTAATGCGTCACAAAAAGACATAGATGCGTTATATAATTTTGGAAAAAATATTGGAATAATTTTTCAAATCCGTGATGATATGCTCGATTATTTTTCTGAATCAAATAAAATTGGCAAGAATATTGGTGATGATTTTTACGAAAACAAAATTACACTCCCAATAATTTTGTTAAGAGAACAAGCAAACGAAGAAGAGTTAAAAATTTTAAATTCCTATTTTTTTTCTGATTTGGAAAAAACTGAGAATGATTTTGAAGTAATGATAGATCTGCTTAACAAATATAATATATCATCAAAAATTGATGAATTAGTTGTGTTTTACTCAAAAAAAGCTCTTCATTCCCTGGATATCATAAAATCAAGAAATAGTTCTGTTTTGAATTATTTAAAAAAAATAATAGCATTTGCAGCCAATAGAGAGAGTTAGGGTGAAGAATAATTACATATATAATTTTGAGTCAGAAGTTGAGAAAAATCATATAGATACAAGAAAATTACTTGGGACTAAGGGATTTCATCTTGCAGAAATGATGAAATTATCTCTCCCAATTCCACCAGGATTTACTGTAACTACTGAAGTTTGTGGGTTTTATTTTAAAAATAACTGCATCTTTCCACCTAATTTAATTGAAGAAATACATAAAAACATAGAGCTCTTAGAGAAGCAAACTGGTAAAAAATTTGGCGATATTAACAATCCCTTGCTAGTGTCTGTAAGGTCTGGGGCTGAAGTATCAATGCCTGGCATGATGGACACAATTTTAAATTTAGGAATGAATGAAGATATAGCAGACTCTTTGGGGAAAGCTACAGGTGACCATGAGTTTGCGTATGATTGCTATATGAGATTCATTCTTATGTATTCAGAAGTTGTTCTTGGCGTAAATCACTTAGTCTTAGAGAAAGCTAGAGCTGAATTTTTAGAAAAAAATAACATTGTTGCAAACAATAAATTATCATTAAGTGACATCAAAAAACTTATAGGAATTTACAAAGATATTATTGAGGATAGTGGAAAAATATTACCAAGCGATCCGTATAAACAGCTGGAATTTGCGATAGAAGCAGTTATAAATTCTTGGAATAGTCAGAGGGCCAAAATCTATAGAAAAATCCATCATATATGCGATAAACTAGGAACTGCAGTAACCATACAATCTATGGTTTTTGGAAATTATAATGATAATTCAGGATCTGGAGTTGTGTTTACAAGAAATCCAGTTAATGGAAAAAATGAAATTTATGGTGAATATATTATAAATGGACAAGGAGAGGATATAGTAGCTGGTAAAAAAACTCCCATAAGCATACTTAATTCAGATAATTCTTTGGAATTAAAAATGCCAAGCATTTATCAAAAACTTAAAGAATATTGCAAAAACTTAGAAGAAAAATATAAAGACATGCAAGATATTGAGTTTACAATTGAAGCTGGCAAATTATATATCTTACAAACTCGTGCTGGTAAAAGATCTGCAAAATCTGCAATAAAAATAGCACATGATCTTGCTCTTGAAAATCTTATATCAAAACGTGATGCTATTATGATGATAAATCATTCTCATATTAGCCAAATGCTTCATCCAACAATATCTAGAAAATCCAAATTAAAACCTATAGTCACAGGCCTTGCAGCGTCTCCTGGAGCTGCCAATGGCAAAGTTGTATTCTGTTCTGAAGTTGCAGAGATTCTTTCAAAATCTGCAGATGTAATATTATTACGCAATGACACATGTCCTGAAGATATAAAGGGTATTTCATTTTCTAAAGGCATAATAACGGCAAGGGGCGGTCTGACTTCTCATGCAGCGGTGGTAGCCCGTGGTATGGGAAAGCCATGTATTTGTGGAACTTCGGATATTGAAATTGATCAGGAAAGAAGAGCGGCTAAAATTGGAGATATTATTATTAATGAATATGATGATATTAGTATGGATGGTACAACTGGCAAGATTTATATTGGATCAGTTGAATTGGAACAAGCAGATACCATAGAAGAATTTGATACTATTTTAAAATGGGCAGATGAAATTCGTACGTTAAAAGTAAGATCAAATGCAGAAACCGAAAAAGATGTGATTACAGCCATTAAATTTGGGGCAGAGGGTATAGGGCTTTGTAGAACTGAGCATATGTTTTTTGAAAAAGATAAAATTAGCTTAGTAAGACAAATGATTTTACGTACTTCACTTGAAGAACGTCAAAAAGTCCTAGCCACTATTTTACCTCTACATAAACAGGACTTTATTTCACTATTAAAACATATCGGGAATAAACCTATAAATATAAGATTAATTGATCCGCCTCTTCATGAATTTCTGCCAAATAGCCAAAATGAAATTAAGGCTCTTTCTGAAGAAATGGACCTGGATATTGAAATTATTAAACATCAATTAGATAGGCTTAAAGAAGCCAACCCTATGATAGGGCACAGAGGGTGTAGGCTTGGAATTACACATCCTGACATTTATGAAATGCAGGTAAAAGCTATTATAAGTGCTGCTATTTTTGTAAAAAAATTAGGCATAGAACCTAATATAGAAATTATGGTACCTTTGATTTCCACTGAAACTGAACTTTTGTTTCTAAAAAACCTAATAGAAACATCTGCTGAAAAAGTTATTGCCGAAGAAAAGATAGATGTCAATTATAAAATTGGCACAATGATAGAACTACCAAGAGCCTGCATAATAGCCGCAAATATTGCTAAACATGTTGAATATTTTAGTTTTGGAACAAATGATTTAACGCAAACTACATACGGGATTTCTAGGGATGATGTTGCAAGCTTTATGCCAGAATATAAATCTTTGGATATATTTTCATTTGATCCTTTCACAACGTTAGATGAGGAAGGTGTAGGAAATTTTATAAAAATGGCGATAGACCATGGTAGTAAAGCTAATGCTGAATTATCAATTGGTGTTTGTGGGGAACACGCAGGTGATCCAGATTCCATATATTTCTTCTATAAAAATAATGTTGATTATATTTCATGTTCACCTTATAGAATTCCTATAGCAAAAATTTATGCAGCAAGAAGTGTTATAATAGATTCAATAAAATAACATTTTTATAGCCTTTTACTTTGAAGTGTGTACGTTGTTGCCGCTCACCTAATTATTTATAGACTTCGCTTGTCAACTACTACCGCATATTCCAAATTATTCAACTATACTCTAAGATTTCTAATTACATTGTACAAAAATCCTGATTTAAATTGGAAATTTGAATTATTTCATTTATAATGATGATATAAAAATATAGGGATGCCCATGTCACCGCAAATTCTAGAACTAATTTTTTTTGCAGTTATTGTATTTTTTATAATAAATAAACTAATTAATATTTTAGGCGCAACTGACGATATTGATCAGCGCACAAAAAAATCTAGATTCGGAGAACCAGTAGATCTCAAAGACGTTACAACTACAGGTTATGACTGGAATGTTGGACCAAAACTTGTTGCGATGAGTAATAATAGAGAAGAAATAGATAAATCTCTTCTAGTTGATAGTAGTGATTCGGAATTAATTGAAAATCTTGAAATTGTTGCAGAAAGAGTGCCAAAATTTACATTATCTACATTTGTAAAGAATGCAGCCAAAGCATGGCAAATAATAATAGATGCTATAATTACAGTTGATATTACTATACTAAATGAACTCGTAGATAAAAGATTTATTGATCTTGCACTTGAAAAAGTGAATTACTATAAGGGTGCAAACACAAAAAAAATACCTAGCCTTAAAGTTTCTGATGTTACATTTTTTGGAAATAGTATATTAATAAAACTTATTGTTGAAGCGGATAAAATCCCCACTGAGGAGTGGACTTTTAATAGAAATGCAAATCATACGGGTCCGAATTGGTTTTTAAGTAATATTGATGAATTTAAGTCATAATGAGCGTAGAGCAAATAATAGAGAAAATAAAGGTTAGACCTGATTGGATTAAGGTGAAGGCACCTATTTCAGAAAAATATACTGAAACTAGAAATTTAATTTCAAATTTAAAATTAAATACCGTATGTCAAGAAGCTGCTTGTCCCAATATAGGTGAATGTTGGACAAAAGGTCATGCAACTGTGATGATTCTTGGTTCAGTATGTACCAGAGCTTGCAAATTTTGCAATGTAAAAACTGGAAAACCTGACCTACTCGATCCTCATGAGCCGGAAAGACTAGCTGAAGCTGTTTCTAAGCTCAAGCTTAATCATGTTGTCGTAACATCAGTAGATAGAGATGACCTTGAAGATGGTGGCGCATCACATTTTGCCGAATGTGTAATTCAAATAAGGAAAACAACACCACATACAACCATCGAAGTTCTTACACCTGATTTTTTAAAAAAAAATGGATCTATAGAGATTGTAGTGAACGCAAAACCAGATGTATATAATCACAATATTGAAACAGTGCCTTCTTTATATAAAAAAATAAGACCTGGAGCTAGATATTATCATTCTATCAATTTACTTGATAGAGTAAAGCAAATGGATCCAACAATATTTACTAAATCAGGTATTATGGTTGGGCTTGGTGAAACTAAGGAAGAAGTTGTACAAGTTATGGAAGATTTAAGAGCAGCAAATGTTGATTTTTTAACTATCGGACAATATCTACAACCTACAAAAACACATGCTGAAATTGATAGATATGTGACTCTAGAAGAATTTGATTTTCTATCTAGAACGGCTTATGCGAAAGGATTTCTAATGGTTTCGGCAAGTCCTCTCACTAGATCTTCATATCATGCTGGTGATGATTTTAGAAAACTAAAGCAAATACGAGATAATATGGTGTTAAATGCCTGACTTTAAAGAATCACGTATTTTAAATTATACGCAAAAACAACTATATGACCTTGTACTAGATGTTGAGAAATATCCAGAATTTATACCTTATTGCAAAACATGTAAAATAATAGAGAGAAAGAAAAATGAGCTAACAGCTGATTTATCGATTGCATTTGGCTTTACCACCAAAACCTATAAGTCATCAGTTGTACATGGAGTAGTGGATAATAAATATTTCGTAAACGCAACTCAAATATCTGGACCTTTTAAGTATCTTATAACAAAATGGGTGTTTGAAAAATACGAGGAACAAAAAACAAAAATTTACTTCGAAATAGATTTTCAGTTTGAATCTGAAATAACAAATATCATGGTAGGTGCAATGTTTAAGAAGGCTTGTATGACGATGGTTAAAGCTTTTGAAATACGTGCGAAGGAAATTTATGGAACATATAATCAAAATTAAGAAAAATAGGCAAAAACTATATGAGGGTAGTGGTAAAATCATTTATCAAGATTCTGATGAAGATACTACAGCTACAATTTTTTTTAAAGATGATTTAAAATATAATGATGAAATTAAAACTATTTTTGGAAAAGGAGTAATTAATAACTCTATCTCCAGTTTTTTAATGGAAAAATTAGACTTAGTTGGTATTGAGAATCATTTTATAGAAAAGTTAAATATGCGTGAGCAAGAAATTCAAATTCTAGATATGATACCTCTTCAAGTGAGAGTTAGTAACGTTGCTGTTGGAGATTATGTGAGTAAATTTGGTGTACAAGAAGGATATTTATTTACTGAACCAATGCTTGAGTTTAAAGTTAAAAACCCTCAAACAAAATACCCATCAATAAATGAGACACAGATTGTTGGATTTAATTGGATGATGCCATATGAAATAAAAGAAATGAAAAGAACGGCAAGAAGGGTAAATGATTTTCTGTGCGGCTTCTTTGCAGGTGTAGGCTTTAGATTAGTGGAATGTAGTCTTGAATTTGGTCGTGCGTTTAATGGCGAAGATTTCATATTAATGCTGGCTGATGAAATAACGCCAGAATCATGCAAGTTATGGGATTTAAAAAGTAATTATAGATTTGATTTGGAAACAATTTTTACTTCGGACGATCCCATAGAAATATATAAAAACTTATCGAAAAGGATTATTAATCTGAAATTGTAATGAACTGTTTAATATAGTCTATAAATATCATTTTTTGTAAGTTTTTTGTTATAATTCTTCACCAAAATTTCTGCAATATCCTTACTAGTCATTTTATTTTTCCTCATCTCATTAACCAAGTGCTTTATCTCCTGAATATCCATTATTTCCTCTTGGAGCTTTGGACTTATTAGAATTACAAATTCTCCACGAATACTAATTTCATTAAAAGATTCTATTAAATCTGTAACTTTTTTCCTTGTAACAGACTGAAAAACTTTAGTAATCTCTTTCACAATTGCTACTTCTCTATTCCCAAGAGTAATTTCTATTTGTTTTAAAGTTTCTAAAATTCTCGAAGGAGCATCATAAAAAATTAATGTAGCATCTAAATCAGACAGGCTACCAAGCAGTTTATCTCTAGAAATTTGAGTTTTAGGCATAAAACCAGCAAAAAAGAATTTATTTGTTGGCATACCTGATAAAACCAATGCACTAACTGCAGCACATGGACCAGGAATAAAATCAACTAATAGATTATTTTTTTGTATATCTCTAACAATTTTATAACCAGGATCTGCAATAAGAGGAGTACCAGCATCACTCACAAGCACTACTATTTTTCCCGATCTTACTTTATCTACAATTTTTTCCCTACTGTAGCTGTCAGAATGATCATTATAAATAGAAAGTTTTTTACCAAAAATTGAATGTTTTTGTAGTAATCTTTGAGTAATACGAGTATCTTCACAATAAATAATGTCACAATTATTCAGTACATATAGCGCCCTAATCGTGATATCAGAAAGATTGCCAATTGGAGTAGATACAATGTATAGACCTGGTCTTAATTCCATAATTAAACTATTTAAATCATTCTTATTTATACCATTAACTCTTTTTCTTGCAAGCTGTGCTTCTAATCAACAAATCAAGCAAGATAGAGCAGAGATAGCAATCCTTATGCCACTTTCTGGACCTCATGCTGAAAGAGGGAGAATATTGGCTGAACTAATAAAAATTGGCCTTGAGGATAGGTTAAAAGGATTTATAACAACAAATACTTATGATGTAGCCACAGATGAATTAGCTGAACAAGCTTCCAAAAAATTATTATTAAAAAACACAAATATTATTTTAGGACCATTATTTACTCATAATGTACAAAATTTTGAAAAAATGGTAAAAACCCATAATATTTTTATGATTTCTTTATCAAATAATCCATTAATTGCTGACGAGTCCAATATTTATGTTTTCGGACATGCTCCACTAAAACAAACTCATAGAATGATTGAATATCTTTCAAGTAATGGCTTCAAAGAATTTGCCGTGCTTCTTCCAAAAAATAGAAGTTCGGATAATATGAGTAAAGTTCTTTCGGAATTAATAGAATCAAATGGCGGTGTGATTATTACAAACCAACAATATACGAACGATCCGCAATCGATAGAAGAAGCTGTTCAAAAAATTTCTGAATCTGTTGATCAGAGTATAGAAAATATAGATAATAATGTAAAACCAGCTGTATTTGTCGTAGAAGATAACGAGAACTCTATACGTATGATTTTTGAATCCATAAAAAAATATAATCTTGATAAAAAATCTATTATAGCTGGAGATAGTAGAATAGACACTGCTACAGATATTGACATTACGCTTATATTTACGGGATCTAGACATATACTTGATACAAAATCTTTTGAGAAATTACAAAATCAATTAGGTATACAACATTTAGATTATTTAGAAAATTTAGCTTATGATCTTGGCGCAATGGTTTCAACATATATAGGTATTAGTTATGCACGGGAAACTCTTATGAATAGGTTACAAAATCCTGTTTGGTACAATGGGTTATCTGGAAATATACGTTTTAATCAACACATTGCAGAAAGAAAATATTCTATTATTGAAAGATCTGGTAAAAATTATAGTGTTTTAGATAATGCACAGGAAGAATCTTCTACAGGCTTGTAGTGTATATCGGTAAGTCTAGGATTGCTTATATAATAATAACTAATAGTGTCTAATGAAATTATATAAATTTTTTATATTTGTTTTCTTTTTATCGAGTTGTTCTAGCAATTGCGTAAATAGGCTTTATAAAAAAAAGCCTGCATTCTACTCATATATAGTTGGAAATATTAATAATGATAGAATAGATAAGGAATATAATTCAGATGTTTATGCTTCTCCAGCAAGTTGTCAAAAGGTAATAACAGCATTATTAAGTTTTAAAATCCTTGGACCTGGCTATCGGTATAAAACAAAATTATTGGTCAAAGAAAAGAACGGACATATATATAATGCAGTAATTGAATTTACCGGAGATCCAACTTTAACATCAGAAAATTTACGTGTGTTATTAGAGCCTTTAAGAGGCAAAAATATCGCTGGAAAAATTATTTTAGATGCATCAATTTTTAAGACTCCAGCACATTCTACATATTTAATGATATCTGATATTGGGAAAGAAAGCGCTAGGCCAGTCTCAGCAACAATTATAGATAGAAACTTAATAAATATAGATATAATACCCACTAAACTTGGAGAAATTGCTCAAATTAAAAGTGATGCAGAGTGCAATATTGATAATAATATTGTGACAAGTAAGGAAAAATCCATATGTTCAATTCGTTTAGTTGGTGATGATTTTGTAGGAAGAGGAAACCTGAATATAGATGATGTATCGTTCAAAATTTCAATTTCTCCAAAAAAAATCGATACATATATATTAGATAAAATTAGAAAAATAACAAAAGAGTTAAATATTAAAGGAGATATTTATATTGAGCATAACAAATCAAATCTGCCTCTTCGTTTAAAAGAATTTTCTTCTACACTTTCTGAGCCCATTAGTAATATCATACCTGCTGCTATGAAAATATCTGATAATTTAGTTTTTGATAGTCTTTACTTGAACATTGTACACCAAGTAAAACCTGAAGGTATAGATGATTGGAGCGATGGAGATTTTGTGATAAGAAATTTGCTGAAAACACACTATAATATTGATTTAGGTAAGTCATTAGTAATTGATGGTTCTGGTATTTCAAGATACAATAGAATTCAACCAAAAATTCTGTACAAAATATTACAAAAAGCTTATCTGCAGAAAGAATTTCTCGATTCTTTGCCAAAAAACGCAGAAAATGGTAGCACTCTGGTAAACAGAAAATTGCAAGATGGGATCAGAGCTAAAACAGGAAGTGCAGCTGGCGTTGCATGCTTATGCGGTTACAATATTGACACTTCTAAAATATTTGTAATTATTGCGAATGGTTTTGCTCCTCCAACGAAGGAAATGCACGAAATAATTGATGATTTTGTAAAACAAAACTTATGAAAAAAATTTTACTATCTATTTTTTGTATTTTTAGTCTCTATTTTATACATAATCCCAACCCATATAAGACGATAAATAAATTACTCATGGACCCTTTAAAGGAAGTGAGGAAATATATAGCAAAGATGTATTTTAAAAAAGAGATGGACGATCTAAAAACAAAATTAGCTGAAAAACCTAAAGATTGGGTTATGCAGCAAATTAAAGATGATATATCTCATATTTCAACTTTGCCAATAACCGAAGAAGCTCTAGATGAAACATACAAAAAGCTAAACCGAAACGATAACATGTATATCAGAGTAAAAATAATTAATAATAAAGTATACACTTATGCTAAAGCTAAAATATCTGATCTAAACTCTAGAAAGGTCTATATGCTCAAGGTATTAGATCTTATTACGCAAAATGTTACTCTTCCAGATGTTGATGTAATAATTTACACAGGAGATATTGTTGTTACCGACATTAGCTGGAGCAAGGCTCCAATACTTACTTTTGCTGTTAATAAGGATCACAGAGATAATAGGATAATGATTCCAGATTCCTTGACATTACACAATTGGCCGGAAATATATTACTCAATATTAGAATTAAATAAAGAAATTCCATGGGATAAGAAAATAAATAAAGGTTTTTGGAGAGGAGCAACTACAGGCTCTTTATTTGATGAAAATGATTATTTCAACAGCTACACATCTATTGTGGATGAAAAAAATTATGCTAAATTACCACGAATAAAATTAGTTGATTTTTCAAATTCTCATCCTGATTTAGTAGATGCCAGATTTACTATTATAACACAGGCGCATAGTGCAACAATGCTAATTTTAAAGCAAAAATACCAACTAGCTCCACAGGCTAGCAAAAATAAGCATCTCAAGCATAAAATACAGATAAATATAGATGGTAATTCTTGCACTTATCCTGGATTTATTTGGAGATTATTATCAAACTCAGTAACTTTAAAAGATGAAACACCAGATATTCAATGGTTCTATAATTTATTTAAGCCATGGAAACATTATATACCAATAAAATCTGATATGTCTGATATAGAAGATAAGATTGAATGGGTAAGAATGCACGATAGTGAAGCCAAGGAAATTGCCGCACAAGCAAGTAGCATTGTACAAGAAAATCTAAAAACTTCTGATATGTATATGTATTTTATAGCGCTATTTCATGAATATTCTAAATTGCAAAATTTTGTGCCAAAATATAGTACAGATCTCGCTCCAGCTACTGAGATATTAAATGCAAAACAATAATAATATATGTCATATTAACTTGTATACTTGCATAATTAACAGATATTAGGTATCCTGCTTAAAAAATGAATTCAAGTATAAAATTTGTATGAAAAAGAAATTTGCTATATTACTTGCTATAGCCTTATCCAGCAAAACAGCGAGTGCCGTGCCTTTAATGGAAGCGCTTGCAAAAGCTTACGAAACTCACCCTCAAATAAAAAGTTATCAAGAGGATTATATCACCTCTTTACAACAATATCCTTTGACCCTTTCTTCAGAATTTCTACCAAGTGTTGGAATTCAAACTCAAGTCACTAACACTAAGGCACCTCTTTTACCAGGGCAGCCCCAAGCCAGCAATAGAAGTCAGTCAGTTTCTAGAGCTTTAACTGTTACTCAAAATATTTTTAATGGTGGTTCTTCGGTAGCAAATCTTGCATCTGCAAAATATGGGATAGATAATGCTAAAATTACCTATATTGCAAGAGAGCAAGATTTTATTTTAAAAGCTACATTAGCATATATTGATCTACTAGCTAAAAAAGAACAACTTGAAGTTGCAATAGCTCATGTTAGCTCTACAGAAAAACAAAATGAAGCAGCTGAGGAAAAATTAAAAGTTGGAGAAGCTACAAAAACAGAAGTAGCTGCTACAAAATCCGAACATTTTCAAGCATTAGCTGAAAAAGCAAACGCAAATGCCGCATTCCTTGCTGCTTCCAGCGTATATAGAGAAAATTTTTATGAAGAACCTACTGATGTCACTCTTCCTGAACTACCAAATGATTTGCCAACAGATTTTGAGATATTCAAACAACAAGCTATGAAAGCAAATCTAGATATAAGATCAATCGATGTTCAATTAAAAGGCGCAAAAAATAAGTCTTTAGCCGCAAAAGGTAACTTGTTGCCAACTCTTAACGCTACAGCCACAGCGCAAAGAGGTAATACAGAAACTGAAAACTCAGGTTTAAAAACACCAAATCAATTACTGCAAAATGATACATCTTATTCCACAACTCTTAATCTTACAATCCCAATAATTTCCAATGGCGGTGCTGAGTATTCAAGGATTAGAGCAGCAAATTCTCAACTTAGGAAGGCTGCTTATGATAAGGAAAATGTATCTAAATCAGTTACAACAAATCTTATTTTAGATTGGGAACAATTTATTGCTTCTAAACGCTCAGCAGAAGCACTTGCCATAGCTGTAGAAGCCAAAACTATAGAATATGAAGGTATAAAAAATCAATATGAAGTTGGAATGTTGACTCTCATTGATGTGCTAAAAATTGAACGTGAACTATATCAAGTAACATTCCAAAACATTCAAGCAAAACAACAACTTATGAAAGCAGCTTATACAGTAAAAGCTGATTTAGCTCAGTTAACAGCAAAAAATCTTGGATTAAAAGTAAAATATTTTGATGCAGAAAAAGAGTTTAGAAAAACTAAATTTAAAATAGTGGGATTTTAAATTAAATATGAAATCAAAAAGACTTGCTATTACTTCAAGCGCCAGTGAGATTCTTGCTAAAGTAAGTGAAGCAACATTGAAAAAAGATTACACAAGGTTTGGTGAAAACGATGTGCTTGAGCTAGTTCAAGAAGCAAACACACAAGATATCTCAGAATTCAACAGAACATCCGATGCTGTTTCTAACACAATTCCTACAAAAACTTTATATAATAATCGAATCTTGGCAAATAAAGGATTTACATATGAGGATAATAGGGGTAACGTTGATATTGGTGTTAAACAGCAGGATAATAGTAAATTACATGAAGAGAATAAATTAATTTCTAAAACTACAGAGGAGGCAACATCAACGATTTTGAATCAACTAAAGCAAGCTGTAACTAAAAAGGACCATTTAAGACTAAATTCACAAGCAACTGTAGAGGATATAGTTACTGAAATCCTAAAACCACAGTTAAAAGAATGGTTGGATCAAAATCTGCCTTCTATAGTTAAGACCATAGTAGAAAAAGAAGTAAAAAAACTTATATCACCTGAAGACTGATTATGGCTAAAATATATGGAATTTTATTAATATGTGTTCTATTAAATTCAAAAATAGTATTTGCTGATGAAAAATCTGTTGCTTTGCCTGAAGCAACCATAGAAAAACCAAAATATAGCTTATTACAAAACATAGAAGAATGGATTTTTCCTGAAGATTCACCTGTGGTGAAAATTATAAGATATGTGAAGTCTTACTTTAGTCCAAGTAAGGAGCCAATAAAAATTGCAGCTAAACATGAAACTCTTGAACCTCTGACGCATCAAAAAGTTCAGGATAATAATACTCATATTAACCTCAAGCAAGATCATGAACAAAAAACGCAAAATACATCACCTTCTATTCCAGAAGTTAATGAGCAAAAAATGCAAGCTCCTACTCCCACTAAAGCTCCTAGTGATACTGAATTTACCTCATCAGCAGGAAAATATCAAAATCAACCTACTGAGATTAAGGAGCAAGATTCTATTCACAAAGGAACTGACACTCATATACATGCAGATATTGTTGAAGTGCCACAAATTAGTGCATTACATGAGGATCAAAAAAAATTCCGCCCTTCTCCAGAAGAGCTAGGATTGGCTGATAATGAGATAAAGTTAGAAAGTCAAAATGAACAAATCACGAGTTCCAGAGATTTTCATAAGGCCCATAATCCAATCTCGCACCACCAACAAAATAATGATATAATTCATAAAACTGAGAAAGAATTAGAAAAACACATAGATAAAAAATCCAGAGACTTGTTTGTTGCAGATTTAAAACCAATTACTCAAAAACAAATGCAAGCACAAGAAGCAGAAGAAGCTGAGATTAACGCATTTATTCAAGATGAAGTTGCAATGATCATGTTACCACGAGATGATGTAGAACTAGGAGCGATTACTTCATCTGCAAAACTTACTTATAGCGATGAATCTGCATATATAAAAATGTTTTGGGATCAATACAATAAGAATGAATCTAAAAAACAAGATACTATTATTAAAAATTTTATAAAAGCAGTGTCTAATGGTCCAGTTATTATTTCTGATTTAGAAAGTGCAAAAGAAGAATTTTTATCTGCCGTAGAAAAAGGTGATATATATACTATAAGAACAATCTTAAATCACTCATATATTAATATTAACAAGCTAACAGAAAATTTTAAACCTGTCTTATCTGCCGTATCTGCTGGTATGTACAATGTTGTGTATTATCTGATTATGAAGGGAGCTAATATTTCCGTGCTCAATGATTCACTCAGCGCAAGTGATTTCCATGATAATTCTCAGAAGTCCATAATTTGGCTTCTTTCTAAAGCTGGAGCAAAAATCCAGTACTAAAATTATATAGTTATTTAACTTGATGGGACTAGGAACGACGAAGTAATTGGCTATAACCCTAACCACACCTTCTAGCTCGAAATTCAAGATACAATTCATAACTCGAGTTAATTAGTTAGCAATGGCCTTTTAAGTAATAACTGTAGGTTGATTTTTTGCTGAATTTATGTATAATTAACTACATACTGTTAATTAATATATGTAGTAAAATTTTATGTCAAGATATAGGCCAGCAATTTCAATTAGGACAGATTTATTAGATCCGTCTGTAGTGACTGGAGCTGTTGGTGGAGATACAACGTATGATGCTATTGCATCTAAAGTAGAGAAATATTCAATTACTCCAAGAACACTTAAAGCTGTTACTGAATTTGATCCAGCTTATGTTGCAGCGTCAACTGGAGCAGCAGCATCATCTGTTGCAAGCGCTCTTGCGTATAATCCAGAATTATATACTTCCATAGAAGAATATTCTTATGAGAGCAATATAGTTATGCGCTATGCAATAAGAGCAGATTTAATTACTGGGTGATGCAGCAGGTACAATTTTGGGTGAGGGAATGAGCGCTGTTAAGGCTGGGTCATTGAGTACTGGTGCATATAATGCGGCGACTGCGGCAGCAGCTATCTTACACACTATAGAAAAAGCTCTTATAACTAAAGCTATTACATTTTTGGTTTCAAGTACCTCAGCGACGGCAGTTGTAGATATTTTTGAAAGGACAAATGGTGTGGCTGTTAATGTTGATGCATCCGGACACCCTATAACTCATAGTGTAGTACTTTATGCGAATGGTGTCTCGGTGTGCGCAATTGATCCAAGCAATTTTTTATTTAGTAGCCATTTAAAAAATACTGATTTTAATGGAAATTTGAGTGCGGCTGGTTTGCCTCCTATAGAGACAATTCACAAAAAGCTGCAAATATATATTCCCGATAAAGCTATAGGTGAAGGATATGCGTTCGATAGATACAGGGATTGCTCTGATATTGCAGTAAAAATTGCGCTTGGTTTAAATAGGAATCCTTTGACTGGATTTGATAATGCGTCAATTAGATCTCATCCTGTGATAGTTTCTATCTCAAATAATGCAGATGAGATAGATAAGTCTATTATTGATGATGAAATATCAGCACGTGTAAAGCAGGCATCAAGCTTTTCTGCTCAGGATACATTTAGTAAATTACAATATACAATTTCAAATAAATTAAAAATGGTGGCAGCAGTTGATAGAGGATTACACGATGCTTTAAAAACGCAATATAAAATTACTATGACAACAGAAACAAAGCATTCTGATATACTTCATAGTTTGTTAGGGTTTGATGCTAATTTGAGTGCGCAGCTTGAAGTTATTTTGCATAGTCAAGATGCTCTATTAACTCATGGTAGTGCTACATTTGATACAGAATGTACAGGTCTACCTCCTGGTTATTATGATTATTAGAAAGGTAAGTAATCCATGTTTTCAACATTATCAGATTATTGTAATTGGAGTTTGTTTGAAGAGGTAAAAAAGCTTTTAGAAAGTACTCCTGGTATAGATATTACGGGGAAAGAGTGCAAGTGTATACGCCTTGCTATTGCAAGAGATTCCCCAGAGATATTAAGATTTTTATTAGAATATTTTAGCAGATCTACACCTACTGATATACAAAGAAGTAAAATAGGTAAGGCATTTGATGAATATATTAATTTTGAAGATTTATCTCCAGAAATGATGAAAATAGTTTGTAAATATCTTCCATTTGTAGCTCAAGCTGCATTGGTTGAGAGAGCTGCGAATGATGATACAGAGACAGTACGAATATTATATAAATATTTTCCGGAAGCAAAGAATGATATTCTAGAGGCTGTTGTTTTGCATAGCGCATATAATGTTATGGAAGTGTTA
>Ga0206846_1065_pt1 | contig 18841 bp, 17 predicted proteins | sample Alteio_BWOrgCont_20_FD_152878 | JGI IMG/M metagenome (GOLD analysis project Ga0206846, IMG submission 152878) | Enriched cells from forest soil in Barre Woods Harvard Forest LTER site, Petersham, Massachusetts, United States -... | ecosystem: Environmental > Terrestrial > Soil > Temperate forest >... | reverse complement strand
GATAATATCTTGTACGCTCTTCCCTTCTTGTTCTGCAATCTGGGCGAGTTTCTGATGATCTTTTTGTGGGATATCTATTGTTACGCGGGAAATCTCATGTTTTGATGGCATACGTCTCCTCAATTTTGTACTATTTTGTAATCTATCATATGGTGTGCTTATACACACTATTTTAAGATAATCATGAAGACATGGGAAGACTATGAGATCTATTTTCGGGAAAGCAATTTTGGTATGTGTATGCTTACCTTCTGTGCTGCTGTCCAATACCGTATCGTTTGTCTATAATCTGCGCATAGCCGAGGCTACCAAGCAATATATATCCATGGAGCAAGCTCATTTTTATGCAGGTGGAATTACCGCCGTTGGACAATCACGCCACACGTACGATGGTAGTCATCAGAACACTGAGGGTGTCATCATCACATTTCTGACTGAACAAGGGCCGTGGTATGTGCGTGCTGATGGCGCAATTGCTCGAGATGAAGAGAAGGCTGTTATGACCGATGCATCGCGTACGGAACTTGACGATATTTTGATCATGGGAGGATATTCGTGGGTGCACGATGAAATCAAGATGACCTTGTCAGGTATCTTGGGTATACCAACGCACCAGAATTGGGGTCTTATTGAGCCACAATTTGGTATCGGACATGCATCACTGGGAGGACAGTTTGATACTTCATGGACGTATTATGATGAGCCTCAGAAAAAGCATGCATTGTGGGGAGCTGCGCGATATATCCACTTTTTCCCCCGCACAGTGTATCTTCCCATTAAGCCACCCTGTTTGTCTCCCTTTGCGTTTCATTTAGGAAACACCATTGATCTCTTTTTTGCGCACAACAGCCTGTGGGGACGACATAGTTTTGAATTTGGTTACAACCCAACATTTCTGTTTCATTCATATACTGAGCCATTTCTTGAAATTATTGAAGAGGAGGTACCCTTTATTCGCAGCAGCTTTTATGTCAGTTATCACTGTCGCTTTTTGAAAGGCAGGCATCTGAGTAAATTGGTGGTCGGTTTCTCGTACGGAGCAGATCATCGTCCACAAACGGTGGGGTATCACCGGATTATGACGGGGTGGTTAGGGTATAACTTTATATTCTAACACTTTGCAAGAAGCCCCATGCTACGTTTTTAAGGAATGTCTTCGAAGTATTATTCAACTACGCAGGGCTATCGCCGTAATTTGCTTAGCGCGCCCGCCGAAATAAGCGAGCGTTAGCGAGACATGAAGGCTGGGAATCCCCAGCGCTGGAGGCGAAGACTGGCTACCATCGCATTATGACGGGGTGGCTTGGATATAATTTCATTTTTTAAGCGAGGTTTCTCCAAAATCTACTGTGGTAAAAACCTGGAATTGAGCTTCAGGATTTTTCCATGCATCGTGCGGGAGTCCTGCTTTTTTGCTGAGCTCATTGAGCGTTTCTTCTAACGTGAATCCAAATTCAGCGGGGACTTGGGGCAGAAAAAGTGCCGCACGTGATCCTACGGTGAGGATAATACCGTGCTTGTGTAAGATAATATCACGGTAAGATTTTACGCTGCGTGGTGGCTGTAGTGCCGATATTTCAAGTGAAATCGATTGAAGCTCATCTTGTGTAACGGGCAAGAAGCGCGGATCATGAAATGCTGATGCGCGTGTTTTATCGGCGACATTCACGAAGAAGGGTTGGTCTGCCTGCGTTGTTCCGATACATCCGCGCAGTTCTGGTGAGTCTCCTTTTTTGTTCTGTTTATATAAGGTGACAAAAACCGCCTGCGGCTGTTTTATTACGGGTGTCATGATCGGTTGCAACAGTTTTTCATCGAGAGTAGAGGTGAATGTGTTGCGCAAGATATCACGTGCATAGGCCAGGAGCATGTTTTTTTCGAGCTGATTGATGCTCGCATTATCTGTCTCTTGGGTAACTATCAAACTTCCATAACTGACACTTGAGGTAGTGTCATGCGTAATGTCCGCTGAGGTTGCATAAGCAACTAATCGAGTCTGTGTAGCCCCAAATGCTTGTTGCTCGATCATCGCAAGAAGAATTTCAAGCGGAACTGCGCCACACACCGTGTCATGAGTTTCGGATATGATACGATGAAAATTGGCGCGCGATTGCTGTTGAATGGCGTCAAGTACTCGTGAGTCGAGCTGGCGAATACGCAATGGTACGTGATCTTTGAAAGGGGTGTAGTGAAATTGAGCGCCATAGTGAGTCAGATCGGTGCTCACGACAACCAGTGTGTGTGGCGTGAGTATGTCTTTGATCATGCGCGCGGCGGTCGTTATTTCATCATCAGTTATATCGCCGATGATTAACGGTACAATGCGCGCCTGGGGAAAAAAGAAGTGGATGAGCGGTAGTTGTATTTCAACTGCATGTTCGACACGAAATATATCATGTTGTTCATGGAACAGTTTATTGCTACGCAATGTTGCGATGATATCCGTTGCAAGTGGAATATTGCCCGTTGGAATATGATAGGTGTCAAAATGAGGAAGCGCTATCCCAGAAAATGCTCCATAGTGTGAAGGTGCAAGGATGATGATCGTCTTGATTGCTGATGGATCTGCTAAGAGATATCCTGCAGCGGCGACGGTGCCCGAGTATGTATAGCCGGCATGCGGCACAATAATCGCACGGATTTTGCTTCCATCAGCGGTCATGGCAAAATTTTTTTCAGCGGCTATTGCAAGATTTTTAATTAATTTGGTGAGCTTTTTGGCATTGCGCGGATACCAAGCATCAGAAAGATGTGATGAAAACACGCGGGATGCAGCAGGTGGCGTGGGAGTGCCTATGCTGTAATGGGCGAAAAAGAGCGTCAAAAGGGTAGCGGCAATGCATGACATAGGGGTGCTCCTTGTGTCAGTGTGAGCTTGTTAGTTTTTATTATTGTGCTAAAATTTTAATTAGAAATTTTATAAAAGGCAAGAGTGGGCGTTCATGCATCATAATAATGAGTATAGTCTGGCGGCGCGACGCGCCGATGTTCCTGCTTTGAAGGCAGGAGAGGTGTATCTCGATAATGCGGCAACGACGTTTCCGGTGCAGCAGGTTATCGATGCTATCACGAGTTGGTATCGTGATCGTCATGCATCGGTATACCGTGGGTTGTATCAACGTGCCGAGCATGCTACTGAGCAGTACGAAAAGGTTCGTACGCAAGTAGCTGCATGGATAGGTGCACGCAGCGACCAAGAAATTGTATTTACCCGTGGTGCGACCGAAGGGTGTAATCTGGTTGCTCTGTCGTGGCTTGCGCATCAGTTCCAACCGGGAGATGAGATTGTTGTCACGGGGCTTGAGCATCATGCAAATCTTTTGCCCTGGCTTGAGCTTGCGCGTCAGAAGGGCGGCAAGGTGGTTACGATTCCGCTGCGCGAAGATTTATCGCTGTGTTTGGATGATCTTGATGCCTTGATCACCAATCGTACGCGTCTTGTGGCGATTTCAGGCAGTTCACATCTTGTGGGTATGTACGATGATGAGGCCGCGCTACGTGCGGTGGTGCACGCTGCGCATGCGCATGGAGCAGCGGTGCTTATTGATGCTGCACAGATGGTGGCGCATCAGCGCATTGATGTTCACGAGCTTGGAGCTGATTTTATCGTTTTTTCAGGGCATAAGATGTTTGGACCGACCGGTATCGGTGTATTGTATTGTGCAGCGCGTATGCATAATCAGATGATGCCCGTGTATGTTGGCGGTGGCATGGTTGCCGACGCAACAGCTGATGTTCCAGTTTGGTTGCCGATGCCGCGCAGGTTGGAAGCGGGAACGCCGTCCATTGCGGAGGTTATCGGGCTGGGCGCTGCAATAGCATATTTGAGTGGTATGGATATGCGTATGGTGCAACGGCACGCGGTGCAACAGCACTCGGTGCAACGGCACGAAGCTCATCTCACGCGCATGATGCTGGAAGGGTTACAGCAGTTTCCTGAAATAACAATTTTGGGCAATCTTGATCGCTTAAAAAAATATGGTCATATGGTGACGTGCACGGTGAAGGGTATGCATCCGCATGATGTTGCAGCTGAGCTGGCAGAACGGGGCATTTGTGTGCGTGCCGGAAATCACTGTGCGCAAGCGCTGCATGAGCGGCTCGGTATTCCCGGCTCAGTGCGTATGAGTTTTGCCTGGTACACGACCGAAGCGGATGTGCATGCGTGCATTGATGCGTTTCGAGATATGCTGCGCGCGTAAGTGATTATTTTGGTAGGTCGGGTGACAATGAAAGCGCCAAGCGCTTCAAGTTGCGAGGAACATGGGCGTGTTCAAGAAAGCTACGATACTCTGCGCCAACTCGTTGACATGCAGTTGCGCGATCGATATGCTCTTGTTGCATCACAAACTGTACCCAATATTCGATGCCTAACTGTACACGATAAATTGAGCTGGGGTGTGAGTTAGAACGGCCATGATTTTGTAGGAGACGATGCACAATAAAATCTTTTGTGGCATCGATACTGCGGAGTGCAATGAGCGAGCAATAATCGGCTTCGCTTTCTTGGTGGTGTGACAAGTTGTAACATGTTTTGGCGTAGGCGATAGGAGCGACCTGCAATTCGCTTTGTAAGAAGTCTTCTGCAGGAATTTCTATGGCGGGTGTTTCTTCAAGATCTTCATGAATATGTAAGCGGGCAGGGTGCATACGTGCAGCATGGACCATTTCGTGGGTGAGAATAATAATTGCATCATGAAGACTGTCTTCTTTGTTGCACAAAGAGGGATAGTCAATAGCACATATGAGTATATCGCCATAATAATGTAGTGATGACCTCCACGATGGTCCGACACCTACATGGTAGTATGATGCGCTTTGTGGATTGTCTTCATGAACGAATTGATAATTTTGATAGCGATAGGCGATAAAGGGAAGATAGCGCGGTGCAAGGGTGTCAGCAATTTTTTGGAGACATTCTTGCAGTTCTTCTTCATTGAGATCTTTCCATCGATCATGATACTCATCTTTGAGTGCATCAAGTTGCGCATTAATGCCATCCTCATCATCGCAGAGTACGGTGTAGTCCATCGGGATGACGTCATCCTCAGAAAGATCCTCATGATGAATAAGAGTTGCGCGTGTGCCGTAATCAGGCAAAATGCTTTCGTCCAGTGTGTTTGAGGGGGGTATATGAAGCTTTTCGTTGAGTATCGCCACGCTGGCGCAGAGGCCGAAAAGGCCTACAAGGCTGATACTGAAACGCTTCTGAAGGGAGCGTAGATTAAGATGGTTCATATGGTTATTCTCCTTAGGTTTATTTCTTGATATTATTTCTAATTGTATATTAAATAGAGGGTATGTCAAGGGGGTCCATAACGAGAAAATTGAGTTCAGGGGCGTCATACTGTAAACTTCTCTTGAGGCGGTTGACGTTGAGATTTGAGCTGTTATAATTATTAATATGTCAAATAGTATATTGATCAAAAAAGATAGAGGATGATATGAAAGCAAAACGGTTATTGCGTGAAATTTTGTGTATTTCGCTCGCATTGTTTACGGGAGTTAGTAACGGTGCTGCATCAAGCAGCGAGCGTGCCTTTTTGCACGGGATTGACGCACACGGGATTGACGCATACATGAGATTTCGAATTAAAAATCCAGGATACTGGATACAAGAAAAACAGCTGCGACCAATTGTGCCTGTAGTGGGGATGGTAGGCTTCTTGGGGGGATTATATTCGTACTTCCAGCAACCTAAAAAACCGACCATTATGTCGCGTTACCTTATGCCAGCAGTTTCAGGAATATGCATGTTGAGTGCATTTTCTAATTTTGCATGTGCAACATATCAATTAGCGCAACAGAGCGATATGAAAGAGTACTCACGGTGGCAGCGCTATTATACCGCTTCGCGTATAACGGCGTACCATTTCATGCGCGTTCCTGCGTTGGAAAATTATTATGAAAATAATAAGAAAAAGGTGCTTTTATCGAATAGCATCAAAGCCCAGCGCAGCTCTCTTAAAGGGCTATGCAAAGAGCTTGAGCTGCTAAAGAATAATTTATTACTAAATGGGACAGCTTGTAATGCATATGCACAACAAGTGCTGCGTAAAGATGCATTGATTTCTGACGGCAGAAAAATTCTTTATAGAGACATGCGAGAATATGAAACTGGGTATGGTGGAAATGATCGCGATAATAATTATTTTGATGGCGTAATGCCTTTAACGGAATACGAGGTATCGTTGCATTCGCAATTATCAGAGATGGCAGGCAGCATTTCACCATTGCCAATAGTGCGATCATCTTCATTTTCTAATGTTAATAGTCTAGAAGATATTGAACGCAAATCAGCGCAAAGCGATGCTGGAAGTGTGCAATTCAGACAAGGCGATTATGTTTGGGATGGAATACGTGATTGCACGATTATTGATGTTACTAATGATGAAACAGGATCGGAAAGCATTACGATAAGGCGTGAGGGTTTTCGCAGACAACGTATAGTTGGTGCAGAAGATCTTGTCTCCCTAGAAAGAGATTATCTGTGTGGAAAAATTGCATATGACAAATTGCATAATTGCTTAGGGATTGTTTGCGGCAAACTTAAAGGATCGAATGTTTATATCGTGAATAATAGATATGGTGTATTCAAAGAAAATCTTAATGATATACATCAATGCGACATAGTGCCAACATTTCCAAATGCGACCTCAGCTACGGTTGGTGTTCTTAGACAGGAATGGGAGCGTCTGACGGGTGAACAGGAACAATTAGAGGCTGCAATACCAGAGGTATGCTCTGATAGAGAAAAATGTACAAAAATAACAAAGAAATTGAAAGCGATAAAAGCGCGTTTATACGAATTGCGACCTTTGTTTGCGTCTTGAAGTTCGTGAAATGGTGAATGGTGAAATATGAATAGCAAAAACAAAATAATATACAGTGTTTTAGGCGCTTCACTTGCGATGTCGTTTGCAAGTAATGGTGCTGAATCAAAGAGCGCATGTGCCTTTTCGCAAGGGATTGACGCATACATGGAATGTCGAATGGAAAAGCGAGGATGCTGGGTAGCAGACAAACAACGACGACCAATTGTACCTGTGTTAGGGGCAATCGGTTTGTTTGGGGGATTGTATTCGTACTTTCATCAACCAAAAAAACCGACGTTAATATCTCGTTACCTTATGCCAGCAGTTTCAGGAATATGCATGTTGCGTGCATTTTCTAATTTTGCATGTGCAACATATCAATTAGCGCAACAGAGCGATATGAAAGAGTACTCACGGTTGCAGCGCTATTATACCGCTTCGCGTATAACGGCGTACCATTTCATGCGCGTTCCTGCGTTGGAAAATTATTATGAAAATATGAGCGATGAGATCGTAAATATGAGCGATGAGATCGTAATAGATTTGCTTGATAGTAGCAAAGAAGAAACACATGAATCTGCAAGTCTAGATTCTCAGGAAGAAGAGTCGCCTTGTGAGGATTTATTATATTCGATACGCATACGTCATGCTAATTTGCGTTCAACATTGAGTAAGCAGTTTAATACATTATGGAATCAGTTGCCTCCGCCTCCCAAAAGTTTTAGCGAGCAGCAAGTAAGAGATATAGAAAAAGTTGCTCGTGAAATTTCTGCTGCAAAAAAAGCTATACGTGAAGATATAGAAAAATATAAGGATGCGTATGGCGATGAGTATGATAATGAATTTGAGACGATATTGTCATTTGTAAATTCGGAATCACCAGGGCAGACAAGGCAACATTCATCGTCAATAAGACGATCACCTTCATTTCCTTCGAGGGATTCTGATTATGACAGAAAAGAAAGATTAAGTGGCATTGAACTGCCTTGCAAAGAACCCGCGTCTCGAGATGATGTGCCCAATGGTTCTACGGATTTTGACAATAAATTGGCTGAAAACGATGTTCGAAATGTGCAATTCAGAAAAAACGATTATGTTTGGGATCGTAGCGCAGAGCGTGATGCCAGGATTTTTGGTTTTATTAATGATGAAGCATTTTCGAAAAGAATTGTCATAGTGAGCGAAGGTCTTTCCGGGCAATATGTGGCTAATGCAAGTGATCTTGTGCCTTTAAAAAGAGATGATCGATGTGGAAAACTTGCATATAACAAACTTGGCCGTTGCTTAGGGATTGTTTGTGGTAATCTTGCAGGCTCAAATGATTATATTGTGACTGATAAATATAACCCATACATAGTAAGTTGTAATGATATAGATCGATTCGAGCTAGTATCAATATTTCCGGATGCGACCTCAGCTGCGGTTGGTGTTCTTAGACAGGAATGGGAGCGTCTGAATACTGACAGTGCACGATTAGATACTTTAGTGTCACAGTTATTCAAGGATAAAGCCAAACTGTCAGAATATATGCAAAAAGCAGAGGAGTGGGCGCTGATAAAAGCGCGTTTAGACGGATTGCGACCTTTGTTTGCGTCTTGAAGTTCGTGAAATGGTGAATGGTGAAATATGAATAGCAAAAACAAAATAATATACAGCGCTTTATGCGCTTTGCTTGCGGTATCGTTCGCAAGCAACAGTGCTCAGTGTGAAAAAAAGCTACGTGATGCATATGCAGTGTGTCGCTATAATCGATCACCTTATTGGGGAGGAGATGTGCGCACAATGGTGCCTGTTTCGGGTGCGGTGGGTGTCATATCAGCAATTCTGTCGCCGAATTTTTATCGATCAAATACGGGGATGCAGCGTTATATTATGCCTGCATTGTCTATATTTTGCATGGGAAATTTACTCTATGATTTTGGTGGCTCAGTGTGCTGCCTTGCGCAATCTTCCGCGTGGAAAAATCAATTTGAAAATACATCGTGGAAGCATGTGGCGCAGCGATATTGTGCTGCTGCATGGATGGCGGCGCAGCATTTTGTGGGATCAGATGAGCTTGATGATCATTATATTGGGTATGTGAAGGAGCAAGGTCGTAATTCCGTGCCAATAAATAATCATGTTGATGAGAAACACCGAAATAACGATGAAGAATTGATAAGGCTTCAACAGCAAGCCGGGCAAGCGCTATATTTCCAATCGCAAGTGGTAAGTTTACAATCACAGTTAGAAAAATTGCAACGCGTAAAGAATAAGTTGTTGCAGTCTCGGAGAGCCAGGCGGACGTTAGAAGCGGAATTGGAAAAACTGCTTGTTGAGCACAGAAGAGTAAAGGAGTTGCTATCGCAAGCTCAACTGCAACGAGATAAATTGCAACAACAAGTTAAAGATTTGCAGTTTCAAACAGCCGTAATGGAAAGTAAATGTACTTTATTAAATGATTGCAAGGAGGCTTTGGAAGTGGACTTGCAAAAATTCCAACAAAAATTGGAAGCATCACGGCAAGAGGTGCAAAGGTTACAACAGGCGCAAAGGTTACAACAGGAGTTGCAAGACTTAGATAGTCAACATGGAGCGATGGAAAATTATGAATTGTTGCAATTGAAAGAGCGTAACCAGCAACTTGAAAGTACTGTGGAAGACTTGCAGAAAAAGCTTGCAGAAAAATCGGATGAATTATCGAACACTTTTAAAGTGCTTTATGAGGTTCAAAGTGAACGTGACGCAATTCGGCAGAAACATGATGGCTGCCGGTCGCGATATGACGAGTTATCACTTATAAATAAACAGCAAAAAGGTGCCATAGCAATCCATAACCGCGCTTTTGCCCAATTGCAAAATGAGCTGCTCGAAAACACAAATACGATAAGGATGCTAGATAGTAATTTAGCGACGCTTCGAGAGCAAGCCTCGGCTTGCAAAAAGAATCATCGTGCACCGTCTTCATTTTCTGTTGTAAGCTCATCTTCAAGCTCATCAACAACTTCGTCATCTTACGATTCTGGGTCAAATGTTTCAACAATGTCGCCGGTATGCACATGTCCAACTTATCAGCAGAACTGTATATGTTCATATCAAGTGTGGCAACAAAAAGTGAATCAAGCATCAAATAGTCTGCAAAATCAGTATACCAATCATTAATCTTATCTCGTGAGTGACTCCAGATTTGAATATCAAATCACTCCCATCCGTTTTAATTGCGTCCTCACGCCCTTCAAGCTGCGGCGGCCGCTGAATTTGATCGTACTCATACCACATGCTGCTGCGGCGCGCAGATTTTCATCTTGATCATCAATAAAAATAATCTCTTCCGCAGGAAAACCCGTTGTTTCCGTGATCGCTTCAAATGCTGAACGATTGGGCTTCAAGCCGCGGTGTGATCGGTAATGGCCTGAAATAAAAATCAGCTCGCGCGGTACGTATTGTAATATCTGTTGCCCAATGGGAGAGTTGATCAAAAATTCGAATGATTCCGGATCGAAATTTGAACAGATTCCGATGGTATGTTGCGGTGTGCCATCGGTGTTCGTTGCTTGCGCGCATTGTGCCAAAAGCCGCATGCCGGCATCGAGCGGTGACAGGTGCGCAATAAAGAGTTTGGGACTAAAAATACGCTCAATGATGCTCATTGCGATACGTTGCTCATCGTCGCTGATGAAATAATTTTGCGAAGTCAGATAGGTAATGGTGCTGTGAATGTCACGTAATAGTTCATGTGCAGGCATAATGCCGCTTTGTAATTCACAGAATATGAGCGGCAGCATGATTCCTTGGTCATCACATGCTATCGCAGGAAGATGAGTTTTTCGGGGAATGTAGTGTCGCACGTTGTGCAAAATATCGAAAATCATACTCCGCAATGACAATGGGTTTACATGATCACAGAGAAGGTACCTGATCCATTGGCCGATGCCGGCGGTTTGTCCGATCTTTCGTTTAGAGTAGGTAATCAGTACACCTCCTAAATCGAAAAGGATCAGATGTGCTGCGATGGGAACAGTAACAAATAATAAAATGCTCAGTAAGAGCTTTCGTTTCATACACCCCCCGTGTATTTGGCGACTCTTACTATTATTGTAAAAAATTCTGAGTGAGGAGTCATAGATTATGCATGATGAACGTGGAGCGCTTGCAAAAATAATTACGATTGATAGAGTAATGGGTGTTGAAATGGAGAATTGATGCAAAAAAGAAAAATGTGAAGGAGAGCTCCGCATATGTTATTAAAATTATTGGTCGCCGCCAGCATCCTTGTATGTGGCACGCCTGCTCATGCACGTTACGCAATTTGTATTGACTCGCAAGCTTTTATTCGTGTGAATCAGGGAGAATTAAAGAAATATGTCTCGGTTGTTTCAGGATTTTTTGACGCTATTTTACATCCAAGTTTAAACCCGCTTGAGGCGGCAGAGCAGCGATTTTGGAAAAAGTTGGAAGACGAGTGGGGCGTTCAAGTAGGGCCAGATATGATGCTCGTGCGAGATCAAGATGGTAAACGTATACTCCCCTGGATTATGGTGCGCTGGTTTAAAGGAGAGATCACCGGCCAAGAAGCGGTCGAAATGATTCGCAAACGGAGCGCAAATTTTATTACGGAAATCGCGTCGGTTGCTTTTAGTGCCGAATTTCTGGCGCGACATGCAGCCATTGTACCAGGTGCATCGGAATTTCTCGGCAAATGTTCTCAGAAAGCATCGCTGTTTATGGTGGGTAATTGGAATTTAGAAGTATTTGAGCGTGTTGCAAATAACGTACAATCAGCGCTTCACCTTATCCCGACAGATCATCGTTACATATCAGGAGTCATGGGGCTGGTCTTGCCTTGTGATATCGATCAAATTTGTAATCTCATTGCGCGCGACAGTCAGCACAATCTTGCGGATATTATTTTTGTGACCGCGATGCCTCATCATGCACAGGCTGCGCAATTGAAAGGCATCAAGACCGTTCTGATTGTTAATGACAATTTTGACACGGCATATAAAGTGCTTGCGGAATATTGTAAGCAATAATACCTTAAACTCAACATTTTCAGACTCCTACCGCTTGATATTTTCTCAATATGGATTACGCTAAAGTATATTAACTGGTTGCTATAATCTAATGTTAATTTCATATTGAATTAAAATATGGTGGGGGTGTATGAAGAGCTTCATAAAGCGTGGTGCAGCATTACTGATTGTTGTTATCCAAGGGGTTCTGTGTTGGGCAGATCAATCTGAGCGGTATGCGATTGTTTTTGATGTGGGCAATGTGCTGATTCACGAGCCGAAGTATAATGCGTTTAAAGCGGCTTTGCGCGAAGTCGGTGTCATGAAATCGCTCTTGCATATTCCTAGCCTTATTTCCTTAGAACAGAAATATTACGATGTCTTGAATAATGTTGGGCTGAAAGTTCATCTTCCTGTTCCTACCTATAGCCGAGGAAAAAAAGGGCCGCATGCAATTGGCGTGAGAATGACCGATCACATGACGGGACAAGAAATTATTGATGAAGCCGGAGATCTGATACGCATGTGGATTGCTGAAGATAATTGTCGTCCGTGTCCATATCATGAAAATCTTCCGAAGCATTTTGAAAGTGCATATCAAGCTGAACTGGTACAGAGCTTAATTCGTACGACGATCGATCCACAAAAATTTGTGAGCCTCATCTCTCCGTATCATGAAGGATTATCGTTACTCAAGCGATGCGCAGCGGAAAAAAATCAGTACGGTGCTCCGCGACATGAACTGTTTCTGCTCTCCAATTTTGATACCCCATCATGGAATCTTTTAATGGAGAATGCGGTGGTTAAGGAGGGAGTTTCCCCAGTTGCTGATACCTGTGAAATTTGTTGCGAGGCGGGAAGCTGCGGTACGCACCGTTTGATATCGGGCATGTTTCGCTCAGAAAATCATATTAAGCCGAATCCCGTTTTCTATCACGTGCTACTTCATCAGTGTGCACAGCATGGTATCCAGCCCGATCATGTGATCTTTTGTGATGATAATCTTCAGAATATTGAAGCAGCACGTCAACTGGGCATTCGTGCATATCACGTTACTGATGTAAAAAGCTTCGACGCCATCGCGCGCGAATGGGAACAAGAGGAAATCTTAACCCAGCCTATTGACAGCAGCAGCGCTAGCAAAAAGCTTATGTTGTAAGTGAATAACTTGCTTTAAGAAAGGAATGTGATTATGAGTATCAAAATTATGTTGGTAGCAACAGCGTTCTGCGTAGGATATGCGCCATGGACGACGTGTTTTGGGGGGGATAAGCCATCTCCGCTGGCATGTATACAGGATTATACTTGTGATGTTGTAAGAAGGGATGCCAATGAACAGTACATACAAGAGATGTTGCTACGGCAGCTCTCTTGTGAAGAGCTCGCGAGACAGGATATTATCCTATCAGGTGAAGTTGTTACTTCTATCCCAAAATCATGTTGTCCAGAGAGTCAATGGTATGATCTTGTAAAATTATATCAAAAAAAACCGCGAGCGTTTGAATTGACCTTATGGATGCAGCCACATGGTTATGTGCCTGCATGCCAATTGGCATGTCTTATTCGCAGAATCTGTAATAGTGCGCAATTTTTAGGCCATCAAGATCCTGTATATCTCATGGATATATTTATGAAAAAAGCACGTAATGACGAATTTATTGAGATTATCAACACGCTGTAAACGGAATTGTGCTATACTATCCCTTATAATGAGATTTAATCATAATAAGGGATAGTTTTTATGTTGAATGTACAAGTTAGTGAAAAGCAGCTATTTGACCAACAGACGCAAGCATATGTGGTCATGACTGATGACACGTTTGAGTTTAATGAAACCTTACGAAGTCTTGCGTCACAATTTTATCCAGCACTTGAAGCATTGCTCGAACAGAGAAAATTTAAAGGGAATGCAGGGGAAAAATTAGTTGTTGTGGGCGCGCGGGGCAATGAGCCGGTGTATCTTATTCTCGTAGGGCTCGGCTCGATGCAACAGCCACACTATGATCGCCTTGAACAGCTACGCCGTGCGGCGGGACATGTGATCCGTGCTGCAGAGGCAGCAAAAGTTGAACATTTTGCGCTCGCTGTTCCTGACGAGCGCTGGTTCGCCGTTGATATATACACCGTCGCCAAAGAATTGGTAGCTACAATGGATATGGCGACGTACCACTTCGATCAATATATTACCGATGAGTCGCGCAAGCATCGCACCGATTATACGGTGACGTTGTGTGCGCCGGCGATTACGCATGATCAAATTAAGGTAGGTGTTGAGCATGGTTTACATGTGGGATACGCCGTGAATCAAGCGCGCCATTGGTGTGATCTGCCGGCTTCAGTATTAACGCCAACACATATGGCTGAACATGCGGAGCGTATCGCTACCACACATGATTTAAAATATAAAATTTTTACTAAAGACCAAATTTACGAAATGGGCATGGGCGGATTGTACGCGGTCGGTAAAGGCTCTGCAGAACCGTGCCGCTTGGTTGTGCTTGAATATCATACACAGGCTCCCGATGCTCCGACCATTGCATTAGTTGGCAAGGGTGTCACGTTTGATTCGGGCGGGTTAAGTATTAAGCCGGCAGCGCGTATGGATGAGATGAAAGATGATATGGCGGGTGCTGCAGCAGTCATTTCGACGATGGAATTGCTCGCACATCTGAAGCCACGGGTTAACGTGATCGGTCTTGCGCCGCTGGCTGAAAATATGCCGAGCGGAACAGCAACACGACCGGGCGATATCGTACAATTTTATAACGGCTTAACCGCCGAGATTAAAAATACCGATGCTGAGGGAAGATTAATTCTTGCCGATGCGCTGTCTTACGCGGTCAAACATTACAAGCTTGATGCGATGATTAACGCGGCAACGCTGACCGGTTCATGTGCTTACGCACTCGGGCCATTCTTTTGTGGCTTGATGAGTCAGCATGAAGAGCTTTCGCAACGTGTGATGAACGCATCGCGACGCTCGGGCGACCGCGCATGGCCGTTACCGTTCCATAATGACTATAAAGTTGCCGTGCGTTCCACGGTTGCTGATATATGCAATGAGGGAAATAGTACGTATCGTGCCGGTGCCATTACCGCAGGGTTCTTCTTGAAAAATTTTGTCGGCGATGTACCGTGGGTGCATCTTGATATTGCAGGAACGTCATTTAACGTGCCGGACATGAGCTATTATCGACCAGGCGCCACCGGATTTGGTGTACGCCTGTTCGCTGATTTGATTATGAACTGGAATATTCAAGCATCTGCATAGCGGGTGACGTTATATTTTGTGCGGGTACTTTTTGAGTATCCCGTCGGCCCAATCATCCCATTTTGTGTGACTGGAGACAAAAGAGTCTCGTGCAGCATTAGCATATTGGTGTGGTGCTGGAGTAACTGCCTCGAAGGCATTTGGATGTCGTTCGCTTGAAGTTGCAGTTTTGCCATCTTTAGTTACGCCAAGAAAATACCACCCACAGTTTTTGTACACACTTCTTTGGGCGCTTGTTGGCAATCCCTCAAGAGAGGCGCCTAATGAGCCTACCAGCGCACATCCTGTAGACGGGGATTTGGTTGTTAACCAGGTGCTAATTTTTTGCATGATCGATGATTCTTCCGATCCGTGCATATATCCTCCTGATATCAGGAATATGGTGATGATGTGTATATGCTGTTTATTCATGGTCAGTCCCTTGTGTTATGAAAGTTTATAATCTTTCTGAATCAGCCATCGTTGCCAGTCATATTTGTTCTTGGTAATACGCTCACGTGCAGTTGTGGCATCCTCTTTGTCGGTAGATGTTCTTACCGCCTCATACGCTTTTGGATGTCGTGGTGCATCGGTATCCGCTTTACCTTTTGATGTTAATCCCAAGAAATACCAACCACATGATTTCATTGTTGATTCTTTCGTGCTTGCGGGTAATGCGCTCAGCGTGCGGCCAAGTTTACCGATTTTTTCACAACCACTTGCTCCCAGCGTAAGTGCAGAGCGTATTTTGTCAGAAAGTGATAGGATTCCAAGTTTTTCACGTAATTGTGCGAGCGAATCGAGTTGTTCAGGAGAATATTTGCTCGTCTTTGTTGCCTCTTGTTCCCACACTGTTTTACAGGTTTTAACGGCTAAGTCTTTCAAGTTGCCATCTATAATGTTGAACATAGGTACGTCAACCTTTGTTGATAGAATATAGGAAAAATCTATTTTCTTGCCTTGATCTTTTGTTCTCAGTCCTGGCAATGTCATACATGCTTCCGCCGCTGTTAGTCTTTTATTTTGTATGAACATTAACTGCTCAAAAGCGTCTTCAGCTGAATTAACTGCATGCAGCGGTGCGAACATGCCGGTGAGCAGCGGGAGGGTGATTAAAATAATTTTTTTGATATATGTGTTCATAGTGTCCTTTTTTTAATAGTTGTATTCGTAGTGTCCTGGCCCTGTGCGTGTGATGATCCCTTGCTCTCTTGCGCGCTCTCTCGCCCAGAGTTCAATGTTTTTTTCGTTGGCGGGAAAATTTACTATTGCTGCGTAGGCGTGTGGATGCATTTTGTGAGTATCATTTTTTCCGAGGAAGTAATCACCACATTTTTTTTCGAGTTTATCTTTGTTTATTGGGCCTTTTGATTGCGGCAAGTATTTCAGTAAGCGACCAAATCGTGCTGCAGCAGCACAAAGTGCTTCAGAGCCACCTTCTTCTTCTGTTTGTGCAAGTTTTCGGGCGATTGAGGTAGGGCTGCTTGCTGGCTCCTGCATTGAAGCAGCTTCCCGCTCAACATAGCGAGCCATGCGTTCTCCCTCACCTGCATGGAGTACAGATACTCCCAGTGCTGCAAGTAGCATTATTGTTTTGCAATTCATTCTGAGGTCCTCCTGGATATAGGGATAAATTTTATATTGAATGGGGCTCATGATGTCACGAGCCCCATTGTTCAAACATGATGAGCATAAAAAACATGCAAAAGTGCCTGTTTTTTTATGAAGCCATCGCTTTGCCGTTTACTGCTTCATATGCTTTCGGATGGTTGTTGTCTTGGAAGAACTTGTTACATTTTTTCGCAAGTTTCTCTTTCGTAATTAGACCTCTTGATTTTGGCAACGCTTTCAGCGAGCGTCCAAATCGAGCTGCAACGGCGCACATTACTTCAGTACCCTCTTCTTTTTCAGCTTTTTGTATTGATTTCTCCATGTTAGCTTTTTCGCTTCTTTTAGCGCTTGGTTGTTTTGGCTTAGCAGCTTGCTGTGCTTCTTCCTGTCTGCGCGCTGAGACGCGTCCAAATGCTCCCGCCGGATACTCTTCTGCTGATACTGAGTAGGTGCCATATCGAGGTGATTCTACTGTATAATATTCCTCAGTGGGTGTTGCTCCTGTTGCATATTCTTCTTGCATACGGGCAGCAAAACGCTCTTCTGGAGTTTGTTGGGCAGCGTGTGCTGCGTATGTTCCCAGCAATGCGAGGAACATGATTGTTTTACGATTGATCATGATGATCTCCTTGTGTATTGGGTTGATCGTGAAAAGCTTGTATACACGTTTTATCGCTTTCACATTTTTATAACGTATCAATCTTCATCCTCTTTTTATGTTTATAGCTTGGCGAGATGTTATGAGATTTTTCTCATGCTTGCATGTTCTTTTGCCCAAGCGTCAACATCTTTGCCTTTGTAATTCATGACTGCAGCGAATGCCTGCGGGTGCATTTTTCCGGCATCATTTTTGCCGAGGAAGTAATCGCCACATTTTTTTGCAAGTTTATCTTTGTTGATTGGACCTTTTGATTTTGGCAGCACTTTGAGTGTACGTCCGAATCGAGCTGCAACTGCGCAAAGTTGTTCAGATCCGCCTTCTTGTTCGGCTTTTTTAAGTGAGGTTTCTATGTTAGCTTTCTCGCCCGATTTTTCACTTTTTTTAGCCCTTGGCTGTTTTGGGTTAGGTGCTACATATTCAGGTTCATTATAAGCTTGTTCAACGCCCCCTAATTCTGTCATTTCTTTATTGATTCGTGCTTGTTTCTGTGCTGAAGATTCAATGCCGCCGTATGTAATCGATTCCTTTGTGCCGCGTGCAGGGCGTTGTACGGCTGCGTACATTGGTGCTTCTGTTGTTCCATATGTAATCGTTCCCGTTGATTCTTCTTCTGATGGGCCCATTCGTCCAGATGCTTTAAGCCCAGGCAATGGTTCCTCTCCCCATTGACCTTCTGTGATTACTACTCCTTGCATTGGACTGCTGACCCTCGGGGCTTTTCCCTCGTATTTAGTCTTTTTTGGCAAGTACATTCCTTCACCTGCTTGTGCTGCATATGTTCCTAATAATGCGAGGAACATGATTGTTTTACGATTGATCATGATGATCTCCTTTGTATGATTGTTCGATTGATAAAAGCGTGTATACACTCGTACGTATTTGATCGCTTTTACATTTTTATAATTTATTAATCCTCATCAGCTTCAGCTGCAAAAATGGTTTTACTTTTTCCACCCGCGCGGATTAATTTGTATCGTTGTGCGAATGCGGCGTCTTCATCGTCTCCGGTGACCGCCATCCACGCTTTGAGATGTTGTATATCATTTTCAAATGGGTGTATGCCTAAAAATTGGGTTTCACATACTTGTGCAACTTTGAGTTTCAGATATCCGGGCAGTGTTTTGAGCGATCGTCCCAACAGGCCAATTTTATTGCACTCAATATTTTTGAGATAAGATGTGATGGTGTCAACAAACTGCATGTTACACACGGTATTATATGCTGCGGTATTGTTATGTTTTAAAAACTCAGCTCCGCAGAGGTGACAGATTACCGCCTTGATAAGATCATGAAACGCAACGAGTTCAAGAGCTTTGCGATATGCGCCCGCAGTTGCGCAGAGGGATGTTGCGGTTGGTACTGCGCGTAATGTCGCAACAGCACCCTCGAGAACTTTATTTGAGTACACATCTTTCCATTGCTGGTCGGTGACATATTTCGGTTTTGCATTGAACCATTGTTTGTAGCGTGCGGCATCCTGTGTTTTGAGATATGATCCGCAGGTTGCATGGAT
>Ga0206846_1057_pt1 | contig 18992 bp, 18 predicted proteins | sample Alteio_BWOrgCont_20_FD_152878 | JGI IMG/M metagenome (GOLD analysis project Ga0206846, IMG submission 152878) | Enriched cells from forest soil in Barre Woods Harvard Forest LTER site, Petersham, Massachusetts, United States -... | ecosystem: Environmental > Terrestrial > Soil > Temperate forest >... | reverse complement strand
ATTAGCGCCATCACTACTATCGCTTACTCTTCTAGGGAGTTCATCAGATGAATAGTCCTCAGCTACTTCCTCATGAATATTCTCTTCCGCAATAGCAGCATCGTCTTCTACAAAATCTGATTCATCATTGCTTCCTTCTTCATAATCTGCTGGGATATATTTGTTAAATATAGCAGTTACCTCTGGAGTAAAACTTGAGGATAGTTGTTTTGCAGTATCTAGAGCGGCAATAAGTTTAGACATAGCCCCTAAATATGTATCAGATTCAGGGTCTGCAGAGAGATGTTCTATATAATAATTTATCAGAATATTTAGTACTTCAGCATGTCTCTCGTTAGCGGCAACCCTTAGCAACATTCCATCTTTCCATAAAATATCAACATCATTATCTCTTAATATATTTGAGATTGGTTTTAACCAGCCCTCTCTGCAATATGCGCATAATCCTGGATAATTCATATATCCCTCTTATAAATCCAATTCTTCAAATAATAAAAGTGCCGCACCCGATAATTCAGCTTCAAAAGTACTTATAGATGTAAAACAAGTTATATCAGAAGCTATCTCAAGTAATCCATCATAACGGGTTTTTGTATCCAGTGTCTATTCTATATTTAATCGCTACTATCTATATGTGCTTCTACATTACCTGTAGTTACAACAGGAAGGTCTGCTATATCCCCCAAATTAGCGCCATCACTACTATCGCTTACTCTTCTAGGGAGTTCATCAGATGAATAGTCCTCAGCTACTTCCTCATGAATATTCTCTTCCGCAATAGCAGCATCGTCTTCTACAAAATCTGATTCATCATCGCTTCCTTCTTCATAATCTGCTGGGATATATTTGTTAAATATCTCCTTTATTTCATCGGTGAAGCTTGTTATATGTACTTGTCTTTTATTATCCAGAGTTTCAGTTAATTTAAATATAGCACTCAAATAGTCATCCGATCCTGGCTCTGCTGGGATATGTTTTATATAATAATCTATCAATATATTTACCACTTCTGCCTTTCCGTGCATAGCCGCCAAAGCTATTAATGAACCATCCATATCTAAGATATCGACTTTATCTCTAGTATTAAGCATTCTCGATACTGCTTTCGCATCACCAAGACTACAAAAACCCGATAACATGCTATAATATGTAATCTCTTCAATTAGTTTAGGGTCCATCAGCTTACCTATAAATCTAGTTGATCAAATAACGTTATAGCTACACCATGTAAAGTTGCTTCAAAATCATTTATTGGAGTAAAACAAGACGAATCAAATGCTCCAGCAAGAAGTGTAATATATTCTGTTTCAAGACCTGCTTCTTTATCAAGAATTGACTGAAGCCGCGTCATTACACCTGCTTTTGAAGCTTTAACACTAACAAAAGTATCATAATCCATTTGGCCAGTCGCTTTCGCTACGATTTGATCATATGAATTTATTCTATCCAATGCTTTTTCTTTAATTGTACGAAGTATTGTCAAATCTTTAAAGATAGTATCCTCTAGCCTTTTAAACTCAATTATAGAGGCAGGATCGGATGTTTGTTTGACCCTTACAGGGAAGACTTTCCCTGTAAATGATTCGTCTATATCTATTATATTTGAAATAGCAACTACTACAGGATTAGTTTTTATGTGGTCTGCCGTTAATATATGTACGGGAGCACTATTATTAAACCCAAAAGCAAGCTTGACAGCAATATCCACACAATCTCTATGCATATCGGTACCATAACCAGTAGGTCTATAAGGCTTGTATATCTGTAATGGAGTAAGAAATGAAACAATAGAGTCGAGCATAGGATGAGGGCAAGACGCTTTTATATCATCGTTAGAGAGATGGTTACTATATTGAAGATTACTCGGATCGATAATAGTAATTTTATGCCTTCCATCAGCTTCAGGAGGGTTTTTATATAATATAACAGAATGTACTTCTGCTGGCCAGCTCGTTATTACGCCTTTCTCTCTAACTAATATATCGCATATCACTGCCTGTGCCGCAGATGCAAAAAGATAGTCTAAAGCTTGGTTAAATACAAATTTTTCTGCAGAATGATGTATAACTTTACGTGCAATTTCAGAAAATTTAGTACTAGAACTAGCACTCGATCTTCCAGTTCCACTAGCAGATGATGGATCATAAACTCTTGGTTCAGGAATGAGTGTAGCAGAATTTATCCCAAATCTCATGACTCTTCCAGAAAGGTAACTTTCTATATAGGTAGGTTCAGCAATATCGCTTACAAATTCCCTGTAATCAAAAGAAGTTGGAGTAATTGATCCTTTCCTCATCTCTTCATATATATCTGGAGCAGCGCCTTCGTCAACTATAAGTCCAGTATTTCTAATTTTTACTTTCATAATTAATTGTTCAATAACTTATACTAGGTTATAGCTCTAAATTAGATAAAAGTAAATTAATTTTGGAACTCATAGTTTAAAAAGCTATATAGTCATTCGTTTTGAATTTGCGTATTGCGTTTATGAAGTTATTGAAGAAGCTAAAGCAAAAGCTGCGAGATTTATTATTTCGCTTGCGCTTGAGCCCATGGGTACAATCTGAACTGATTTACTGAGACCCGTTAATATTGGCCCTATTAATCTTCCATCGCCAAGTTCTTGGAATATTTTTGTTGCTATTACTGCTGTGTTTAGTGCAGGCATAATCAATATATTCGCGGGAGCTGATAGCCTACAAAAAGGGTATAAAGACATTAAATTATGATTTAAAGCAACGTCTGGGGACATTTCTCCTTCAAACTCAAAATCAACATTTCTATTAGCTAAAATTTCGGTTGCTTTCCTTACTTTTGCAGATTTTTCTTCCAACGAATTTCCAAAATTAGAAAAAGAGACTAACGCAACTCTTGGAGAATATCCCATTGTTTTTGCGATAATTGCTGTTTGTGTGGCAATATCGGCAAGTTCTTCTGCTGTTGGTAATTCGTTAACGCTACAGTCTGATACTATGATATTATGATCTTTAGTTAACAAAATAGAATAGCTAAATATTATGTGATTTTCTTTTTGTGGGATAATTTTTAGAACATCTTTCAGAGAATTAGAATAAGATTTTGTAAGACCTGTAAGCATTGCATCACCATAATTATCGGCTAATAAACATGTTGCAAAGATATTTCGGTCTGATTTTACTAATTTAGCACATTCTCTATATAAATAACCTTTTCTTTGTAGTTTTTCATATAAATATTGGATATATTGGTCAAGATGTTTGGTATTTGCTGCATTGATTACTTCAATACCATCAAGGCTTAAACCAGATCCCATTTTATCTAGAATAGGTTCTATTTTATTCATTCTTCCAACTAAAATCGGTATTCCGTACTCATTGTCACGTATTCTGAGGGCTGCACTAATTGTTTCTTCTTCTTCTCCTTCTGCTAAAATAATTCGTTTTTTCTTATTTTGAATTTTGGAGAAGATAATGTTCATATAATCCGATGTAATATCTAATCTTCCCCCAAGAGAGGCTTTATATTGCTCTAAATTTATTTTGATTTTGGCAACTCCACTTTTGATTGCAGCTTTAGCCACTGCTACAGGCACTGTACTAATAAGCCTAGGGTCGAAAGGTGCTGGAATTATGTAATCAGCTCCAAACTGTAATTTTTTTCCAAAATATGCTTTTGAAACTTCATCTGGAACAGGAGAACGTGCAAGTTCAGCAAGAGCATAGGCTGCTGCAATTTTCATTTCATCATTGATTGTACTCGCGCGTACATCTAGTGCGCCTCTAAAAATATATGGGAAGCCCATAACATTATTAACTTGATTATTATAATCAGATCTACCAGTTGCTATTATTGCATCTTTTCTTACTTCCAAAACTTCTTCAGGGGTGATTTCAGGATCTGGGTTGGCCATTGCAAAAATAATTGGATTTTGTGCCATAGAAGCAACCATTTCTTTACTTACTGCGCCCTTTACTGATAGTCCTAAGAAAACGTCTGTTTTGTGCATTGCTTCGAACAATGTTCTTTTTTTGGTGTCTATAGCATGCTTTTCTTTCCAAGAATTCATGCCGTCTTTTCTACCTTTATATATAACTCCATGACTATCACATGAAATTACATTATCATTTTTGACACCAAGCTTTTTTAGTAGTTCTATACACGCGATGCCAGCTGCACCAGTCCCATTTGAAACAATTGTTAAATCTTCTAATTTTCTATTAGTAAGGAAACATGCATTGATTATTCCAGCGGACACTATAATAGCAGTACCATGCTGATCATCATGAAATACCGGTATATCCATTAATTCTCTAAGTCGTTTTTCAATGATAAAACATTCAGGTGATTTTATATCTTCAAGATTAATTCCTCCCCAACTTTTTCCAAGATATCTAATAGAATTAATAAAAGATTCAGTGTCTTCTGTGTCAACCTCAATATCTATTGCATCAATATCAGCAAATTTTTTAAATAATGCAGCTTTACCTTCCATAACTGGTTTGGAAGCTGCTGCGCCTAGATTTCCAAGACCAAGAACTGCAGTTCCGTTTGATATAACAGCTACTAGATTTCCTTTCGAAGTATATTTATAAACATCACTTTGATTTTTGAAAATCTCTTTACACGGATATGCAACACCAGGTGAATAGGCAAGAGATAGATCGCGTTGCGTTACAAGAGGCTTTGTCGAACACATGGCAAATTTGCCTGGTTTACCATTTTTACTATGGAATTCTAAAGCTTCTTCTTTTGAAATGTCACAGCGATTATTATTCATAAGTATCTTGATTCTCTCGGTGCAAAGTAAAACTAATTCTTATATAGTCTTTTGATTTGAATTGTATTACGTTGTAACTTGTTGTTTACCCAATACTTTTAGGTTTCACTCTTAGTGTCTAGTACCACAATCCAATTTAGAGGACTATAATTGATATTACGCAAAGATATACGTCAAAAGTGTCAATGACAAGATAGAAAAGATAATAGTGAAAGTAATAATTGTAGACATTGATTCTGTATCACCACCAAGTTGCTTAGAAAGAAAATATGAATTAGTTGCTGTTGGAAGGGAACTATATAAAAGGCCAATTGAGTGAGCTAGTCCTTTTATTCCAAGAAGTTTGAATACTACGAATGTAATAGCAGGAAGAACAAATAGTTTCATAATGCAGCTTAATCCGATGACCAGGTTATTAAAGCTTGAAGAAAGGTTTAAACTAAGGCTTGTTCCAACACATAATATACCAATAGCTAAAGCAGAGCTTGAGAGTGTTTGTAAAGTTTTGTGAACACTAACAGCTAAAGTAATATCGAGGTAGTTAAAAAAGAACCCTACTATACTTGCAAGAATTAATGGATTTGTAGTTATATTTTTGAGCATAAATCCCCATTGGGAAAAGCCTTTTAGCTTATCTTCTTCTTTTAGTGGAGTATAAATTGAAAAAATAGACACAGACAATACGTTAGTAAAAATTATCATATATGCAGAAATTACAGAAACAATAATCATACCTTCTTTACTATATAAAGCGTCTCCTAAAGCGAAGAAAATATAACTATTATATCTGATAGATCCTTGAAAGATTGATGTAAATACTTGATTATCAATATTATATTTTTTTTGTAAAATTAGTAATATAGCGCCGACTATACTTGTTGCAATCATTAATGCAAAAACAAGTCTAAGGAGATGCATAGAGCTTATATCAGCATCTACAATGTAATTAAACAATACGACTGGAAACAATAGAAAATAAGAAAGACTTTCCAAGCCCCTCCAAAATTCATCTGATTTTAGCCAATATGATTTTATAAACTTCCCCAAAAGAGTAATAATAAAAATTGGCAAAATACTTGATATAATGTGTGTCATATTTGAGATAGGTAGGATATTTTGTTGACAAATTGTTGGCATAATAGCATATTGCTGCTTTTTTTGAAAGAGCTATAAATTTTAAACAATTTATAGGATTTGAAGAATCTGACTTACCATATAAAGTTGATATTGTAGACTGGAATAAATATGATCAATACTTACAAAAGATTATAGAAAGAGATAAGTTAAAATGAGTAAAGACAATTCTTTGTTACTTCTTCGTTCTTTTTCAAGAAGAATTGGAAAGACTCTATCAAATATCCAGAAAAGCTTAATAGATGAAGATTTGCCAAAATTCTTAGTAGACAAAAATGAACCAATTAAGGCAATAAAAAATGATATAGTAATAGAAATTGGTATTGGTATGGCAGAGCATTTTATTAATCAATGCTCTCTTAATTTAGACATGACCTTTATAGGATGCGAGCCATATTTAAATGGTATAGCCAATTGCCTTAAACTTGCCAAAGAAAAAAATGTTGCAAATTTTAAATTATGGCCTGATGATGCTGACTTCATTCTTAATAATATCCCATCACATGCTTGCTCAATTATATATGTTTTATTTCCAGATCCATGGCCAAAAACAAATCATAAAAAGAGAAGATTTATGAATATACCTAGAATAAAGCTAATATGTGATTTACTCAAAAATAATGGGCGACTAATATTTGCAAGCGATATATCAGATTATGTAGATTTTGTTTTAGAAACAGCATTAGAAAATGGTTTCATAGATGTGCATTCTAATAAAACAACGCCTCATGAAGGATATGTTATGACAAAATATAACGCAAAAGCTATAGAAGCCGGCAGAGATCCGCAATTTTTGATTTTGAAAAAAGAATGAATTTTAAAATAGAAGAACTTACGGATGAATTTAAATCAATTTTCATTAAAACTGGTGGATGGAACAATAAATGTCCAATATCATTAGAGCGTCTAAGAAAAGTACAAATTTCTCATATAAATTTCAAAAATGAGCTAAAGAGTGGTGAGCTTTTAGTTTTAGATGTTGTTGCTGAAAACGTAATAAATATTTTTAAATCACTGTTATTTGCAGAATTTCCAATTAATTCCATAAAATTGCTTAGTGCTTACAATTATTGTGATAATATTTCTATGGAAGATAATAATTCTTCATGTTTTAATAATAGAGCCATTGCTGGAACTAAGGTACTATCCATTCATTCTTATGGACTTGCTATTGATATCAACCCTCTTCAGAACCCCATGGTATCGGATTTTAAAATTGAATTATGGAAAACAAATTGTTCGATTTATCCGTCAAAGGGAAAAGATTACTTAAATAGAGCAAATTTACGTCCAGGAATGGTTGAACCCATTGTTGATATTTTTTTTAAAAATGGTTTCGATATTTGGGGAGGTTCATGGAATGAGATAGTGGATTATCATCATTTTCAAGTAAATAGACAATTAGCAGAAAAACTTTCCTCATCAGAGATTGGTATAGTTTATTGCTTGTGGAAAGAACATATAAAAAAATTACAAACTAAGCGACTCCAGTGCAATTAGCTTGAACTAGAAAAAAGAATATGAAACTTGACAAAAACTAAAGTGGTTAAATTTTTGTCGTTATAAATTTTACTCCAAGAGCAAGAAGTAGCATAACTTCGTTAATAAAGGTCTCTTTTTCGTTTTTTGATGGGTTGCGTCCTATTTCCGAGATAGCAAGAATAGAAATTTGAGGATGTTTAAACACGATAAACTGTCTGTGATCTTCATTTTTTATTACATGATAACCCATCTCATTCTCTATTAATTCAGAATGACCTAGGAGAAGTTTTATATCACTTTTAGTGTATAGTCTGTTCATTGCAGCGCTTTTACACAGAACAATCTTATCTTGAATGGTTATATATAAAGCAATCAAATCAAAACAAAAATAAGTTAATATTTCATTAAGCAATATCAATAAATCATTTTCCGTATACAGATTTTGCGCCACTCTAAGCAATTTGCAAATAAATTTTTTATCAAGATATAAATTGACGACTTTTACACTTAATTTATCAAACTTTTGTTCTAATTTATAAAAGCACAATACCAGCGCCGAAAGCACTGCAATAATTGGAGTTAATGCTAAAAAAAAAATAGTATTTGTTATTATCATAGTTCAACTATAAGTTCAGTACATGAATCTATATAAAGCAACCCATAATATTATGCAACAACTTTTATGATAGCGCCTCAATTCTCAGCTTTAAATAACCATAGTTTATCAGCTTGTAAAAACCTTTGACATGAGTAGTAAGTGTCTTTATAGTAATCTGATTAGAGATGAGTGTATAGCAGGTGGGCTTTAGCCCACCTTTTTTATTTGTTTAAGTTAAGTATTGGGATTAATTTGTATGAAACTATCACCTGGGGAACAAAAGATATTTGCTCTAATAGAACCAGTTGCAAATAACTTAGGTTATGAGTTGGTCGATGTTAATTTACAAAATGGCAATAGAAAAGTTCTTGATATCGCGATTGATAGAATAGATGGAGTTCCTGTATCAATTGAAGATTGTAAGAACGCTAGCAATAATTTTTCTGCTATTTTAGATGTTGAGGATATTATTTTTGATAAATATTTGCTTGAAGTTAGGTCTGCTGGTGTTGAAAGGCCACTTGTAAAGCTCGTTGACTTTGATAAATTCAAAGATCGTTTAGTTTCAATAAAACTCCATAACCCATTTAACGGAGCAAAGAGGTTTGAGGGTAGAATAGTAGAAAGAAATGGTGAGATTATCAAATTAATGATGAAAGATATGAAAGAGCCTATTGCTTTTGAATATTCTAATATAAAGACAGCCAAACTAGTTTTTACAAATGAGATGTTTAGAGAAGCTTTAGCTAAGCACAAGGCTGCCGGGAAAGAGATAGCTAAATGTGATAAAAAAATAATAATGAAATAATAAAACAAAGGATTTAATATGGTAAATGTTGGAAACGCAGAAATTCTACAAATAGCAGAAGCAGTTGCTCGTGAAAAAGGAATAACTAAAGATGTCGTAATTAAAGCTATGGAAAATGCTATTTCTGTTGCTGGAAGAAGGAAATATGGACATGATCATAATATTAGAGCTGAAATTAGCCATAAAAATGGTGAAATAAAGTTATTTAGAGTTTTAACTGTTGTAGAAAATCCAGAAGATTCATTCACTCAGATATCACTTGAAGATGCGCAAGAAAGGGATCCGAATATAAAAATTAATGAAGAAGTATATGATTTACTTCCTCCAATTGATCTTGGTAGAGTAGCTGCATTATCTGCAAAGCAAGTGATAGTGCAAAAAGTAAAAGAAGCCGAAAGAGAGAAACAATATGAAGACTTTAAGGGGAGAATAGGAGAAATCCTTGGTGGCATAGTTAAAAGAGTTGAATTTGGTAATATTATTGTAGATTTGGGTAGAACTGAAGCAATAATTACAAAAGATCAACAAATAAAAACTGAAATGTTTAAACCAAATGATAGAATCAGAGCTTACGTTAAAGATGTTAGCAATCAAACAAAAGGCCCTCAGATTTTCCTTTCTCGTTCTGATGATATGTTCCTTTCTAAGCTTCTGGAACTTGAAGTCCCAGAAGTATATGATGGACATATCGAAGTTATGTCTGTAGCTAGGGATCCTGGTTCTAAGGCCAAAGTAGCGGTATTTGCATCAGACACTACAATTGATGCAGTAGGATCATGTATAGGTGTTCGTGGTAATAGAATTAAAGCTGTGACTAACGAACTTGGTGGTGAAAAAATTGATGTTATATTGTGGAATAGAGATCCTGCACAATATATTGTAAGCGCAATGACACCAGCTGAGATTTCTAAAGTTGTAATGCACGAAGATAGAAAATCTGTTGAAGTTGTAGTACCTACTGATCAGTTTAGTATTGCAATAGGTAGAAGAGGTCAAAATGTAAGACTTGCCTCTATACTAACTGGTTGGCATATTGAAGTTATGACAGATGAGCAAGAATCAAAAAGAAGAACCGACGAATTCAAAAATGTTACAGATATATTTGTAAATAATCTTGATGTTGATGAAATGGTGGCTCAATTACTAGTGTCAGAAGGCTATGTTTCTCTTGAGCAGTTGAGTCAAAGCGATATTGCAACGCTTTCAAATATCGAAGGTTTTGATGAAGATTTAGCACAAAATATTAAGATAAGAGCGGAAAATGTTATAGAAGTAAAAAATAATGAATTGCTTGAGAAGCTAGAGGCGCAAGGGGTGGATCAAGAGCTCTTAGATATGCTCGGGCTTCCTCTGGAACAAATAATTATTCTTGCTGAAAATGGTGTTAAGAGAGTTGAAGATCTTGCAGAATTAAATGTTAAGGAATTTAGGGAAATTCTTCCGGATCTCAGAGTAAGGGATCACGAAATTGCAGCAGTTATTGAGTTAGCTAGGTCGCGGTCTATGTAAGTAGATAAATTATAACTAAGATAGATACTAATTTATCTCTTGATAAAAAGAGATTTTATTGCAAGAATATTTCACATTTGTAAGAATTACATAATTAATGAGCGTAAATGACAGATACAATAGAACAAAAAGATAAGCCGAAGAAATTAACATTATCGACTTCTAAGCTTACTTTAGCAAAGCCTTCAGAGTCGAGTGGTTTAGGAAGATCTGCATTTCCGGCACGTAGTGGTTTAGTAACTGTTGAAGTTAAAAGAGGTGTAGCAAAGCCCACATTAATGTCAAGGCATATTTCCCATTCTATAACCTCTTCTGGGGATAGAGATGAAGGCTTGGATTCTAGACTGAATATACTTAAAAAAGCGGCTGAAAGCGTCAAAGATAGAGAGATTGAAAGCGAACAAAGACAAAAAGCATTTGAAGCGCTTAGAGCAAGTGTTGTCCAAGCCTCAGAAGATAAAGATGTAAGTGATGTACCAAGAGTTGTTGAAAACACAAAGATACGCGAACATCATAAGTCACATGTATCTACAGAAAATGATGTATTAGTAGATAAGAAAAATGCTGTGGTCGATGATATAAAAGATCCGGCAAAACCAAGGTGGGAAGAGCCAAAGAAACTTCGCAAAAATGATATCATACACATGCTTGATAATGAAGGCGGAGACATCCATAAAACTCGTAGTCTTGCATCAATAAAAAGAGCCAGAGAGAAAGAGAGAAGAAAGCATGAAGAGGTAAAGCAGGAGAAAATTTATCGTGAAGTTACCATACCTGAAATTATTACAGTAAGTGACTTGGCGAGTAGGATGAGTGAAAGAGTTGCAGATGTGATTAAAGAATTAATGAAGATGGGTATGATTGTTAATGCGACACAAACTATTGACGCTGATACTGCAGAGCTTGTTGTAACAACAATGGGGCATAGTTTTAAGAGGACGCAGGAGTCTGATATTGAAAATATTATACAAATTGAATCAGATTCTGAAGAAAACTTAAAGCCTAGAGCCCCAGTCGTGACTGTTATGGGTCATGTAGACCATGGAAAAACATCTCTGTTGGATGCGCTCAGATATACTGATATAGCTGCATCTGAAGCAGGTGGCATTACCCAGCATATTGGAGCTTATAGAGTAATAATGTCATCAGGAAATAGTATTACTTTTTTGGACACCCCAGGACATGAAGCATTTACAGAAATGAGGGGTAGAGGAGCTAAAGTAACGGACATAGTGGTATTGGTAGTAGCAGCGGATGATGGTATAATGGCGCAAACAGTTGAAGCGATAAATCATGCAAAAGCGGCAAATGTTCCAATTATTGTAGCAATCAATAAAATTGACAAACCAGATGCAGATATATCAAGAGTTAAAAATGAGCTTTTACAACATGGGCTTGTTTCCGAAGATCTCGGTGGTGATATTATTGTTGTTCCAGTATCAGCTTTAAAAAGAACAAATTTGGATAAATTAGAAGAAGCTATTTTGCTTGTAGCAGAAATGGCTGAGTTAAAGGCTAATCCGAACTCATCAGCATCTGGTGCTGTTGTTGAATCAAGAATTGATAAAAGAAAAGGTGTGATAGCTACATTATTAGTTCAGAGGGGAACTTTAAGGATAGGCGACCTAGTGGTTGCTGGCACTGGGTTTGGTAGAGTTAAAAGAATGCTTGATGATAATGGATGTGATATTTTAGAATGCCTACCCTCCATGCCAGTAGAAATTTGGGGTTTGGATAAAGCGCCATTAGCTGGAGAAAGCTTTGCAGCTGTTCAAACTGAAAAACAAGCAAGAGATATTACTGAATATAGAGAGAGAGTTGCACTTGATAAAAAAGCGGCTCACGTTAAGAAAAGTAGCCTAGAAGAACTATTTATAAAAGCTACTGGTGATGGTGGTGTTAAGGAGCTTTCTGTTATTATAAAAGGTGATGTGCAAGGTTCGATAGAAGCAATTGTGAGTAGTTTATCAAAATTAGATCATCCAGAAGTTAGAGTAAAAATTCTTCATACAGCAGTAGGTGGTATATCGGAATCTGATATAGCTCTTGCAAATGCTTCAAACGCTATAGTATTTGGCTTTAACGTTAGAGCTTCAAATCAAGCTTTGCTTGTAGCTGACAAAGATTCTGTAGATGTTAGATATTATTCCATTATTTACAATCTTATAGATGATGTGAAAGTAATAATGAGTGGTATGTTATCACCAATTATCAGAGAAATCTATATTGGCAGCGTTTCTATAAGAGAAGTGTTTAATATTACAAAAGTAGGTAAGGTAGCTGGATCGTACGTTACTAAAGGTATAATTAAAAGAGGAGCAGGGGTACGTCTACTAAGAGATAATATTGTAATTCATGAAGGTAAGTTAAAAACATTAAAACGATTTAAAGAAGAAGTGAAAGAAGTAAGAGAAAATTATGAATGCGGGATTGCTTTTGAAAATTACGAGGATATTAAAGTTGGAGATACTGTAGAAGTATTTGAGTTGGTAGAAGAAAAACAAACACTATAGCCATTTAATTTGAACATGAGAGGTTTACCTATTTTATTTTTAAATTATCCTAAAGGATTTAGCGAGACGCGGTTTTGCGCACATATAATATGCGCTTACTCAGCCTCCTTCTAAAATCCATTAGTCTAATTAATCTAAAATTGGCATTGCTCTTTGTTTACCTATTATTATAGGCTTCACTCCATTGTATTAGTCATGCATTGAAATTAAACAATTATATAATCTAAAATGGTGCAAAAAAAAGATTTATCGAATAGACAGTTAAAAGTAGCAAACTTAATAAAACATGAGCTCATTAATGTTCTTCAGAGAGGGAAGAAACTAGATAAAAGGCTTATAGATAATAAATTAACTATTACAAATGTAAAAATTTCACCTGATTTGAAAATAGCAACTTGTTATTTCTTGCCATTCGGTAACAAAGATGAAGTATCAAATCAATTATTGGAAGCGTTAGAAGCATCAAGATACGCAATAAGACAACAGATTACCGAAAGCATAAATTTAAAATTTTCTCCTGAATTCAGGTTTTTTTTCGATTATGGAGTGGTGCATGCGTCAGAAGTTGAAGCAGTGATGATGAAGATTCGCAAAACTGAATGACACTATAGTAAATTTATCTTGAATTGAGCTGAGTCATTGTTCATCGCTTACCTATTATAGGTATTGCTCGTTGCGTTTAGTATCTAATCCAATCTAATTTGTATACGTAAATTTGCTACTTGTTAAAAAACAGCCATCATGCTATATGTACTCTGTCGTTTATAATTAAAAAATGAAATAAAATGTCACGTCTTGTATTGATATTAGTTCTGATATTTAGTGCTGCAAATGTTTTTGCAAATCATGATAAAATAGCTGTGATAGTAAATAATTCTGTAATTACTGAGAAAGAAATTCTAGATAGAAATATGCTGTTTATTACAATTCAGGGGATTCAAAATATTACACCCGAACAGAAATTATTGTTTAGGCGTGTATCTACGCAATCTCTTATAGATGAGGTGATTTTAGAAGGAGAGGCAAAGATAAATTCAATTAAGGTCTCAAAACAAGATGTTGATGCGTTTATCTCAAATCTAGAACGGTCAAAAAAACTTGAAAAAGATTTTTTTAAGCATCATTTATCTAGTAATAAGGGTGTATATGCTTCGTTTTTACAAAAAATGAGAGGTGATTTAATTAAAACAAGACTCAACAATGAAATACTAATGAGAGGTATTGTAGTTTCTGATACTGAAGTCGAAGGTGTAGCCGTTAGGCTTGCAGGAAAAGATCAAAAAATTAACGTGGCAGAATATATTACATATTCTAATGATGATAAATCATATGCATTGCTAAATAAAGCAAGAAAATCTAAAAATTATTGTGTAAAAAAAGCTGATTCTAAGGGTTTTGAGTTGAATCTTATAGAGAAAAAATTTAGCGAGTTTTCTAAAAAACAACAGGAATTATTATCTGACTTAAAAGTTGGAGATTATAGTGCTATTGTAGATATTGATGGGAAATTACATATGTACCATATTTGTTCAAAAGTGATACAAAATGCGACGGAGCAAGAAATTGACAATTTTATGAATTACATTGGTAATAAAAAACTAAGCTTTAAGATGATTAAATATATAGAAATTTTGCGTAAAAAAGCGTATATTAAATATATTGAATGACAAGGCTTCCTACAATAGCTCAGCATGCGAAGCAGCATGGTATAAGCCCTCTTCGAGCTCTTGGACAAAATTTTCTATTCGATTATAGCTTGTGTCAGAAAATAGCAAATACGGCTACAATTCAAGAGAATGACGTAGTAATTGAAATTGGGCCTGGGACCGCAGGTCTTACACGTGCAATACTAGAAAATAATCCACGAAAATTGATTGTATTAGAAAAAGATAGAAGATGTATTTCTCTTCTTAATGATATCAAAATCATACATCCAGCGTTAGAGATTATAGAACATGATGCTCTTAATCTCTCTATAAAGAATGTATTACATCTCTATGGTTTACCCACGGATACCAAAGTTAAAATCCTTTCTAATTTACCATATAATATAGCGACTGCTCTTATATTAAATTGGTATAAAGAACTGGAGAATATTGAGATTATAAATGTGATGGTTCAAAAAGAGGTGGCTGAAAGAATAGCTTCTCTTCATAATAATAAGGTATATGGAAGGCTGAGTGTTATTAGTCAGCTCTTAACTTCGCCGTCTATATTATTTGACGTTAGTCCAGACGCTTTTTACCCAAAGCCAAAAATTTGGTCAAGTATTATTTCTTTGAAACCTCATGACGATAGGCCATCAAAGTATGAGATAGAAAAATTAGAACAGATTACAGCTGCAAGTTTTAATATGAGAAGAAAGATGATTAGATCTTCTCTAAAACAAGTTATTCCATCAGATTTGATGAAAAGTCTAAATCTTAATGCAAGAGCAGAGAATCTTACTCCAAATGATTATTTAGATATAGTGAGAAAATTGCTTTGATATTTGATCTTGTTACCATATTACAATTTACTTTCTTTGAAAGTAAATAAAGGACAATAACGTTGCTAATTTAAGTCAATTACTGTAGCATTAGGTCTTGATAAAACTAGTCGGTTTATATGTATCAAATTTTCAATAATGTTGCTGAGAGTTATTATCCTATATTTATCTTCTTTATTGTAGCTATTACACTAGCGTGTGTCATATTTACATTGCCAAAATTAATTGCTCGTTCTAATCCATCAAAAAACAAATTAGCCCCTTATGAATGCGGATTTGAACCATCTGGGAACGCAAGAGGTCAATTTGATATTCGTTTTTATTTAGTTGCGATATTATTTATTATTTTTGATTTAGAAATTACATTTCTGATTCCATGGTCAATTTCACTCAAAAAAATTGGTATATTAGGCTTTTGGTCCATGATAGTATTTCTGGCTATTCTAACAGTAGGGTTATGGTACGAGTGGAAAAAAGGAGCGCTAGAATGGGAGTAAGTAAATACGAAAATGATGTTGATAAACTAATATTACCAGAAGAATTAAATAATAGAGGATATTTGCTTACAACTATGGATGACATTGTTGCTTGGGCAAGGGCAGGATCTCTTTGGCCAATGACGTTTGGGCTCGCATGTTGTGCTGTCGAAATGATGCAAGCGGCTGCAAGTCGTTATGATATGGATAGATTTGGTATGTTATTTAGGCCTAGCCCAAGGCAATCTGATTTAATGATTGTAGCAGGTACTCTTACGAACAAAATGGCACCGGCTCTTAGAAAAGTGTACGATCAAATGCCAGATCCAAAATGGGTCATATCAATGGGAAGTTGTGCAAATGGGGGTGGGTATTATCATTACTCATATGCAGTGGTTCGTGGGTGTGATCAGATAGTGCCAGTAGATATATATGTTCCTGGCTGTCCACCAACTGCAGAGGCGTTGCTGTATGGAGTTTTACAATTACAAAAGAAAATTAAAAGAACAAAATCATTATTTAGATGATAGAAAAGATAAGAGAGATAATAGAAGTTATTATCAATAAGAATGGGTTTGGAGCTTCTGTAAGTTTCGATCAATATCTAATTATTAGAATTAATCATGGACATTTAATAAAATTTTTAAAACATTTAAAAGAAAATACCAAACTAAGATTTACGATATTAACAGATTTATTTGCAGCAGATTTCCCAGATAGGTTACATAGGTTTGAGATAGTATATAATCTTTTAAGCCTAGAGAATAATGTTAGGATTATTGTAAAAACCGATGCAAGTGAGAAAGAAAATGTTCCCTCTGCAACAAGAATTTTTAGTGCAGCAGATTGGTATGAAAGAGAAATATTTGATTTATTCGGTGTAGTTTTTAGTGGGCATAACGATCTAAGAAGAATCTTAACGGATTATGGATTTTCTGGTCATCCTTTGAGAAAGGATTTCCCAGTCAGTGGATACGTGCAAGTGAGATATGATGAAAAATTTGAGAGAGTTATAAATGAGCCAGTGAAATTGCAACAGTCATATAGAGATTTTGACTTTGCATCTCCGTGGCTTGGACCGTATAAGCGACAATAGCATTGAACCTATACGGATTTTTTGTAATTAGGACAATTTTAGTGATTTATAGATAAAGTTTAAAATTAAGAAAAGGAATAAAAGTGACCGAAGTCAATCTTAAAAACATGACATTAAATTTTGGGCCACAGCATCCAGCAGCTCATGGGGTGCTTCGACTTATTCTTGAGCTTGATGGAGAAGTAATAACAAAATCTGATCCTCATATCGGTTTGCTGCATAGAGGCACAGAAAAACTTATTGAACAAAAAACATACTTACAAGCGATTCCATATTTTGATCGTCTTGACTATGTTTCACCTATGTGTCAGGAACATGCATTTGCTCTTACTGTAGAAAAATTACTTGGATGTGAAATTCCAAAACGCGCTCAATATATTAGAGTATTATTTGCAGAACTTACTAGAATTTTGAATCACATAATGAATATTACAACTCAAGCATTAGATGTTGGAGCAACAACGCCTCTTCTTTGGCTATTCGAGGAAAGAGAAAAAATCATGGAATTTTATGAAAGAGTTTCTGGTTCAAGAATGCACTCAAATTACTTTAGACCAGGAGGAGTTGCGCAAGATTTGCCTGAAGGAATAACGGACGATATTCTTGAATTTAACAATTCATTTGTAAAAATTCTTGCAGATGTTGAAACATTACTGACTGATAATAGGATATGGAAGCAGAGGCTTGTTGATATTGGAGTAGTAACTCAAGTAGAAGCTATGGACTGGGGGTTTTCGGGGCCTATGTTGAGAGGTTCCGGAATTGCATGGGATTTACGCAAGTCTAATCCATACGACGTATATGATGAAATGGATTTTGATATTCCGATTGGGAAAAATGGAGATTGTTACGATAGATACCTTGTACGAATTGCGGAAATGTATGAATCCTCTAAGATTATTAAACAAGCGGTAGAAAAAATGCCAAATGGCGATGTCAAATCGCTCGATAGAAAAATTGCTCCTCCTTCAAGAAAAGAAATGAAAAAATCTATGGAAGCCTTAATTCATCATTTTAAATTATATACAGAAGGTTACGATGTGCCCGTTGGTGAATATTATGGAGCAGTGGAAGCTCCAAAAGGAGAATTTGGTGTTTATTTATATTCAGATGGTACAAATAAACCATATAGATGTAGGATAAAAGCGCCTGGCTTTGCTCATTTACAAGGAATCGATTTTATGACAAAAGGTCATATGATAGCAGATGTTGTAACAATTATATCAAGTCTGGATATAGTATTTGGTGAGATAGACCGCTAATTTCTATAGCATTGTTAAGAAGTATCATTTTTGGTTATTTTGTTGTCAAAACTTGTTTTCGATCCTCAAATATAGTATATGCTCCGCTCCTTAACTTCGTTTTTCCAAAAATATCTCCAAAATTATTACTTTTGTTAACAGAGCCATAACAGAAGCTGAGGTTTTAAATTAGACTAGTTTACTTAGCTTACAGTATATTATAGATTCATGACTGAAAAAGTGGATTAGATTTTTTTATTGTAGAATTAAAGATTGGCATGAGGTTGACTTTATTTTCGGTAACAATGCATTTTAAGTGAAAATATCACAAACTCTATACAAAAAACATTTGATTGGTATTATTTTCTTTGAGAATAGAAAGCGTATAATTTTTCATGAAAATAGAGAAATTACAATTTGGCCAGTACAAGAATTTTTGGAGGTGGTAACATTCTGTTGTATTTTAAACTTCTGTTAGTGGAATTTTTGTTGTTATTCTTCTGAAGGATTGTATTTTTTAGAAAATTATTTGCCTTGCGCAATAGTTACAATTTGCTAAATATGTATTATTATTAAAAGGAAAAAATGTAAAATGGAAAATGAAGCAGTAGTATCGAAGATAATATCGACAACAGTTACCCAGGATTTATCAATTTTTGGTCTTATCACCGCCTCAGATACAGTTGAAAAAATTGTTATGCTTATACTCGCGTTATTGTCTATCTGGTCTTGGGCAATAATTATTGAAAAAGTATTTCTATACAGAACTATAAAGAAAAAAATTACTCAATTTGATGAAGTTTTTTGGTCTGGACAAGGTTTAGATCAATTATTTGATAGAATAAAAAGATCTATAGATAATCCACTTGCATCAATTTTTGTAGCAGCTAT
>Ga0206846_1061_pt1 | contig 19239 bp, 21 predicted proteins | sample Alteio_BWOrgCont_20_FD_152878 | JGI IMG/M metagenome (GOLD analysis project Ga0206846, IMG submission 152878) | Enriched cells from forest soil in Barre Woods Harvard Forest LTER site, Petersham, Massachusetts, United States -... | ecosystem: Environmental > Terrestrial > Soil > Temperate forest >... | reverse complement strand
AAGATTGTGTTGACCCTAAGAAGAGACTTTCATTGAAGAAAGATACTTTGCTGGGCACTTCATCTGCCCGCAGGCGGGTGCAACTTATTGCTTTCAGGCCCGATATAAAGATTAAAGAACTGCGTGGTAATATTCCTACCCGCATACAAAAGCTGCGCGATAAAATGTACGATGCTATTGTGGTGGCATCGGCAGCAGTGGAGCGTTTGGGTATTGATGTTTCCGAATTTCATGCTGAGAAACTCTCACCGCAGGAATTAGTACCTGCACCGGCGCAAGGTGTGCTTGCTTTACAAACCCGTGCCGACGATAAAGAAACACAAAAGATTTTGCAAAGCATAAACCACCCTGAGGTGGAAGAAATTGTTGCATTGGAGCGTAAAGTGTTTAACCTGTTCCGTGGCGGATGTAATTTGCCCTTGGGTATCTATTGTGAAAAACATTCTGATGAAGAAGATAAGCCCGTTTATAAAGCATGGGCTGCATACTCGGATGCTGATGATTCGTTTCCCCGGTATTTCCATTTCGAGACAAGAATGCCGGAGAATTGGCCGCAAAAGGTCGCCGATAAAATAAGGGTGAATAACCCCGCTTCTGTATTCATTACCCGCGATGTACGCGAAGATGACTTTTTTAGTCGAGCATTGAAGGCAAGTGGGTATAAAGTAAGTGGTAAGGCATTTATTGAATTTAATTCTATCCCTTTCGGCAGGCCCAACCCTACAGACTGGATATTCTTCTCAAGCAAGCATGCGGTTAAGTTCTTCTTTGAACAGAAACCTGATATAGGTAGTGCCAAGATTGGTGTAATTGGCAAAGCAACTTCCGAGGCGGTGCGTAAGTATAATAAGCGCGCCGAGTTTATAGGTTACTCAACCGATACCCGCATGACGGGCAAACAATTTGCGAGTTTGGTTAAATCGGGCACTGTATTATTTCCGCAAGCCAAAGACAGTATGCGTACCGTGCAGCAGCAATTTGTAAATAAATACCAGGTAAAAGACCTTGTGGTTTATGAAACCATACAAAAGCCGGTTGAGAATACTGCCGATGCTGATATAATGCTTTTTACCAGCCCATCGAATGTGGAAGCATTTTTTGAAAAGAAAAAGGTAAAGCCGGAACAAAAGATAATTGCTATGGGCGATGCTACGGCTCATACCCTTAAACAAGCGGGTGTGAAATCAGTCTACCTCGTTCCAGCATTTGATGAAATTGGACTGCTGCAGGCTATTTTCAGTATATAGAAGGTATCTTCTTAACTAAATCTTTAAAAGCTTATAAGAATGGTGAACGGTTAAAATATCTATTCTTTTTTCGCTAAGAATGCGATATATTATTCTGTAAGCTCCCACAATTAATTCTCTTATGTTTTCTTTTCCGGCTTCAGGCACCACTCTGCCAGAATAGGGAAAGTGTTCAAGTACCTCGCATCTTTCAAAAAAAGTGTTGACCTGGATGCGGGCATATTTAGGGGAGTCTTTTGAAATGAACTCAGCAATATTCTGAATATCGCTGATAGATTGGTCCGACCATTTTACTATAACCATTTCTTTAACTTAGCTTTAGCCTCTTTAGTAGTTCTTGTTTTACCCGCTTTAGATTGTTCAATGCCTATTTCTATTTTCTGAAGGAGTACAACCCGGTCTATTACATCTTCTACGGAGAACTTCTCGGGAAGATTTCGTAGAGTCGATATAAGCTGTTTCTTGGTTAACATAGTGTAAGTTTATTTACAAATATACTACTTTTCTACCCGTTATTTTCATACTCCTGCCATAAATAGATAGCTTCATTCTCCATTCTATCTCCTATCTTTGTGCTATAATTCCAGTAATATGATTCACCGTCCGCGCCGCCTTCGTAAAAACCCTATTGTACGCGATATGGTTGCCGAGGTTCGTTTTCATAAAGACATGCTCATTTATCCCTACTTTGTAGAAAAGGGTAAGAACATTAAATCGCCCATTTCTTCCATGCCGGGTATCAATCATTTTTCACCCGATACCTTATTAAAGGATGTTGAAAAAGGTTTGAAGCTGGGAGTTAAGAAGATTTTACTTTTTGGCAGTGGCGAAGCTAAAAGCGCTGAAGGCAAATCAGCCTACCAGAAAGATACGGTTGTGGCAGATGCTATTAAACTTCTAAAGAAGAATTTTAAAGAGGATATCTATATTATTACAGATGTGTGCCTGTGTGCCTACACATCACATGGTCATTGCGGCATTATAAAAGACGGGCATGTGCATAACGATTCATCGGTGGCCGCTATCGCAAAAATGGCACTTACGCATGCTGAAGCCGGAGCCGATATGGTGGCTCCTTCAGATATGATGGATGGTCGCGTGGGAGCCATACGCACCTTATTAGATGAAAAAGGATTGGAACATACAGCCATCATGTCCTATTCTATAAAGTTTGCCTCTTCCTATTATGGTCCGTTCCGTGAGGCTGCTGATTCAGCTCCTCAATATGGCGACAGGAAATCGTACCAGATGGATTACCGTAATCCAGATGAAGCCATGAAAGAAGCCTGGCTCGATGAAGCCGAAGGAGCAGACGTTCTTATGGTGAAACCTGCCCTTGCATACCTAGATATTATAACCCGCCTGAAAGCAAATACCCATTTACCCGTGGCATGTTACAATGTATCGGGTGAATATTCAATGGTTAAGGCTGCCGTTGCTAAAGGCTGGATTGACGAAAAAGCTGTGGTAATGGAAAATATGCATGCATTTGCTCGCGCGGGCTGCAATCTTATCATTACCTACCATACCCGCGATATTTTAGAAAAAGGCTGGTAAACTTGCTGAATGGATAAGGCGGTATCATTCTTCGATACATCAATAAATTTCCTTAAAGGGGTTGGTCCGCAACGCTCTGAATTTCTTAAGAAGGAACTGAACATATTTACGTTCAGGGACCTATTTTACTTTTTCCCTTTCCGTTATGTCGACCGTACCCGTTTCTATAAAATAAAGGAAGTGAATGCCGACATGCAGCATATACAAATATGCGGCAAGATTACCCATATAGAGATTATTGGCGCCAAGCAGAAAAAACGCATGGTAGTTGATTTTGAGGATGATTCGGGCAGAATAGAACTCATTTGGTTCCAGGGAATAAAATGGATGAGCAAAAAGCTGAAGGTAGATAGCGAGTACATTGTTTTCGGTAGGCCGGCTATTTTCATGGGTAAGTTCAGCATATCGCATCCTTCTATAGAAGAGAATACTGAAGAGAACAGGAAACTTGTAAAAGGATTGCAGCCTGTATATAGTACTACCGAATTGCTTAAAGCAGGTGGGCTCGACTCAACCGGTATAGTAAAACTGCAACGTGCACTTGTTCCTCAGGCAATCGAACATATATATGAGAACCTGCCCACGTATCTTATCAGTAAGTTACGGTTGATGCCCCGCAAGGAAGCTATGCGCAATATTCACCTACCGATAGATAACGATACACTGGTCAGGGCACAGCAACGATTAAAATTTGAGGAACTCCTGTTCCTGCAATTAAGTTTACTAAGAAGTAAGATAGGCAGAGAGCAAACCATAAAAGGATTTGTTTTTTCTAAAGTAGGCGATAATTTCAATACGTTCTATAATAGTTATCTTCCCTTTCCGCTCACCGATGCACAGAAGAGGGTTGTTAAGGAGATAAGGCAGGATATGGGTGCCGGTATACAAATGAATCGACTGTTGCAGGGTGATGTTGGAAGCGGCAAAACGTTGGTTGCTTTATTCTGCATGCTTATTGCCTTAGATAATGGATACCAATGTTGCCTTATGGCGCCGACTGAGATATTGGCAATTCAGCATTTTGCTACCCTGAAAGAGTTTCTGAAAGATATGCCCGTTACTATTTCTCTTATTACAGGTTCGACGAAAGAAGCGCAACGCAGGGTAATGCACGAAGAACTGGAGAACGGACAAATGCAGATTATTGTCGGTACACATGCGCTGATAGAAGACAGGGTGAAGTTTAAAAACCTTGGATTGGTGGTGATAGATGAACAACATCGTTTTGGTGTTGCACAACGCGCGCGCATGTGGCAGAAGAATGAAACTCCGCCTCATGTGTTGGTTATGACTGCCACTCCAATTCCCCGCACATTGGCCATGACCTTATATGGCGACCTTGATGTTTCGGTAATTGACCAGATGCCTCCGGGAAGAAAACCCATAAAGACACTCCATAAGTATGATGGTAAGAGGAGTGAAGTTTATGCTTTCATACGAAGTGAACTGGATAAGGGCAGGCAGGCATATATCATATATCCGCTTATAGAAGAATCGGCCAAGTTAGATTTTGAAAACCTGCTTGCGGGTTTTGAAGAAGTGCGCAAAGCATTCCCCGCCCATGTGGTGGGTATGATGCATGGCAAGATAAAGTTTGCGGAACGCGAAAAGACCATGCAGGCATTTGCGAAAGGCGAGATACATATACTTGTTGCAACAACAGTAATTGAAGTAGGTGTGAATGTACCTAATGCAAGTATCATATTAATTGAAAGCACTCAACGGTTCGGCTTATCGCAGCTACACCAGTTAAGAGGCAGAGTAGGGCGAAGCGAATACCAGAGCTATTGCATATTAATGACACCTTATGAGTTAGGTGCCGATGCGCGTGCGCGTGTTGATATAATGGTACGTACAAACGATGGTTTCGAAATATCGGAAGAAGATTTGCGTTTGCGTGGCCCGGGAGATATTACCGGAACACAGCAAAGTGGTATACTGAATTTGAAAATTGCAGATATTGCCAGGGATGGAAGAATACTTCAGCAGGCAAGAATAATTGCCACAGATATACTTGATGAAGACAGAGGATTAGTGATGGAGAAGAATCGTATTCTATCGGTAGAGCTTAGTAAACTTGATAAGGAGAAGGGCGACTGGAGCAGGATTTCATAGCAAGACAAAAAAGATATAAAAAGAAAGGGCTCCGTTTGGAGCCCTTTTCTTTATTTCCTCTTCGAAGATTTTTTCTTCGCAGCTTTCTTTGCAGCTTTCTTTTTAGGAGCTGCTTTCTTTTTTGCTTTTTTTGTTGCCATGATGTTTGAAGTTTTTAAATTATGAGTACGAATGTCGATGTTTTTTTTTGATATACATCATATGATATACAGATGTTTTTAACATTCAAATGTTCATAAGCATGAACGTAATTTCAGTAAAAACAAAACTTCAGAAAGCAATTCAATGAAAAAATCATCGCAAATATTTTAGAAAATGAAAAGAGTTGCAAAACATTTCACAACTCTTTTTCATTTCATGCAATTGGCGCAATCACACCATGGCAGCGTAATGCGTGTTATGCTTTCTCTGTCTTAACTGCTTCTTTCTGTTCTACAAGTTCAACTGTAATGTCAAGTTTAATTTCTTCACCCACTACAACTCCACCTGCTTCTGTAGCCATGTTCCAACTCAATCCGAAATCTTTGCGGTTTATCTTTCCTTTAATTTCAAAACCGGCTGCAGTATGAAGTCCGTTCATGCCATTCATGGTTCCCATACCTCCGAATACTACATCTAAGGTTATAGGTAATGTTTTGTCGCGCATAGTGAAATCGCCAACCAGTTTGTAGTTTTCACCATCAATCTTCTTCAACTCCTTCGATACAAATTTTACTTTGGGGAAAGACTGAGCATTAAAGAAGTCATTTGATTTAAGGTGGCCGTCGCGTTGCGGGCTGCCGGTTGTTAAGCTGTCTACATCTGCTTCAAAAGTAATTTTGGCATCGCTGAAATCATCTTTATCCGATAGTACTGTTCCATCGTATTTGGTAAACTCACCGCTTACGTTGCTAACCATAAGGTGTTTTACTTTGAATTGGATGCGGCTGTGAGAACTGTCAATTTTCCAGGTTTTCATGTTAATTGTTTTTTTTGAGGTTATTATTTGTTGTTTAAGACTATTGTTTGCTTTTTTGATATTAAACTGTCTACTGAAAGGTTGCCTGCTCCACCTATAATAAGTGCGAGTGACATACCCAGTACAAGAAGATGGTATTCGAATCCTTCACCATGTTGGTCGCCTCCCCAGTTCATAAAGAAACCATTGGGCAGCGCTATATTAAAAATGATGCCTATGAAAAGTCCCAATATACCTAATGCTGCCACGCGGGTAAATGTTCCGGTTATTAGCATTATTGAACCAAAGAACTCGATAAGTATGGTTAATTCACCGGTGAAGTAGGACATATGAACAGTTTCGGTAAAGAAGTGCATAGTACCGGTCCATCCTCCGCCGCCGAACCAGCCCAGCATTTTTTGTGCGCCGTGGGGGAACATTACTGCTCCAAGAGCTATTCTCAGGATTGTGAGGTCGAAACCTTCTTTTGTTTTTACAATTTTATGTAACATGTTATTTGGTTTTTGGGGTTTTGCAATTAGTCGTTTAGTGTGCCCATCTTTCCACTTTGGAAATCTTCAAAAGCTACATGAAGTTCATCCATTGTATTCATTACAAAGGGGCCGTATTGGGCAACGGGTTCTTTTATAGCTTCTCCCTGTAAGAAGAGAAACTTGGCAGATGTACTTGCTTCTATGTCTATTGCAGTCGCATCATCAATAAAAGTTATAGCAGAACGTTCCTGTTCTATTTTCCTGCCGTTAACTGTTACGTTGCCACTCAGTAAATAGAGTACAACGTTTTTTGAAATATCTGTTTCCAGAGTTGCTTTGGAATTTGCATCCATATATATAGTATAGGATGTAATTCCTGTTATGGAATTTACCGGTCCGGTTACATTTCCTATTTTACCAGATACCAATGCAATTTTAACTTTTCCTCCATCTTGCCCTACAACCGGAATAGAATCTTTTTGAAAGCCCTGGTAACTAGGTGTTGTCATCTTTAACTTCTTGGGCAGATTCATCCACACCTGTATAATTTCAAACGGGCCACCTTTCTTATGGAACTCTTCGGTACCCATTTCAGAATGCATAACACCGCTTCCGGCGGTCATCCATTGAACACCACCTTGTTTTATAATACTATTGTTACCCATTGTGTCGCGGTGCCATACCTCACCATCGAAGATGAAAGTTACCGGTTCGAATCCGCGATGAGGGTGTGCGTCTAATGCCAATGCGTTATTATTTGCAGGAAACTCATAAGGCCCCCAGTGATGTAATAATATAAAAGGGTCTACATTCCTTAATTCCTGGCTTGGGAAAGGCTGGTATATATAATTGTCGCCCATTTGTACCTGGGTTGCAACTGTTACTTGTTTTACTGTTCTTGTTTTCATATACCAATGATTTCATTTTACAATGCAAAAGTACTACAGGTATATACTTAAAGACCTTGAACTAGATTAAGAAATGAAAATACTAGGCAGAATGCGCAATTTTACCCCTGATTTTGCTCAGGAACTCAGGCGATATGCCCAGATAAGAGGCAATATGTTTGAGAGGGATATCCTTATATATATTAGGATATTTCTGTATAAACTGCTGGTAACGTTCTTCTGCCGGTATTGACATAACTGCTTTTATCCTCCGGTTATTGTTTACAATAGAGTTCTGAAAAAGTATCCGGAAAAAGCGCTCAAACTTTGGCACTTGCTCAAGTACTTTCTCCATATCATCCTTACATATTTCAAATACCTCAGAGTCAACCAGGGCATCAATTATATTCTCACCCGGCATTCCACTCACATAACTATATAGGTCCGATGTCCACCAGTCGGTAGCGGCAAACATTAATATATGCTCTTTGCCATATTCATCTATAGTATAGTTACGCAGGCAACCGCTTATAACAAAGTATTGCTGTTTGCTTATGTCACCATAGTTAACCAGTATCTCACCTTTTTTTACCTTCTTATACTGCAGAATTTGGGTAAAAGTTTTTTTCTCCTCAGGGGTGAGGGTGATATTGTGCTTACAGATATTATCGAGTATGATTTGCTCTTCTTTCATGGGGTAAGACCTAAATGTATTCTCAAAATTAGATATTTATTCGTCTCTAAAGGGAGTTGTGTTTATTCATTTTTTTGTCAGCCCCAAACCCTAAAGAGGCTTTGAGTTGCAACCTCTTAGTGAACCTTAATGTGTAGTTTCTTAGTGTACTTAGTGGTAAAATGTATTAATGCCCCTTTGGGGGGTTGGGTAAATACCTCTAATAGTTCTTAATAAAGCGGTATATATTAAAGTGCTTATCTTTTTTCAATGCCTCTTCAACTTCAATCTTAAGCTTAGCCTTATTAATTCCATTCATCTTTTGTTTCAGAATAAGCTGGTATGCTTTTTCTGTCCAAAGTGTACTTTGTTTGAATGGCGATTTACCCTGCAAATGTTTTTCTATTTCATCAGCTAATTGTGAAGTGCCTTCATTTTGCGTAGCCACTGTTTTTACCACGCTTGGTTTCATGTGCTCCTTTTCATAACTAATAGGAAGCGTTTGATTCAGGTTTTTTGCAAACTCATCAGCCCCATCACGGTCGGCTTTGTTCACTACAAATATGTCAGCTATTTCTATTACGCCAGATTTCATTACCTGTATATCATCACCCGATTCAGGAGTAAGTACTAAAAGTGTAACATCTGCCAATCCTGCTATTTCCACTTCCGATTGTCCAACGCCTACAGTCTCAACCAATATATAATCAAAGCCAAAGCTGCGCATCATTTCGGTAACCTCAATAGTTTTTGCGGATAAGCCGCCCAATGCTCCACGCGTTGCCAGTGAGCGTATAAATACCTGCGTATGGTTAAAGTGTTCGTTCATTCGCAACCTGTCACCCAATATAGCGCCCTGGTGTATAGGTGAACTTGGGTCGATGCTTACTACCCCCACGCCTTTTGAACCGGGTTTTAATTTTTCCAGCAGAACACGAATAAGACCATTCACCAATGTGCTTTTACCCGCACCCGGAGGGCCGGTTATTCCTATAATAGGTATATACTTATCGTAATGCAGGTTTAGAAGCAGGTCTTCATAACCCGCAAGCTCATTTTCAACCACGGTAATGGCACGTGCAAGGGCTTTTCTGTCGCCTGCAGCAAGTTCACTAAGTAAGGTATGTGTTGGGTCAGCCATTCCATAGCAAAGATAAACAAAGCCCCATTCAGTAGCATTTTGGTATTTTTGTTCTATATAATAAGGATGTGCCTAAGCTTTCGGTAGTCATAATTACCTTTAACGAGGAAAAGAACATTGGCCGTTGCCTTGATTCCATTCAAGGGGTAGCCGATGAAATTATTGTGGTCGATTCCTATTCAACCGACCGCACAGAGGAAATATGTAGAAGCAAGGGCGCAAAGTTTTACCAGCATAAGTTCGACGGGCATATTGAACAAAAGAACTATGCGGCCACACTTACTACCTATAATAATGTATTGTCGTTAGATGCCGATGAGGCGCTTGATGATGCTTTGAGGAAAAGCATAATAGCCGTTAAGGAAAACTGGCAATATGACGGCTATAAGATGAATCGCCTTACTAATTATTGCGGCAAATGGATTCACCATAGCGGTTGGTACCCCGATCGTAAACTAAGGTTATTCGATAAAACCAAAGGCAAGTGGGGTGGAACTAATCCGCATGACAAATATGAATTAAACTCCGGCACTATAGAGGGATGGATTAAGGGCGATATTTTACATTACAGTTATTATACTGTTGACGAACATTATAAGCAACTCGACTACTTTTCTACCATAGCCGCTAAGGAAATGTTTGCTAAAGGAAAACATCCATCCTTCGTTAAACTTTACCTGAGCCCTGCAGCCAGATTTCTCCAAAGCTATTTTATACGCATGGGTTTCTTAGATGGTAGTGCAGGCTTTACAGTTTGTAAACTATCTGCCTTAATGACTTATGAAAAGTACCATAAGTTGAAAGAGCTTTATAAAGCAGGTAAAAAATAACCCCGCGACTTAACACAGGGTTATTTCAACTGATTTACAAATAAGCACCTTCTCCACTCTCAGGCCATATACTTGCCTGCACTTCTCCTATATGCCGCTTCTGTAATAATAGCATAGCTAACCTCGATTGACCAATTCCACCACCGATACTATAAGGCAATTCACCTTTAAGTAATTGCTGGTGCCATTTCAAACCTTCTCTTTGTTCCTGGTCGCTCAACAATAATTGCTTCCTTAAAGATTCAGGACTTACACGTATACCCATGGAAGAAATTTCGAATGCTCGTTGCAAAATTGGGTTCCACACAATAATATCTCCGTTTAAGCCTTTGGTGCCTTTACCTGTTTCTGTGGTCCAGTCATCATAGTCGGGTGCCCTTCCATCATGCGGTTTACCATCGGCTAAAGCACCACCTATTCCAATTATGAATACCGCTTCTTTTTCCCTTGCAATTTTATCTTCCCTTTGTTTGGGAGTAAGCTCTGGGTATAGGGCCTGCAGTTCCTCACTATGTATGAATGAGATTTTCTCCGGCAGGAAGGCTTTTAATTGCGGATACAAAGTAGTGACATGCAATTCCGTTTCAAGAATGGACGCATATATTTCGGTAACTATACTTTGCAAGTAAGCAATACTTCTGTCGCTCACATCAATTACTTTTTCCCAATCCCATTGGTCAACGTAAATACTGTGCACATCTGAAAATTCTTCATCGGGCCGTAGAGCTCTCATGTCTGTATAAAGCCCTCGACCGGTTTCAAGTTTCAGTTTACCCAGCTTGGCGCGTTTCCATTTCGCCAATGAGTGAACTATCTCAACCGGTACATCTTTCAGCTCCTTTACATTGACTTTTACCGGGCTTTCAATACCGTTCAGGTCGTCGTTCACCCCTGTTCCTTTTTTTACAATAAGCGGGGCTTCCACTTTTATAAGGTTCAGTTTTTTACCCAGGCTCTTGGCAAACTTCAATTTCAGTTCGGTAATAGCCATTTCAGTTTCCAGTTCACTAAGTAGGTGAACGGGTTTCTTTTCTTTCAAAATTTCTGTTGTTTTCATTTTTGTTTTGATTTTAATTGTTTGTTGTTTGATTTAAATAAAAAAGCCCTGCTTCATGAGGCAGGGCTTAGTGCGTATAATAGCAATCCTGTCCTCACGGTGGGCGTGAATTATTATTATTGAAATTGATATGTGTTGTTCTTCTCATTTGTAAAATAAAAAAGGGGCCTTTTTAAGGCCCCTTTTAATTAATTGGTATAGTTTAATCAATAGCCTTCCTGCTTCAATCTTGTGGATTAAAATTGTTGAAATTGCTATTGAGTATCTGTTTCATGTTGTTGTTTATCGACGCAAATGTATAAATAAATTCTAACACCAATTACGCGCTTATCCTTTTTTGCAGGTCTTTGTTCTCATGAATCAGCTTGTCAGATCCCGTCTTTACTATGTTCAGCATGGCCTTTGCAAGCTCGGCAGAAGTTATGACCATTGAAGGTGCAAAGTAACCCATGAGGCTCCCTGCAGCAAGGGAAACCTTCTCATTAAAATGCATGTTAGGCTTTTTATGAGTAGGAAGTATACCACCGGGGCGGGCTATATATAAATGTGTAAACGATAGTTTTTGCAAAGCATTTTCGGTTTTGCCTTTTACCCATGCAAATAAAATATGGCTCTTTTCTTTCGAATCGGCACCCATTCCACTTAGAAACATAAAGGTTATTTGGGGGTTAGCCTCAAGCATGGCTTTTGCTGCTGCCAATGCATAATCGTGGGTAAGTTTTATATACTCTTCCTTAGTTACAAGCGATTGCGAAATACCCAGGCACCATATACAGGCATCGGAGCTTTTGAATAGTTCTTCTAGTCCTCCGTAGTTTAAGAAATCGTTATGAATTATAGTCTTTAGTTTAGGGTGCTGAATATCCAATGGCCTCCTTACAAGGGCAGTTACTGTTACTATATCAGTTTCATTAAGGGCTTCCCTTATTACCTCTGAGCCGGCTGTGCCTGTTGCCCCCGTTACTATAATAGACTTTCCCATATATCTTTACTGGTAGAGACGGCAAGTTATAGTTTTATACCTTAAGGTTATGCTTTTAAGCCCTCAAATAGCATATAAATTATTATATATTTGCAATCTCCAACTTTAAGCATTATGAGGAACAATACAGTGAAAATAACATCCGCTTTTTTAGGATTGGCATTTATATCAGTTACATGGATTGGCTGTTCATCAGATAATAAAAAAGCCAAGGATTTATTCGGAAAAGATGATAGCAATGCCACGCAAGATACCTCTGCAATTGGTATAAGAGTTGCAAAAGTGAAAGACATATTTACAAGCGTACCCGGTACGGTACAGATAATGCAATTGCTTAAGGCCGCGGGTTCAAAATATTCAGTTGATATACCTGCTGACCCAACAGTGGTTTCAAATTATTCAACCATGAAAGGACAGGCGCTTAACCTGGGTATATATGCAGCCGACCTTGCCTATGCCGGTTTGTTCGACCAGAAGAACGATGCCAGCCTTTACCTGCAGTCAGCCAACAAACTTTCAACTTCTTTAGGTATACCCGATGCATTTAACGATAAAGTTATTTCAAGGATAGATGCCAATATGACCAACCAGGATTCATTGCTTACTATTATAGTGCAGGATTTCTGGATCACTGATACCTACCTGAAGAAAAACCAAAGACAAGAAGTATCAGCCTATCTTGTTGCGGGCGGATGGGTTGAAGGGCTTTATATGGCTACTCAAATTGCGGCTAAGTCTTCCAGCAACATGGGTGTGGTAAATGAAATAGCTTACCAGAAAGTTACCCTGCAGGATTTAGTTGATATGATAAAGACATACCCTAATAGCCCCGGCTTACAGGATTTTTCAGCAAAGCTTAAAGCCATACAGGATGTATATGCCAATATACAGGTAGATGCAAGGCCTAAAGACGGTGCTGCACCAACCGATAAAACAATTTTATCCGCTGACCAGCTGAAGGCTATAACCGACGCGGTTACTTCGTTACGTAAAGAAATTATAGCGGGTTCTTAATTGCCCCTGCTCAGAAGGGCAGTGGTAAGGTCGAGTAATATTTTTTTCTCAGGCGCTTTTATAGAGGCAACCGAATTAACGGCTGCATTATGATAAAAGTCCATTTGTTTTTGGGCTTGCTTTAATACACCTAACTTTTCATAAATAGCTTTTACGCCCTCCACTTTTCTATTAGCATTGGGCTCGCTCAATAGTTTCTGTAATTCTTTCAAAGTATTACCTTTTGCCAGTTCAAATGCTTTCAATAATAAGTATGTTTTCTTATTATTGATTATATCGCCACCTGTTTGCTTGCCGACCTTTTGCTGTTCGCCAAACACATCAAGTATATCGTCCTGCAATTGAAAGAGCATTCCAATACTCGTTCCGAAAACACGCATGCTGCGGGCGTCTTTACCTGTTGCTCCGCCCAATATAGCACCCATCTCCAACGATGCTGAGAACAATGCAGCCGTCTTCAGGCTTATCATATATAAATAGTCGTCGATAGATACTTTGCTTTGGGTTTCGTAATTCATATCGAATTGCTGGCCCTCGCAAACCTTCAACGCGGTTTCATTAAATAAACGCAATATAGCAGGCAGGTGAGCCTTGGGCGTTTTGGCGATACATTCGTATGCTTTTATCAGCAGGGCATCGCCGCTTAATAACGCAATATTGGTGTTCCATTTAGCATGCACGCTGGGTTTGTTTCGCCTGAGTGGTGCTGCATCTGTAATATCATCGTGTATCAGTGTAAAGTTGTGAAACAGTTCAACTGCAATTGCTGCCGGTACAGCATTCTTTACTTGTCCGCCAAACATTTTGCATGCCAGCAAAACCATTGTCGGGCGCAGTTGCTTGCCACCCAGCCCGAGCATATAGCTCATGGGTGCATAAAGCTCATGGGGTTTAGCGGGTAAGTTTTTGCAAAAAGATTTTATTTCTTTTTCAATCTCCTGCCTGTACGCTACCGGAATGTTCACAGAATATGAGTAGTGTTATTTATTAAGCGCTTCAGGCCCTCTTCAAGGGGAACAGGTTTGCGGTTAAGCAACTTGCGCATACGTGCCAGGTCGGGTTTTCTTCTCGACATATCACCTTCGGGCAGAGGTGCCAGGTGTTCTATCTTCGATTTCGATTTGGTGAGTTTAATAATGGTTTTAGCCAGGTCGAGTATGGTTATTTCAATATCGCCCCCAATGTTAACCACATCGTTTATGTATTTATTTTCTTTAAAGGCAGTGATACATGCATCAACATTATCATCAATAAAGCAGAAAGTGCGCATCTGTTTGCCATCACCATAAATCTGTATGGTTTCATTTTTCAGTGCACGGGCAATGAATTTCGATACCACAAAGTCTTTGCTTTGCCTTGGGCCGTATGTATTAAAGAAGCGGAAAATAGTATACTCCAGTCCATACTCATGTTGGAATGATTTAAGGTAAGCCTCACTTGCATTTTTTACAATAGCATAAGGCAGGCGTGAGTTTAATGGAGTAGTTTCTTCATGTTGCGGGAAATGTATCGACTCGCCATACACTTCAGATGATGAAGAGAAGTAAACGCGTTTGACACCACTGTTCTTGGCAAAGTAAAGCAGGTTTTTTATGCCCGATAAATCCTTCAACACATTCACCGGATGGTCTAATGTGCGTTTAACACCAACCACTGCAGCATAATGGAAAATATAGTCGAATGCATGGGCATACATTACGCCCGAAAGGTCGCGCCATTCATTTACGTCGCACTTTATAAACTCGACGTTTTTATGTTTGGAAACAGGTATTTTGCTTTTTGAGCCTGTCGACAGGTCATCAATAATAACGATATCATTGGTTTTCTCCTTGGCGAGTGATTCTGCTAATGAACCGCCTATAAATCCTGCTCCTCCGGTTACAAGTATTCTTGGCATTTTTATTTAATGTTAAATTCTTAATTCTAAATTTTGAATGAGCAATCCCCTTTCATTAAGAATTCATAATTCAAAACTTAGACTTTGCTATTCTTCTCCGTTCAGCAAATTTGGCTACAAAAATACTGACTTCGAACAGTAAATATAAGGGAATTGAAATAAATACCTGCGATGCAACATCGGGTGGGGCTATAAGGGCAGCCACAATAAGCACTACGACGACAGAATGCTTGCGGTACTTTTTCAAAAAGGCAGGCGATATTATACCTAAAAGGGTAAGTATGTAGGTTACCATGGGTAGTTCAAATATTACGCCTATCCATAATACCAGGGTGGTTACTGTAGATACGTACGAGCGCACATTGGGCAGGTTTTGTATATCGGTGCCACTGCTCAGTTTAAAGTCGTTAAGGAAGTTTACTGTCCATGGCACAATTATAAAGTAGCTGAAACAAACCCCGATGAGAAACAGTATGCTGGCCGCAAATACAAATCCTCGTGTCGATTTCAGTTCAGTTGGCTTAAGTGCAGGGCTTATAAACCTCCATATTTCCCATAAAATGTAGGGCATGGTAATAATAAAACCCGCTATAAAGGTTCCCCACATATACATGGTAAGCTGTCCCCACATTTCGGTGTTTACCAGTTTAAACTGAACCTTGCTCTGCACGCAAAGCGAATTGCCCATGTGAAGAACCTCGGATAGTTTACATAATGCCCGATAGGTTATAAAACCGGGTTTGGTAGGGCCAAAAAGTATGGTGTCGAATATAAAATCGCTGTAAAAGAAAAGGACAGAGGTGATGACCAGCAGGGCAATAACAGAGCGCATAATATGCCAGCGCAACGCCTCAAGATGTTCAAGGAACGACATGCTTTTTTTCTTAGCCGTACTATTTTCTGCCTGCTCTGCCAAGTTGCCCCTTAGTGTTATCTTTGTTTTTCGATGAACAAAAGAACGAAAAAAACACTCTCTGTTGATGCCGTCCTGCTCAGGATGCAAAATTATTGTGCTTTTAGCGAAAGAAGCACCGAAGAGGTGAGGAAAAAGATGAAGGACTTCGACCTTAACCCTGCGGATGCCTGGACAGTGCTGGAGCGCCTTACCAAAGCAGGGTTTATTAACGAGGCCCGCTTTGCCAAATCGTTTGCCGGTGGCAAGTTCCGGATTAAGAAATGGGGCAAAAGGAAAATAGAAGTGGAGATGAAGAAAAAAGGCCTTTCGGAAGAGCTAATTGAAAAGGGTCTTAATGAACTGCCTGAAAAAGACTATTCCAACACCCTTGATGAGCTTTTGAAGAAAAAATGGGCGCAGATAAGCCGAAAAGAGGTTGATGCTAAGGATTATGAAGCCAAACAAAAGAACCGCCAGAAGCTTATCAGGTATGCCTTACAAAAGGGCTATGAAATGGATTTGGTGATGGAAAGGGTGAAGAAAATTGTAAAGGGTGAATGAGATTTTTTAATCTAACCAAGATTAGTTGGCAGGGTAAATAACAAAGTCATTACCCCTAAACATGCAGTTAAGGCTATTAATCAGATATTTACAAATATAAGGTAATTCATGAAAAATTTTCTTTGCCTCACTTGAATAATGACAATAATCAGTAATCAAGAATGAAATAAAATAATTAGATATCTGTAAAGACATTAAACAGGTTTTAATATACTCTCCTGAGTTGTATAAGTTATTGAATTGAAAAACTGAAACATTTGAAGGGTGTGTGGTAAGTGATAAATGTCTATATATCCCATCTACAGTATCTGTAATATTAGCATTCTTCATTAAATCATGCCAAGCAATAAAGAATGCGCGGTCTTGAATAATCTTTAATTTCCAGTCTTTATCTTTTATCCCTTTTTTTCTGATCTCGATTTTGGAGTCTTCATTAAGCTGACTGAAGCATGGGTTATTCTCAATACTCTTTATAATGGATTCGATTTGAAGTTTCTCGTCTTCTTTTTTTCTTTTATTTTCTTCTTCTTCGGTTCTAAAGTTTTGCCTATGCTTCAGACCGCTAAGGGCCCAAAGGTCATACTTAAGTGTTCTTTCATTTACATTTTTCGGTTGAATATAGATATTATTAAAATTGCAAAAGGCTTCAAATTGTGAACGAACAATACTATTCATCGAAAAACAATCTATAATCCCATGGATTGAGGTTTTATCTATTTGATTTTCGTATTGAAGTCCTTCGGACAAAGTTAAGAGGGAAATTGATTTTAATACTGTCATTTGAAATAATAACTGAGCGTCCCGATCAAGCTCAGTTTCAATTTTTGCACCCCTCAATTTTCCAATTATATAAAAAGCTGCATCAATAATGAATTTATTAGCTACTCTCTGTTCCATTAAATTATCAGGTAATAATAACCTGTTGACATCATATCCTGTAGAAGTGTTCATGGCATTAAATTTTACCCTAAAATATTAATAACTAGCCATATCAATAGCTAAATATTTTAGCATTATTGTGTCCCTCTAACCCTGAATAAATTAAACCGGTTTAATAACCACTTATTTTGTGTAGAGTAACTTTAAGTTGTAGGTGTACTAAAATAAATTGTTTTTATTCTTTAGTTAGAGCCTCCATTATTTCTTTCTTAAATGTTGCAAGAAATCCTAAAACATAACCCATATACCATATTATTATAAAGAATACTCCACTAAAAATATAAATATAGATGTTGTTAAATAGATAGGCTAATTGTATAAGTATTAATAAAAGGTCGAATAATTCATCCTCATATTTATCAGCTTTTGCAAATATGTATCGTAACTTTTTAGGGTATTTATCGGAAAGGAATTTCAAGAAATTCCTTAATTTGATTATTCTTTTGTCTTGACTATAAACATCCCAAAAGTCCTGCCCTGGCCTCATTGATGAGTTATTTATTTTATTTCTGGGTATTTTCAAGGGTAATCCAACCAAAGCGCCTATAGCGATGTATACAATAGCCCATATAAATGAGGCATGAAGTATAAACCAGAGATTATCTATGGAAATGATCTTTGATAAATCGAATACAGGGGACACCCCCCAGTGTTTGACAGTTATTAAACAGATAAGTATGAATTGGAGTATTGTTTTTAATGACTTATATTTTAACAGTTTGATAACGTCTGTCAATTCCATTTGTTCTTGCATTAGATAGTATAGTACAAAATAAGTTGTTTTTTAACGTCACTTGTATTTTTATAATGAATATAGTACCATGAGGTAGATGCCTAAAAATTCGTACTGGCTATTATTTATTATTGTCATGTTTTTTGAATAATCGCCTCAATCTGCTTTAATTGTTCGGGGCTAAGCTTTTGTATCTCTTCCTGGCTCAGCTTAAGGTTGTTAATCTGTATATAGTTGTGCTGGGTTGCAATTATGTTGTTGCCCGTGTTCTTATTTGTTAGGCCCATAACCTCAAAATAAAACCGCATGGCGTTTACATCGCCGTGAATGCATTTGGTATAAAGTGCGGTCATAATGGTTTGCCGCATAAGCTTGAACCGCTCATCGCGTTCTTTATAAAGTTCTCCTTTAGTAAAGGAGTTTAGATGCTTGTAAACTGTTGTCCGGGCCAAGCCTGTTTTTTTAGCTATTTCCGATTTCGAGGGCATACGTCGACAGCGTTGCAACGTCTCATTAATATAGTCGCATATCTTGTCGTGGTTTAGTTCCCACATTTCCTCGTTAAAATCGAGGGGCATAGTACACTCTATCTTATCAAGGAATGCTGAAAGCTGCTCGCCTTTAAGTTCACCCATAAATGAATTTCTTTTTTCGTCGAACAGGAGTTTCTCCTTCCAATTAAGGCTTTTATAATCTTCTTCCGTAATAGTTTGCTGCTCAAAAAGGGCATCAATTTTGCTTTGTAGGGCGCGGCTCGGTTTCATATTAAGTGGTTAATAGATGTAAAGATAAATATAATGTTTACTATATGTAATAAATAATTATTAACACCCCCTGTAAGAAACCATTAAATACAATACCTGCCTGTTTTTACGTAAAGCGCTGATAGCCAATGGAAATATGGGGTGTACACCTTTACGCCTCGGCAATACACATAAAGTATTGATAATCAATAATATGGTAATATGTAAAGGGTGGCAAAGTGTAAATACCTGTATACACCCCAATATAGATTAAGAAATGGGTTCAATTATCAAGTCATCAAATTATCAAACCCGCAAATATGGCTGCTTTTAAAGGCTTTTGGGGGTTGTTAATAGATAGCTCATTTTTCACCTTGCACCAAAGCAAAACAAATGTAAATTTGACCCGCAGTTTAAACAAGTAAAGCTTATGTCGACCTTAAAACAGCAACTCACTTCATCAATCGGTAAAAAAGTAACAATGGCGGCCACAGGGCTTTTCCTTTGTGTGTTTTTAATTGAACACCTGTATGGAAA
>Ga0206846_1058_pt1 | contig 19515 bp, 30 predicted proteins | sample Alteio_BWOrgCont_20_FD_152878 | JGI IMG/M metagenome (GOLD analysis project Ga0206846, IMG submission 152878) | Enriched cells from forest soil in Barre Woods Harvard Forest LTER site, Petersham, Massachusetts, United States -... | ecosystem: Environmental > Terrestrial > Soil > Temperate forest >... | reverse complement strand
TTTATTAAGAATAATCCTGTAAAGGATACGGCTTTCGGATTTACGTTCGATTCACTTGACATTTCTCCAACATCGTCAGCAATAAATCCATCAGCTACAGATTCTATTATACATGGCCCAATGGGTAATTGCCCTGGTATGGAGTGGCATAATGGAACTACTGCTACATTATATCCTTCAAAAAATACAACTATTACAGGCGATGTATTTCAGACTAGCGTAGGTAACACTGGTGTAATGTTTGGCCATGGAAGGTATGGTAAGGGTAAATTTGCTTTTCAGGGTGATAGTTCCCCGGCCGATGATGGAACAGGCAACCCGAAGTCGAGCCTTTATCCTGATTTTGCAGGCGACCCGGGTGACGAAGAAGAGATTATAATTGTTAACACTACCATTTGGCTTGCTGAAAGCAATTCTCCGACAGCAGTAGATAATCTTTCTGTAACCCCTCAAAAGTTTGAGATTTATCCTAATCCTGCTAATGAAATATGTAAAATAAAATACATACTCGACCAAAGCGGGCAGGTGTCAATTGATTTATTTGATGTTACGGGTAAGCTTGTTAAACAAGTATATAGCGGCCAGGCTGAAAATGGCTTACAAATTGTTAATTTCGATTGCAGCGATATGCCTCAAGGCGTTTATTTCTGTCGTTTGCAATCTGACCATCTTACTCAAACCCAGAAATTTATTGTGACGAAGTAAATGATTTTTTTAAGGGGGGATGCGGGCCCGGCAATTTTGCCGGGCTTTTTTCTTAATCTACTTCAAGGAAAATTGTTGAAGGGTAATGTATTTTTGTGTCTGTAAATCCGGACAATGGAAAGACGCGACTTTATAAGATTAGTAGGATTATTACCTTTAACAGCACAAGCTATGAAACTGAATGCATTAAATAAGATAGTAGAACCCTTTGCCACAACCGACCCTATGCCGGTGTTATTTGTAGGCCATGGTAACCCCATGAATGCAATAGAAGAGAATGAATTTACCAAAGGTTGGGCCGATACGGCTAAGTCATTGCCTAAACCCAATGCCATTGTAATTGTTTCGGCACACTGGGAAACCGACGGTACTTTTGTAACGGCAATGGACAAACCCCAAACGATACATGACTTTGGCGGTTTTCCTCAATCACTGTTCGATGTGCAATACCCGGCACCCGGCGACCCTTCCTTAGCAAACGATGTTAAAAGCCATATTACGAAAGTACCCGTTGGGCTTAATAGCGACTGGGGGCTCGACCATGGAGCATGGGTAGTGGCTATGAGATTATATCCAAAAGCAGATATACCCATTATACAGTTAAGTCTTAATTATAGCAAATCGGCCCAATGGCATTACGATTTAGCCAAAGAACTGGCTTTCCTCCGCCGTAAAGGGGTGCTTATAATTGGCAGTGGTAATGTGGTACATAACCTTGGCCTTGTTAACTGGGCGATGGCAAGCCCTTCGATTGGGCCATAGAAGCTAATGAAACAGTAAAGAAACTTATTACCTCCCACGATTACCAATCGCTGATTAACTATAAATCGTTGGGTTCGGCAATGCAACTGGCAGTGCCTACACCGGAGCATTTCTTACCATTAATATATACGCTTGCTTTGCAGGAAGACAAAGAGAATATTACTTTCTTCAATGATAAAAATGTAATGGGGTCAATCTCAATGACGTGCTTAAAAATATCTAATTGAGAGGTTAGAGGCGGATTCCAATAACAAGTATATCATCCAACTGTTCCCTGTTGCCCTTCCAATCCGCCATAGACTTTTCAAGGTATTTACTCTGTTCAGTCATTGATAGATTCTGAATGCTTAAAAGGATATCTCTGAATTTTTTTGTCGATAGCTTTTTGCCTTGCGGGCCGCCGAACTGGTCGGCATAGCCATCAGAGAAAATATAAAATGAATCGCCTTTATGTAATTGCAGTGTATTGGTGTTAAAGTTTTGTTCGCCTTCGGTAAAGCCACCAATAGCCATTTTATCGGGTTTTATTTCCTCTATTTCTGTTGCGCCTTTCCTGATTATCCACAACGGACGGTTAGCGCCGGAGAAGGTAAGAACAGCCCCCCCACCCCCCGAAGGAGGGATTTGCCGTTGCGATTTTTTTAATTCATTTAAGACCGTTGATAATACAAATTCTGAATTGCCTATAACTTCATTGTTTTTAAAACGCAATACATTAAATCCTTTCGTTTTTAGGTAAGCCGTTCGTTGTTCATCGCTTAATTTATTGTCGGGTAATTCATGTATGGGCCCGTCAATTTCAATTATAAGCCTATGAGATAAACAGACAAAATCAGCAATATAGTTACCAATTATATGTTGTCTGCGAAATTTATATCCTTCCAAACTTTTGGCTCTCACCAATTGCCAGAAAGCATTTTCTGCTTCAGTTGGTACGCTCCTGTGTTTTTTTACAAAATCCTTTAAAAGGCCATATAAAATAGGGTCAGCCATCTCATAGCCGTATCCTTCCTCATTCCCCCCTTCGGGGGGTGGGTGGGCTTGTACTGAGCACAATGCTATATCCATTCCATCTCTTGTAGATTCCTGTTCTTCAGATTGGTGCAGAGATTTCTTAATACCCTTATTTAAAAGGCTCAGTATTTTGCCTGTATCCGGGCTTTGTTGGGCAGCGTCATTTAGTTTTTCTGAGCCAATCATACTCATAAAACCACCCGGAACACCGTGGCCGGTACAGTCTGCGGCTGCAATCAACGTTGAGCCGTCGCCCTTATACATCCAGTAAAAATCCCCACTCACAATATCTTTCGGTTTAAATAAAACAAAGCTTTGTGGAAATGCTTTTTCAATGGTTTGCTTTTCAGGCAAAATAGCGTGTTGTATGCGCCTGGCGTAGTTTATGCTATCGGTTATTTCCCTATTCTTTTCTTCAATAATAGAGTAGGCGGCCTCTATTTTTTTATTACGTATGTCAAGCTCTTTATTGTCGCGCTGCTTTTGCAGGTAGCTGCGGTAAGCAAAAATGGCAACGCCTAATATTAATAGTAGTATGCCACTTATAAAGTAAATTATTATCTGCTGCTTGCGGGCTTCCAGCTTCTGTTCGGCATCTTTTTTGTCTTGTTCGGCCTGTACTATGGCTTGTTTTCTTGCAAATTCAAAACTTATTTCAGCCTCTATGCTTTTTTTAGTGTTTTCCTGGCTTATAATACTGTCTTTAGCGGCCACAAAGTTTTTATAATGCTCTAATGCCTGCATGGCATTGCCATTGCCAAGATAGGCCTCGCTGCTAAGGTATTCCGCGTCTTTAATGTCGGCAAATGAGCCTATTGCTTTAGCCAGGGCAAGGCTTTTGTCCGCACATTCTATAGCTTGAGTATAGTTTTTTAAATCGAAATAAATATTGCCTAAATACACAACCGACTTGCTCAACCCCTCTCTGTCATTCAGTTTTTCAAATAAATCAAAGGCTTTTTTCTGGTAAAAAAGCGAGGTGTCGTATTGCTTTTGATGGTAATACATAACGCCCATATCCTCATATACTGAGGCAATACCGTCTTCATCGCCGGCTTTAGTAAATAAGCTGAGCGATTTTAAATAGTTCTCCTTTGCTTTGTCATAATTAATAAGCAGGTTGTTGTAAATATTGCCAATGTGAATAATGGCTGTAGCGTTGTAATCATCATCTTTAAGCGCTGCAAATAGCAAAGACGATTCATTAAACTTATCAAGAGCTTTTTTGTACTCCGATTGACCCTCATACACATATCCTATATAGAGTATTGATGATGCAATGCCATGCTGGTCGTCAATCGTATCGAACTTTTTATGCGAATCGTAGAGACATATAAGAGCTTCGGAATAAAGCCCCTGGTAATAATCAACTATGCCCTTTGCCAATACAGCATTCGCAATCCCTTGTTTAAAGGCTATTTTACCCGAAATGGTAAGCTCTTCCTGTATAAGTGAATCAGCCTGCGGATAGTTGCCCAATGTAATAAGGTCGATAATAAGTGTATTGAGGGTTTTAGCCTTGGCGGTATCGGCCTGGTTGGTTTTTAAAACCTTTTTAAGCGAGTCTATTGTGTTATCGCCATAGGAATTACAAACCGACAGCAAACAAAACAATGCTGCAATAAACAGTTTTAGAAAGGGGGATGTAATTTTTATGCTCACGATTAATTGACTAAGGGCAAAGATAATAATCAGTTGTTAGTAACCGGTTGCAGGTTCCTTCTCCCGGAGAAACAGGAGCTTTAGTAACCAAGTAGTCTTGTTGTGTTTATTCCGGCCTTACAGGCCTTTGAGCACATTTTTGTTTAGGCGATGGGCTTCACCCATCGCTGTGTATATTGCCCTTTCAGGGCAAGAACAAGAGGGCTTAGTCCCGAAGGGGCGTAATAAATCAGCGAGGGGTGAAGTCCCTCGGTACGGAGAATAAATCACACAAGCCCTGAAGGGGCGAAATTTTAAGGGGTATACAGGTAAACACATAAAAGATGCGAGCGTTTTTTAATAATCATCCCTTGAATCCCAGAGAGCATGCTCATAGTCATCCTCCATTTTTTTATCATCATTATATTTCACAATTCGTATATCAACTTCATTAGAAGAAGGCTCTGGTATACTTCCATATGTCGCAAATACTTTCTTCTTAAGTGTATAATAACGAAGACAGCCATGCGCACGCCCATAAAGTAGACCCGTGCCGATTCCAACCCCACTAATAAATACTAATGAATGTTTTTTAATTTTATAGGACTCTTTTGAGCCCTCCATACCGTTAGTTTGACACCAATGACTATGTATTATGTGATTAGTGCTGTCATAAGTCGTATTCATAAGATCGGGACTATTACAGTGCTCAAAAATATTTTCGGAGCTATTGAAGAAAAAAAGCTCACTTTTTAAGTTACCACATACCGAATATGGTGTGGAGCTGCTCACAATAAGGTCGCAGGCACTATCACCGTCCAGATCAATTTCTTGAACTTTACCTAATCCAAAATTTTCATCGAACTTGAATATCACTTTCCATTTGTCATTTTGTTTTTGGTAAAGTGCGTACGTAGTATCAGTATTTGGTGCAATTCCAAACCAGACTCCGTTTAATTCATCAATGTAGAGGGTAGATGTACCATATTGCATAGAAGTTGCCTTCCAAGAATATGTAGTGTTGGTGCTATCTTGGTATTTGTTTAATGAGTCAATGGCTGAAAACGGGTGTTTAATAGTTTCTCCTGGTGCTACTTTGCTCTCTTTAAAGTCTTTAATATCTTTTATGTTGTAAGGATTATCTGTCGTATCCTTTTTACTTACAAAAGAAGTTTTTGTTCGGTTTCCTGTGCAAGAATTAAACCATACTAAAATAATTAAAGCAATAAGCGGTCTCAAGCAATTCAATTTATTATGCAAATAACTATAAAATCAGTTAAACATGTAAAGAGTAGGTAAGTCCACCTCTCACCATAGAATTAACATAAATTTAACCTAAATATTATAGTGGGGGCAGGCAAAGTTGAAGCCTTTTTACGCCTTATTTCAGCCCGTTTTCAATGTTAAATTTGCCTGCTTTTCACGCAGGGTGTATATAAGGTGCGAAAAAAATATCTTTTCACTGGTTGTTTGTAAATATATTTTTCTACCTTTGCACCCCCAAAATTATATGGGAGAGTTATTTTTTGTATTAAACTAAGCTGAAACACAACACATAAAATGCCGACAATACAACAATTAGTGCGCAAGGGCAGGATTAAGATAAAAAGCAAGAGCAAATCTGGCGCTCTTGACCAATGTCCGCAACGCAGAGGGGTATGTATCCGTGTATATACCACAACACCTAAAAAGCCTAATTCAGCGCTTCGCAAAGTAGCCAAGGTACGTATGACCAATGGCGAAGAAGTTATCGCTTACATCCCCGGAGAAGGACACAACCTCCAGGAGCACTCGATTGTGCTTGTACGTGGCGGCAGGGTAAAAGACTTACCGGGTGTGCGTTACCACATTGTTCGTGGTACCCTTGATACAGCCGGTGTTGAAAACCGCAGGCAAAGGCGTTCGAAGTACGGAGCTAAGAAACCTAAAGCAGGAGCAGCGGCGGCAGCAAAAAAGTAATTAAGAATTAGAAATTAATAATTAAGAATAAAGGACTTTCAACTTTAAGAACTTTAGAAACTTTAAACTGAAATGAGAAAAGGCAAAGCAAAAAAAAGAATTCTACTTCCCGACCCAAGGTTTAACGATACCCTGGTTACCCGTTTTGTGAATAACATTATGATTAGCGGAAATAAGAATGCTGCCTACAAAATATTTTACGGAGCTATTGATAAAGTAGCCGATGTAACCAAAGAAGACGGTATTGAAGTATGGAGAAAGGCAGTAGCGAACATTTCGCCTGCTGTGGAAGTAAAAAGCCGCAGGGTAGGTGGAGCTAACTACCAGATTCCTATGGAAGTAAGGCCCGAAAGGAAAGTGGCTTTGGCGATGAAATGGTTAACCGACTATTCACGCGACCGTAAAGAGAAGTCGATGGTTGATAAACTGGCGGCTGAAATTATAGCAGCTTCTAAAGAAGAAGGTTCTGCATATAAAAAGAAAGAAGATACACACAGAATGGCAGAGGCTAATAAAGCATTTGCGCACTTTAAGTTTTAATTCAATAAGGTAGATATAATATACTATGAGTCAAGATCTTAATCTAACAAGAAACATCGGCATTATGGCCCACATCGATGCCGGTAAAACTACCACCACCGAGCGTGTGCTTTTCTATGCTGGCGTTAACTATAAAATAGGTGAGGTGCATGAAGGTACTGCTACTATGGACTGGATGGTTCAGGAGCAAGAGCGTGGTATTACCATTACCTCGGCTGCTACCCGTGTATTCTGGGATTATAAAGGAAACAAGTACAAGATTAACATTATAGACACCCCCGGCCACGTAGACTTTACCGTTGAGGTAGAGCGTTCACTGCGTGTGCTTGACGGCGCTGTAGGCCTTTTCTGTGCGGTTGGTGGTGTTGAGCCCCAATCTGAAACAGTATGGCGCCAGGCTAATAAATATGGCGTTCCACGTATAGCATTTGTAAATAAAATGGATAGGGCAGGAGCCGACTTCTTTAATGCCGTTAAGGAAATTAAGGAAAAGTTAGGCGCTAACCCTGTTCCTATTCAAATACCTATTGGCGCTGAAGACACATTTAAAGGTGTAGTTGACCTTATCAGGAATAAGGCAATCCTTTGGAATGATGAGACAATGGGCGCTAAGTACGATATTGCTGAAATTCCGGCCGACCTTAAAGAATCAGCTGCTGAATGGAGAGCTAAGATGGTAGAAAGCGTTGCCGAATTCGATGATAAGTTAATGGAGAAATTCTTCGAAAACCCTGATTCTATTAGTGAAGAAGAAATTATAGCCGTATTGCGTAAGGGTACCATTGCAATGACAATTACCCCTGTGCTTTGTGGCGCTTCGTTTAAAAACAAAGGTATTCAGACCCTTCTCGACGCGGTTATGGCATTATTGCCAAGCCCAATGGAGCTTCCTCCTGTAAAAGGTATAAACCCTGATACAGAGTTAGAAGAAGAAAGGCGCCCTGACCCTAAAGATAAGTTCTGTGCATTAGCATTTAAAATAGCTACCGACCCGTTTGTGGGCCGTTTGGCATATTTCCGTGTATATTCAGGTACACTTAATTCCGGTTCGTATGTAATTAACACACGTAGCGGCAATAAAGAACGTATTTCACGTATATTCCAGATGCATGCTAATAAGCAAAACCCTATCGATATGATCGAAGCAGGGGATATTGGCGCGGCTGTAGGTTTCAAAGATATACGTACTGGCGATACCCTTTGTGAAGAAAAGGCTCCGCTTATACTTGAGTCAATGACATTCCCTGAACCCGTTATATCTATTGCTGTTGAGCCTAAAACACAGGCCGACATGGAGAAGATGGGTATTGCGCTTGGCAAACTTTCTGAAGAAGATCCTACGTTCCGTGTTCGTACCGATGAAGAGTCGGGCCAGACCGTATTGAGCGGTATGGGCGAGCTTCACCTTGAAATTCTGCTTGACCGTATGAAACGTGAGTTTAAAGTAGAATGTAACCAGGGCGCGCCTCAGGTTGCTTATAAAGAAGCTATTACAAAATCGGTTGAACACCGTGAATTATATAAGAAACAATCGGGTGGACGTGGTAAGTATGCAGATATGACAGTGATTATTTCTCCTGTTGACGATGCTACCAAGCCTGGCCTGGTGTTCGAAAATGAAATTACAGGTGGTAATATTCCACGTGAATTTATTCCTGCCATTGAAAAAGGCTTTAAGGCTTCACTTTCAAATGGTGTATTGGCCGGTTACCCGGTAGATAGCCTTAAAGTTAGGCTTATCGATGGTGGCTTCCACGCAGTTGACTCGGATGCACTTTCATTTGAAATTTGCGCCCGTTCAGCTTACCGCGAAGCTATGAGGAAGGCAGGACCAGTGCTTCTGGAGCCGATTATGGCTGTAGAAGTAAGTACACCTGAAGAATACATGGGTGATATAGTAGGCGACCTTAACAAACGTCGTGGACAAATGCAGGGCATGGATTCTAAACATGGCGCAAGGGTTATTAAGGCTCACGTTCCGCTTTCAGAAATGTTTGGTTATGTAACAACATTACGTACCCTTTCTTCGGGCCGTGCATCATCTACTATGGAATTCCATAGCTATGTTGAAGCTCCTAAGAACGTAGCGGAAGCAGTAATAACAAAGGCACAAGGTAAAAAAACAGTTAACGCTTAATAAATTATTCTCAATGAATCAAAAGATTAGAATAAAGCTGAAATCGTACGACCACAACCTGGTTGATAAATCGGTGGAGAAGATTATAAAGACCATTCGCTCTACGGGCGCAGTGGTTAGCGGACCTATTCCGCTGCCTACCGATAAGAAGATTTTCACCGTGCTTCGTTCACCACACGTGAATAAGAAAGCAAGGGAACAATTCCAGGTGTGTTCATATAAACGTCTTATGGACATTTATATTAGCTCATCTAAAACTGTTGATGCATTGATGAAGCTTGAACTGCCTAGCGGCGTTGAAGTAGACATTAAGTAATTAAGAACAAGAATTAAAAACTAAGACAATGTCGGGACTCATAGGAAAGAAAATAGGAATGACCAGCATACACAATGCAGGAGGCGAATATGTGCCCTGCACGGTGATACAAGCAGGCCCTTGCGTAGTTACACAAGTTAAAACCACTGAAAAAGAAGGCTATGCAGCCATTCAGTTAGGTTATGGCGAAAAGAGGGAAAAGCTTGTTACTTCGGCTGTGAAAGGCCATTTTAAGGCGGCTAACACAACCCCTAAGTCAAAACTTGTTGAATTCCTTGGTTTTGAAAAGGAACTTAAAACCGGTGATGTAGTAGACGTTACCTTGTTTGCCGAAGGCGACCTGGTTGACGTATCGGGCGTTACCAAGGGTAAAGGTTTCCAGGGTGTTGTAAAAAGATGGGGGTTTGGCGGTGTGGGTTCACGCACACACGGTCAACACGATCGTCAACGTGCTCCGGGTTCTGCAGGTGCTTCATCATTCCCATCGCGCGTATGGAAGGGTAAGAAAATGGCAGGCCGTACCGGTGGAGAGAACTGTAAATCGCAAAACCTTGAAGTAGTTAAGATATTGGCCGACAAACATGTTATCCTTGTAAAAGGTGCTGTTCCGGGCCCTAACGGAGGTTATGTTATCGTTGAAAAATAATTTGAAATTATCATACCAATCATGGAACTGAATATATATAATACCAAAGGCGAAAAGACCAGCAAGAAAGCGAAACTGAATGATGAGGTTTTTGCTATTGAGCCTAATGACCATGCTATGTACCTTGATGTAAAGCAGGTGCAGGCAAATGGCCGCCAGGGAACGCATAAGGTAAAGGAACGCGGTGAAAACAGCGGAAGTACCAAGAAGATTAAACGTCAGAAAGGTACAGGCGGCGCCCGTTCGGGTAGCATTAAGAACCCTACCTATGGTAATGGCCGTACTTTCGGACCTCGCCCAAGGGATTATGGATTTAAGCTGAACAAAAAACTTAAAAAACTCGCTCGTAGGTCAGCTCTTTCACAAAAGGCGAAAGAAAATCTGCTTACTGTAGTTGAGAATTTTACATTCGAGAAACCTAAAACCACCCAATGTCTTGATTTGCTTAGCAACTTTAAGCTCGATGGCAAAAAGACTTTGCTGGTATTAGGCGCAAAAGATGCTAATGTGGTGCTTTCGGCCCGCAACCTTCAGAATTTTAAAGTAATACAGGCTACCGATATCAACACCATTGATGTGTTGCACGCTAACCACATATTGCTTTCAGAACAATCTATTCCGGTAATTGAAACAACTTTAAGCAACGAATAATCATGAGCACTATAATTAAGCCTGTAATTACAGAGAAAATGACCGGACAAAGCGATAAATTCAATCGCTACGGTTTTTACGTTGACCGCAGGGCTAACAAGATTGAGGTGAAGAACGCTGTGGAAAAAATGTACAGTGTAACTGTTGTAGACGTAAGGACTATGAACACCCCCGGCAAAGTAAAAAGGAGAATGACCCGTTCAGGCGTGCTTGCAGGCAGGGTAGGTAAGTATAAAAAAGCCGTTGTTCAACTGAAACAAGGCGATGTAATTGATTTTTATAGCAATATTTAATATAGAACCAGATGGCATTAAAGAAGACAAGACCGTTAACTCCCGGACAACGTTTTAAGCTGACAGACGGCTACGACGACCTGACAACAGGCCGTATGAATATACCTGAAAAGAGCCTGTTAAGGCCGCGCCGTAAAAAGGGCGGACGTAACAACTCAGGTAAAATGACCATGAGGTATATTGGTGGCGGACACAAACAAAGGTTCAGGGAAATAGATTTTAAAAGGGATAAGTTCGATATTCCTGCTACTGTGCAGACTATCGAGTACGATCCGAACCGTACCGCACGTATTGCGCTTCTTTTCTATGCTGATGGCGAAAAGAGATACATTATTGCTCCTCAAGGCTTAAAAGTAGGACAGAAGATATTGTCTGGCGAAAAAGTTGCTCCTAACGTAGGGAATGCCCTTAAATTAGGCGATATGCCATTGGGTACTACCGTTCACAATATTGAACTCCGTCCGGGCCAGGGTGCTAAAATGGCGCGCAGCGCAGGTTCTTATGCACAGCTTTCAGCCCGTGATGGCAGCTATGTGATTTTAAAAATGCCTTCAGGCGAAACCCGTATGATACTTGCCGCTTGCATGGCAACTGTAGGTTCAGTTTCAAACCCTGACCACAGTCTTGAAATACACGGTAAAGCAGGCCGCCGCAGGTGGCTGGGCCGCAGGCCAAGGAATCGTGGTGTATCAATGAATCCTGTGGATCACCCAATGGGCGGTGGTGAAGGTAAGGCTTCAGGCGGCCACCCACGTTCAAGGAAGGGTATACCGGCTAAGGGTTACAAAACACGTAAGCCTAAGAGGTCGACCAGTAAGTTTATAATTGAAAGAAGGAAGAAATAACCAAATTATCAAATAAAAAATGGCACGTTCAGTAAAAAAAGGATATTTTGTAGATGCTAAGCTCGAGGAAAAGGTAGCTGAGATGAACAAAGGTGGCAAGAAGACAGTTATCAAAACCTGGTCTCGCCGCAGCACTATTACTCCTGATTTCGTAGGTAACACCTTCGCTGTGCATAACGGTCACAAGTTTATACCAGTGTATTGCAACGAAAACATGGTGGGCCATAAATTAGGCGAATTTGCACCTACACGTACTTACAGGGGCCATGCCGGTCACCGTAAAGCTGATGCTGCACCTGCTTCAGCCTAATTTTAATTAACGAAGAATAACGCATATCAATTATAATCATGGGATCAAGGAAACAAAATAGCGCAGACGCAAGGAAAGAAGCAATGAAGACCACATACGTGGCTAAATTGAGCGATTGCCCTACTTCACCAAGGAAAATGAGCCTTGTTGCAGAACTGATACAAGGTAAAAATGTTTACCAGGCGCTTAACATACTTCACTTCAGCCCCAAGCACGCGGCTAAGAGGATGGAAAAGCTGTTAACCTCAGCTATTTCAAACTTCGAACAGAAAACCGGCGAAAGGGCAGAAGACAGCAACCTTTATGTGAAATCGGTGCATGTTGACGGCGCTGCTATACTTAAGCGTTTCCGCCCGGCTCCGCAAGGAAGGGCTTACCGCATCCGCAAGCGTTCGAACCATATAACACTTATTGTTGACAAGCGAGTAGAAGAAAATGCACCCGTTGCAGAAGCTGTTACCGCAGAAACAGAAAACCAATCAGCAGAATAATTTAATATAACCAATACGAAAACATGGGACAAAAGGCGAATCCAATAGGCAACAGGCTCGGTATCATCAAGGGATGGGACTCAAACTGGTACGGTGGCCGCAATTATGCAGATAAGCTGATAGAGGACGAAAAGATCCGCAACTACCTGCTTGCCCGTTTACCTAAAGGAAGTGTGTCGAAAATTGTGATTGAAAGGACCTTGAAGCTCATTACGGTTACTATCAATACTTCGCGCCCCGGTATCATTATCGGTAAAGGTGGTAAGGAAGTTGATAAACTGCGCGAGGAGTTAAAAAAGATTACCAAGAAAGAAATTCAGATTAACATATTTGAAATTAAACGTCCTGAATTAGATGCACGTCTTGTTGCTGAAGGTATTGCCCGCCAGATTGAAGGACGTATTTTTTATAAAAGAGCTGTTAAAACCTCAGTTTCTACTACCATGCGTATGGGTGCTGAAGGTATTAAAATAAGGGTATCGGGCCGTATTGAAGGCGCTGATATAGCACGTTCGGAAGAATACAAAGAAGGCCGTACACCTTTACATACCTTAAGGGCCGATATTGACTATTCAACTGCAGAAGCTCATACAACCTATGGCCGTATTGGTATTAAAGTATGGATTTGCCGCGGCGAAATTTATGGCAAACGCGACCTTTCTCCGAATATTGGCATGATGAAGGAAAAGAAGAACCTGAAGTTCAACAAACCAGGTGGAGGAGGACATGATAGGGGACACGGCGGACATGGTGGCGGCGGAAAGAAAAGAAGGGAAAAACACGACGCGTAATTAATTTAAGATTTTAGAATTAAGATTTAAGAATTTAAAATAAGTAGTTCAAATGTTACAGCCTAAAAAGACAAAGTATCGTAAAATGCACAAGATGGCACCTAAGGGTAACACCAAAAGGGGAGACCAGTTGGCATTCGGCTCATTCGGGTTAAAAGCATTGCAAACCGCATGGGTTAGCGACAGGCAGATAGAAGCAGCCCGTGTAGCCTTAACGCGCCACATGCAACGTAAGGGCCAGGCATGGATACGTATATTCCCCGATAAGCCTATTACCCGTAAACCTGCAGAGGTTCGTATGGGTAAAGGTAAAGGTGCACCTGAATTCTGGTCAGCAGTTGTAAAACCAGGAAGGATTCTATTCGAAGTAGAAGGTGTTACCAGGGCCGAAGCCCAGGCGGCTCTCCGCCTTGCAGGACATAAATTGCCAATAACAACCAAGTTCGTGGTTCGCCGCGAATATGTTGAAGAAGTTGAATAATCATAAGTCATTATAAATCAAGTATATCATGGACTCAGTTGAAATAAAAAAATTAAGCGATTCAGAGCTGAAAGAAAAGCTGGCAAGCGAGAAATCTTTTCTCACCAAGCTCAACCTGCAGCATAGTGTTTCTCCTATAGAGAATCCTATGAGACTGCGCGTACAAAAGAAACTTGTTGCAAGGCTGCTTACCGAAACAAGTGCAAGGAAGAAAGCAACAGTAACAACCAAGTAAACTAATATTCATTTAATATTTTCCTCATGGAAAAACGTAATTTAAGGAAAGAGAAAGTAGGAATGGTTACCAGCGATAAGATGGACAAGACCATTGTAGTAAGTGTTGAGCGTAGGATTAAGCACGCGAAGTACGGTAAGTTCATTAAACGTACATCGAAGTTCTTTGCCCACGATGAAAAGGACGAAGCGCATACAGGCGATTTAGTTCGTATAGAGGAAACAAGGCCTTTAAGCAAAAACAAATGCTGGAGGCTTGTAGAAGTAGTAGAAAAAGCCAAGTAGTATTAATTGATTAAAACTTTTTAAGTTATGATAACACAAGAGTCGAGATTAGTATGTGCCGATAACAGCGGAGCAAAAGAAGTGCTTTGTATCCGTATCCTGGGCGATAGCCACAAGAGGTACGCCCGCATAGGTGATAAGATTGTAATATCTGTAAAGGATGCAATTCCCACCGGTGGTATTAAGCAAGGCGCTGTATCTAAAGCAGTAGTGGTAAGGACCAAAAGGCCTACCAAACGCGCCGATGGTTCTTTTATACGTTTCGACGACAATGCAGTTGTGTTACTTAACGATGCGGAAGAGCTCAGGGGTACACGTATTTTTGGCCCCGTGGCAAGGGAACTCCGTGAAAAACAATTCATGAAAATTATTTCATTGGCGCCTGAAGTATTATAATAGCGGAAACGAGTAAAAAACAGAAAAAGTAGTACATAAAAGAATAAAAATTAACTTTGCAACCCTTTTTTCAAAAAAATGAATACGAAAATAAAGCTTAAAAAAGGAGATATGGTGAAGGTCATATCCGGTAACTCTCGTGGACAAGAGGGTAAAATACTGGATATTGTTACCGACAAATACAGGGCTTTTGTTGAGGGCATTAACGTTGTTTCGAAACACACCAAACCCAACCAGAAGAGCCCCAAAGGAGGCATTTTAAAGAAAGAAGCCTCTGTGCATATTTCTAACCTGATGCTTATAGAGCCCGGAACAGGCAAACCTACCCGTGTTGGAAGGAAAAAGGATACTAAATCGGGCAAATTGGTAAGGTTCTCGAAAAAAACCGGTGAGGTTATTAAATAATTATAGAAATGAGCAACAAGAAAGCAAACTATACACCAAGATTAAAAGGCGAATATGAGAAGCTGGTAGTTCCGGCTCTTCAGAAACAATTTAATTATTCCAGTTCAATGGAAGTACCGCGTATTAAAAAAATATGCATTAACCAGGGATTGGGAATTGCTGTTTCGGACCGTAAGCTGTCTGAAGTAGCTGTTAATGAAATGACCTCTATTGCGGGCCAAAAGGCAGTTACATCAAAATCGAAGAAAGATATAGCAAACTTTAAATTAAGGAAAGGCGTTGCCGTTGGCGTACGCGTTACCTTAAGGGATGCTAAAATGTATGAGTTCTTAGACAGGCTCATTTCTGCAGCGTTACCACGTATCCGCGACTTTAAGGGTATTGAGCGTAAAGGGTTTGATGGTATGGGAAACTATACATTAGGCATAACCGAACAGATTATATTTCCTGAAATAGTAATGGATAAGGTAAGCCGTATCATGGGTATGGATATTACTTTCGTTACATCAGCTAAAACAGATGAAGAAGCGTTTGCCCTGCTCGAAGCATTCGGCATGCCTTTCAAGAAACTTAACGAAGAACAACAATAATCAATTATAACCAGGAACAATGGCAAAAGAATGTGTTAAAGCACGTCAGGTAAAAAGAGAGAAGCTCGTGGCTCAATATGCAACCAGGAGAGCTGAACTTAAGAAAGCAGGAGACTATGTTGGATTAAGCAAGCTTCCCCGCAATTCATCGGCTGTGCGTTTGCGCAACCGTTGTAAAATAACCGGAAGGCCAAGGGGCTATATCCGCCAATTCGGACTTTGCAGGAATATGTTCAGGGAATGGGCATTGAATGGCAAGATACCAGGTGTAACCAAAGCAAGCTGGTAATACTGCAATTAAAAATTAAGAATTAAAAATTAAAACATGACAGATTCAATATCAGACTACCTTACACGCGTACGTAACGCAATTAAAGCAAGACACAGGCTTGTGGAAATTCCTGCTTCTAACCTGAAGAAGGAAATCACCCGCATTCTGCATGAGAAGGGTTATATACTTAACTATAAAGTGGAAGAAAAACCTAACCACCAGGGTATTATTAAAATAGCCTTGAAGTATAACATGCCTTCACGTCTTCCTGCTATTAAGAAGATTGACCGCGTTAGCCGCCCCGGCCTGAGGAAATATGTACCTTCTGACCAATTACCAAGGGTACTGAACGGTTTGGGAGTAGCTATTCTTTCTACATCGAAAGGTGTAATGACTGATAAAGAAGCCCGCACACAGAAAGTAGGCGGAGAAGTAATATGCTATGTATACTAATTGATTAATAAAGCGAACACATGTCAAGGATAGGAAAATTACCGATATCGATACCCAAAGGAACTGAAATAACCGTTCAGAAGAACGTTATTAACGTAAAAGGCCCTAAGGGACAACTTAGCCGCACTATTGACCCGGATATTACCGTGGCAATAGAAGATGGCCATGTTATAGTAAAAAGGCCCAGCGAACAAAAAAAGCACAAAGCGTTACACGGTTTGTACAGGGCGCTTATCAATAACATGCTTATTGGCGTATCAACAGGCTTTAAGACAACCCAGGAAGTAGTGGGTGTGGGTTTTAAAGTGGCTGCACAAGGCCAGGTACTTGATATTACACTTGGTTTTTCGCATACCATAATATTTGAATTACCTAAAGAAATTAAGGCTACGGCTACCACAGAAAAGGGTAAAGCCCCTACACTGGTGCTCGAATCGCACGATAAGGAACTTCTGGGCATGGTTGCCTCAAAGCTCCGTTCATTGCGTAAGCCAGACGTTTATAAAGGTAAAGGTGTACGTTATGCAGGCGAGCAACTCAGGATTAAACCTGGTAAAGCAGCTGCAGGTAGCGGTGCATCTAAGTAATTAACAATTAAAATTAAGAATTAGTCATGGCTAATACAAGCAATAAAGTAACAAGGAGAAGGAAAATCAGGTACCGCATTCGCAGGAAGATTGAAGGTACTGCTGAAACCCCGAGGCTGGCGGTGTATAGGAGCAATTCTGAAATCTATGCACAGGTGATAGATGATATCAGCGGCAAGACATTGGCTTCGGCCTCTTCGCTTGAGAAGGAATTATCAAAGGTTAAAGCGCCTAAAATTGATATGGCCAAGAAGATTGGAGCGCTTATAGCTGAAAGGGCATCAAAAGCAGGAGCGCAGAAAGTAGTATTCGACAGGGGTGGGTATTTGTATCATGGTAGGGTTAAAGCCCTTGCTGATGCTGCAAGAGAAGCCGGACTGAAGTTTTAATAAGGAAGTAAAAAAACAAGAAAAAGAATAAAATGGCAAATACGTCAAATGTTACAGCAAAAAGGGTACGTTCTACCGATGTTGAGCTTAAAGACAGGCTGGTAGCAGTTCAGCGCGTTACCAAAGTTACCAAGGGTGGCAGAACCTTTAGTTTTGCAGCTATTGTGGTAGTGGGCAATGAAAAGGGCATAGTAGGCTATGGCCTTGGCAAAGCGCGTGAAGTTACCGATGCAGTTACCAAGGGTATTGAAGATGCAAAGAAGAACCTGATAAAGGTTTCTATCAATAAAGGGACTGTTCCTCACGAACAGTATGGCAAATACAGCGGCTCGAAGGTGTTTATTAAGCCTGCTGCCGCAGGTACGGGTGTTATAGCCGGTGGTGCTATGCGTGCTGTACTTGAGAGTGTTGGGATTAAAGACGTATTAGCAAAGTCATTGGGTTCTTCAAACCCACACAACGTGGTGAAAGCTACTATGGATGCGCTTATTCAATTGCGCGATTCCAGGACTATAGCCAACCAGAGGTCAATTGAAGTTGAGAGAGTATTTAACGGATAATAATATATACCTGAAGCAATGGCCAAGATTAAAATAAAACAAGTTCGCAGCGGTATAGACCACCCTGCTGACCAGAAGAGAACCCTGAAAGCGCTTGGTTTTACCAGGCTTAACCAGGTTGTAGAAAAAACTGACAATCCCCAGATAAGGGGTATGGTGCGCAAAGTGCATCATTTAGTAACGATAGTAGAATAATTGAATAATAAAGCAGAAAATGGAATTACATAACTTAAAACCGAATAAAGGCGCGACCCACAAACGTAAAAGGATAGCGAGGGGTGAAGGTTCACGAGGCGGAACAGCTACAAGGGGTAACAAAGGTGCGCAGGCAAGGGCCGGATACCATTCAAAACGCGGTTTTGAAGGTGGCCAGATGCCTTTACACAAACGTATTCCTAAATACGGCTTTAGCAATATTAACCGTGTTGAATTTCACGGTATAAACCTTGATACCATTGCTGAAGTAGCGGCAGAGGCAGGTGTAAAAGCTGTTGATAAAGCTTTTTTTGTTCAGCACGGCCTGGCTTCTAAGAATGATAAGATAAAAGTTTTAGCAAGGGGTTCTGATAAGTTTTCTGCAGTTCTTGAAATTACAGCCGATGCTTTTTCTGAAACAGCTAAAACAGCTATTGAAGCTAAGAAAGGCAAGGCAATTATAGTAGTAAAAAAAACCAGCGCTAAAAAAGCTGAATAAGCACTCTTTTTGTGAAGAATTTAATTAATACCATAAAAAATATCTTTGCCATTGAGGATCTCAGGGTAAGGATTTTGAACACTTTAGGCTTTTTGCTTGTTTACCGTCTCGGTTCGTACATAGTACTTCCGGGTGTAAACTCGGCACAGCTTGCCATGAACCATGGCGCTGACCAGGGAGGCCTTGTGGGACTTATCAATATATTTTCAGGTGGCGCGTTCAGTAAAGCTGCCATTTTCGGATTAGGTATTATGCCTTACATCTCTGCATCTATCGTGGTGCAGTTGTTGGGTATAGCAGTACCTTTTTTCCAGAAATTACAAAAAGAAGGCCCCAGCGGACAGAAGAAAATAGAGCGCATTACACGCGTTCTTACTGTGTTTGTTACGGCTTTCCAGGCTCCGGGTTACATTTATTCACAAATATTGGCCTATTCAAGTGTTGAAGGAAACGTTACATTCTTTTATGTGCGTTCAACCCTTATACTTATTGCAGGTACCATATTTGTAATGTGGTTAGGTGAAAAGATTACGGACAAGGGCGTAGGAAATGGTATTTCATTAATCATTATGATTGGTATTATTGCCCGTCTGCCAGGTGCATTTGTACAGGAGTTTACAGGCAGGGTAATAGAATCGGGCGGTGGTCTTATCCTATTACTTGTCGAGCTTGTGTTCCTTGTAATGGTTATTATGGCCAATATATTATTGGTTCAGGGTACCCGAAGAATACCGGTGCAGTTTGCAAAGCGTATTGTTGGTAATAAGCAATATGGTGGCGCCCGCCAGTTCATTCCTCTTAAAGTGAATGCTTCAGGTGTTATGCCTATCATTTTTGCCCAGGCTATTATGTTTATTCCATTGACATTTGCTCCATATATTACTTCCCCTGGTTTATCAGGGTTTATACAGTCACTTACCGATTTCGGAGGTTTCTGGTATAACATGGTGTTTGGCCTTATGATTGTGGCATTTACCTATTTCTATACCGCGGTAATCATCAATCCGAACCAGATGGCAGAGGATATGAAGCGTAACGGTGGCTATATACCCGGTGTAAAACCTGGGAA
>Ga0206846_1055_pt1 | contig 19930 bp, 24 predicted proteins | sample Alteio_BWOrgCont_20_FD_152878 | JGI IMG/M metagenome (GOLD analysis project Ga0206846, IMG submission 152878) | Enriched cells from forest soil in Barre Woods Harvard Forest LTER site, Petersham, Massachusetts, United States -... | ecosystem: Environmental > Terrestrial > Soil > Temperate forest >... | reverse complement strand
CCATAGCAAGCGGCTGAGGAACATCCGATCCAACTCAATTTCTTGTAGACTTTCAGGTTCAATTTCACTGAGCAAACTTGTTTCTTCCGCGAGCGCTGCCATGACGGCAAATGTTCCGGCGTTCGAGAAGCCGGGCTCGCGAGGAAGTTCAATGGTGGTAGCGCCCTCATAGCTGCGGAATGGATTAGGCTGATTGTGCCAATCGAGATGGCGCGAGTTGGTGCGCACGGAATGATATGTATGTTTGGTGGCTTGATGATAGACGAAGAGGCGTTCAGTATCTTGATTGAAGCGGCCACATTCGGGATCGTCCCATAGGCTGGAGAGAAAGCGCGTCATTCATTCGTCTTTTGAATCGTTGGCGCTGCAACGTCCGAGTGTTAATCCGAATTGTAGCGCTCACCTTCAGGTGGGCATGGGATCGAGTTCAAAGTGCCCGCACGCCGGCGCGGAAGGCCGCTACAAGAGCGTCTCATTCCGAAGCGGACACGGATAAGAATGGATCACGAACGGAACTCGTCGCTGCCGGCGGAGGAGCCGCGCTTTTCAGTTGTTCCACTTCGGCCTGAACTTTTTCCCATTCTTTAGGGTTCTGTTTCATCGCGTAAGGCGCATCCGGATGTCCGAAGAATTCCAAAAGTTCGGCCCGAACCTCCGGAGAAGCGCCCACGAAATTCTGTTTTGCCAGTCCATCGAGCAGTTTTGCCTGCGTCTCGTCAGCCAGTTTGTATTTTCCCGGGGCCGTGATTTCACCGGTATCAAAATTGTCGTTGGGCAAGTCTGGTTGACCGGCGCCTGCCTCGGTCAGAAGTTTTTTGTAGCGATCCAGACTCTGGTTGAAGCTGGCTTCGAATAAACGCTCGGTGGCTGGAGTGGGCATTTTGAGTTGCAACACTCTCAGGGGGCCAATCTTCGGCAAAATACGGACAATGAACGCCAGAATTTTTTCGCGAAAGGTGGGTTGCTCATATTCCTTCCCCCAATTTTTTTGGTAACTCGCCCGGGAAAGATTGTAGAGAAATGTTCTTCTCGTAATGCCGGGCTGGTCCTTCTCGATATCGTTTTTTTTCAGTCTCCAGGCAACGCGCGTCGCTTGGGGGAGAAGCTGGCTGACATCGTGACGATATGAACCGAGCACCTTTTCCTCATTGGTAAGGACAACTTTCAAATCCAATCCGTAGGTTTCCTGAAATGTCTGCTCCAGGAGCGGGACCGCAACGTTAAATCCGATAAAATCATGGTAATTTTCAGGTGCGTAGCGGCCTTGCGCAATTTCCAAGACATCGAAGCCGAATTCGGTTTTTACGTGCGCTAGCTTGTCTTCCTCATACGTCACTGTGTTTCCGTATTTTTTTCCGAGCTTGGGATACAGCAGCGGAACCGCACGATTGGTTCCGGCGGGATGGCCGTCGCTGTCCGCAGCGTAGTGAGCGAGAGCCCCAAGCGCAAACGCGTAGCCGTTAAGATCCTGAGAATCTCGAAGCAGGGTCAGGACGAAATCACCGCTGCGAACGTAATGCGTCAGGTCGCTGAAGAAAAAATTCCCGTGCGGGTAGTACCCCATGTCCTGAATAATCGCTCCGCCATAAGCGTAGCCATGGGCCTCCTTGAGTTGTTCATCCGTCGAATTGGGAAAACGTTTTAACAGCAGCGGGCGTATGTTCGTGTTCCATGCGCTATCAATGATCGCCTCATGCGCCAAGACGGCGTAGGCCGCCGCCTCGCTTGGCCAGCTCAGGAACATGGCCAGCGTCACGACAATGGCCAAAACTTTTAGAGCAAATGGATCGCGGCGGACTTGTATGCGCATTACGACCTCTTTTTCATCTTAGCTTACTTCTATCATCCTGAGAATTTGTTTACTGCAACGGAGAAGCGGCGGGATCCTGATGTCGCAATTCGGTTCAGCCGGAGGGAAGGGTATCTGAGGCGCTCCGACTGCCCAACTTCGCGAGAACATTGCCCGTATGCGGAGTCGCGCCAAGCTCCATAGCCATTTTCAGCTTGATGGAGCTTGGCGCTTCTCTTGGGGACGATCGCATCGCTTTATCAGGCGCTTAAAGCGAAATGTTTATTGCAACTCCGGGACGGCCCGGGTACCTGCTGTCATATAGGTAATATCCGTTGTCTAAGTACACAACGTTAACATCATCGGTTTGGTACCAGTCGTCTCCCCAATATTCCGGGTACGGGTCGACAACACTGAACCAATAGCCGCCGTACTGGAACCGCGGAAAACCGCCAATCTCCATAAAGGGGAGGCCGTAAACTCGAAACGAGTGGCCTGAACCGTAATAGCTGCTGAAATAGACGTCAGGAATGCGGTAGCCGTTGTAGCCTCCGCGCTGCTGCCAGGTGCGATGTTCGGTATCAAAGCTGCGGGCGCGACGCTGCTGCCATTCGCTTCGCTGCGCGCTTTGCTGGGCAACCTGCTGCCGCTGCGTGCGCTGTTGCTGGACGGGTGGACGGTCTTGCTGCCTGGCAACTTGCTGATGATTCTGCTCCTGTTGTGCGTGCTGCTGACTGGCGGGCCTTTGCTGTTGCTGTTGTGCGCGCTGCTGGGGCGCGGGGTTCGCTTGCTGCTGGGCATGCTGCTGACTGGCGGGTCTTTGCTGTTGCTGTTGTGCGCGCTGTTGGGGCGCGGGGTTCTCTTGTTGTTGCTGGGCATGCTGCTGACTGGCGGGCCTTTGCTGTTGCTGTTGTGCGCGCTGCTGGGGCGCGGGGTTCTCTTGCTGCTGCTGGGCATGCTGCTGGCTGGCGGGTCTTTGCTGTTGCTGTTGTGCGCGCTGCTGGGGCGCGGGGTTCGCTTGCTGCTGCTGGGCATGCTGCTGGCTGGCGGGTCTTTGCTGTTGCTGTTGTGCGCGCTGCTGGGGCGCGGGGTTCTCTTGCTGTTGCGGAGCATGCTGTTGAGCGGCCGGCCTCTGCTCTTGCTGGCTTCTCTGTTGCGCCGGCTCCGACTGCCTGTCAGGCTTTTGCTGCTTATCACCCTTTTGATCTTGCTGGGCGTACCCGAATACTGTGGTTCCACAAAGCATTACAAGAACCGCTGTCCCCATCACTTTAAGCTGTTTCATCGACATTTCCTCGTTTGCAGCATGAACCCATGAGCTCGCAATTGCTGTCCTGTTTTGAACATTCAGGAAATTTGCGGCAATGGCGAATAAAGGCGAATCTCCACGGCGCGCATTGGAATGCCAGGTGTTCATAAGTGAACAGCAAATTGCGTTCGAAGATTCTAGGATGTCGCTTCGAAGGGGAAACAAAACAGCTGGCGCGAAATTTGCGGCTTTGAAAACGAAGGAGGCAACAATCGATGCCCTTGGTTCAATTTGTGATGATTCTGATCGTCGTGGGTGTTTTGCTTTGGCTTGTCAATAACTTTGTTCCGATGCAGGGGTCGATCAAGTCGATTCTGAATGCCGTCGTCGTGATCGGAGTAGTTTTGTGGATTCTCAACGTTTTTGGGCTTTTTCATTCCTTTTCCCATATTCGCATCGGGTCGTAAGCCCGCAGGAATGAACTGCGAACGCAACAAAGTATTTGCCGTCGAAATAGATGTCTCTGGAAATAAGAAAACAGGAGCAAAATATGCTGGGAACAATATTGATTGTGATTCTGATTCTGGCCCTTGTGGGTGCGCTGCCGCGATGGTCGCACAGCAAGCAGTGGGGTTACGCACCGACCGGCGGACTAGGGCTCGTTCTTTTGATCGTCGTTATATTATTGCTACTTGGCCGCCTCTGAACTGGTCGTGCACGCGGAACTTTTGCCGCTCAGGGGTAGGACCATTGCGGAGCACCCCGCACAGCTTTACCACATCGAGTTAAAAAGAGGAATGTAGCGCCAGAGGTGCGTTGTGCTGCTTCCATTCCGCCGCCTGAATTGAGATCATGGGGCGCTGAGGAATATTTCCTGAGATATCTTGTTCAGAAAATAAAAGGCATCTCCTTTCATCGCTTTGGGACATCCATTTTTATTTCTATCTTTTTTCTGGCAGCCGGCCTTTTCTTGTTCTTTAGCCGGACTTGCCACGGGCAAGGGACACCATCGCCCCCGGAGGCCCTCCATCGCTCTGCGACTGCGGCCGGCCCGATGCCTCCCGTCATCGTGATCGGTTTCGTCGGGGGTTTCATAAGGCACGACAACATTGTCCATAGTGAGGTGCAGCTTGCGGCGCGCCTGCGCAAAGCTTATCCCGTGGGCGTTGACGTGGAAACTTTCGAGAGTTATCACGGCGAAAACGCCAGAGCGGAAATCCATAGCCTGCTGGACACGAATCACGATGGAACCCTAACGCCCGCTGAAAAACAGAATGCGCGAATCATTCTTTACGGCCACAGCTGGGGCGCGTCGGAAGCCATCACCGTTGCGGGTGAATTGGGAAAGGACGGCATTGCCGTGCTTTTGACCATTCAAGTGGACAGCATTTCCAAGATTCACGAAAATGACGAGATGATTCCCGCCAATGTCGCCCAGGCAGCCAATTTCTACCAGACCGACGGATTTGTTCACGGACAGTCCGCCATTCGCGCCGCCGATCCGTCACGCACCAAGATCATCGGGAATTTCCGATTCGACTACAAAACGAGCCCCTATGCCTGCGACGAGTACCCCTGGTACGACCGCATCTTTGTGAAGGCTCATACCCAAATCGAATGCGATCCAAATGTGTGGAAACGAGCGGAGGCCCTGATACAGTCCAATTTGCCGCCGGCAAGGTCCAGCAGTTCAACGCCTTAATCCATCTTTACATGGAACCCCGTGTCAGTCCTCAGAAAGCATCCTGAAGCAATCGGCGTAATCCGTGGCGAGGTTGCACACGGCTAGCTCACCTCAGTCAACGCTTTCTTGTCTAAAGCGCCCTTGGCATCTGTGGCTAGTCCTGATGGATCCGCGAGATTGGCGTGATTGGCATTCGAGCTGCCTATCGTGCTTAAGCACACGCGAAAAGCGGCTCATCCTCCGGCAAAAATGAAGGCGGACTGTTCAGATTTGCACAGATTTTCGATTGCAGCCACGCTACAAATGTCCTCCCATTCCGTGAAGTAGATCCCGAAGGCTGGAGGCTAACTCACATGATCGTAGATGGAACGAAGAATTTTTCACCCGTGTATTCCGTCTGGTTCGGTAAACCGGTGGTGTTGCTCGTCATTATTCGCCAATGTCCCGTCCCAATGGCTTGCCACATTGTTGGAGAGTCGGACGCCGATGTGCGCGTCCGCGTCCAGTCTGGATGGGAAATGGATGTCCGAAAAGATTTGATTCTGGCCGTTGAAGAAGCCGTCACCACCGGGGAAAACCGGGTAAATTGAAGCGCACGCACGATCCGACTCCGGTACTGCCATCGGCTCGGAGCAAGTCCCACGTGTGTCAATTCACTGTTGCCAGGTATTTTTTGTCGCCGCGGGGCAAATATCGAATTGCGAATAAGGAGAGCCACTCATGGACGAAAGCACGAAGGACAAAGCCAAAGGTAAGTTTCACGAATTGAAAGGCAAAGTTAAGGGAAAAATTGGAAAAGCGACAAACGACCCCGACCTGGAAGCCGAGGGAGAGGACGAAGCGAGTGACGGGAAGGTCCAACAGAAAATTGGCCAGGTGGAGAAGGTCTTCGGCGTCTAGCACACCGGGCTGCGCACGGCCAGTAAGCGAAACTGCACGCTGATTTAAGAATCGGCCGAATAAAAATGATCGCGGGTCACGGAATCGCGGTTTTGGTACCGCCGGCGGTCCGAAGTGTGCGGCGGCTGCTTTTCCACCTTAGCGGTTTGGGTCTGCTTCCCCTCGGTCTTCCGGATAGCTCCTTGCTTCCGATTCCGGGAATTCTGGATGTGGCTACGATTGTTTTTTCCGCGCGCCTGGAGCATTCGTGGCTTCATTCCGTTTTGATGGCGACCGCGGGTTCGATGGCCGGAGGCTTTGCTATCGACCGGCTCGCTCGCAAAGGAAATAGGGTTTGCAAAACCTTCGCCCGGTGGGGATTTGCGGCGATTGCCATCCCCGCCATTCTTCGGCCGCCTGTGCATAGGCTTGCATTTCGGCTTGCAGCAGGCGCCATGCACTATCCGGCAAGAAAATTCCTGGCGGCTCTCGGTCGAATCTCCAGATCCCTGATCCTGGCTTATTTGGCTTCACGTTATGGACGGGAAACTATTGCGTTCATCGCGGAAGATGGGCATCGGTTCATTGTGACAATCCTTTTAGCGCTGCTGGCCACCGCTACTGCAGTTTCCTACTTTTGGCAGGGCAACAAAGACAAAAATGCACGGGGGCATCTGGCGCAAGCATCTGCTGATGAATCCGGGCCCTAGTCATGCAGGACAACGCTGAGCAACGAATCATTCACGTGCAGGCCGCCATCGTAGTGGATAAATCCCAACTTCTTGAACTTGTTCATGAAAAAATTAACGCGGGATCGCGTGGTGCCAACCATTTCCGCCAGCGTCTCCTGCGATATTTTGGGAAGAACGAATTGTGGTTTCTCGTGATTGCCGTAGCGTGCCAGCAACAGGAGAGTTCGCGCCAGGCGTTTCTCACTGGAATTGAAAAGTTGATCGACCAGATCTTCTTCAATCCGGATATTGCGCCCAACCATGTAAGAGATGAAGCGATCCGAGAACTCGTGTTCTGCGTGGAGTACGCGAATCATTTCCTTTAGCCCGATCACCAGCACTGTGACCGGTCCAATCGCCGTCGCTGTAGCCATACGCATCGGCTGTCCGGCCAGGGCGCTTTCGCCCAGGAAATCACCAGGCTGGAGCATTGCGACCACGGCTTCCTTCCCCGTCTTGGAGACCACGGAAAGCTTTATGGTGCCTTTCTGAAGATACATGACCTCTTTGCCCAGATCTCCCTGCGTAAAAATCGTATCCTTCGCCTGAAATTCCATAATGGTTCTTGCCACACCCGCGGAATCGAGAAACGATTGCACATTGAATGTGGGCGGCCTCGGGCGTATCGTTTTCTTTGTTGTTTTCATGGCAGTAACACTTCAACTTTCCTGGGGAGCGTGAGCGCCCCATTTGTTGCTTTCCCTGATTTTTTGACAACCCGCTTGCCGGTGCCGTTATGTTTGGCCTTGGAGTTCTGTCTTTCGAGAATTTTCTGGGCCACTTCGACGGGAACTATCTCGAAATGTAGGGTCGTTTTTCGCATCACTCTTTCTCCTCCGAACACACCGTAACAACCTCCAAGCGATACGGGGAGAATCTTTTAGTAATCTGTGGTTGATGACAACAGGCCAATCAACGTTATTCCCGTGACACGCGGCGTGACCAATACGCCGACGCCGTTATCGGGTGCGGGCGCGCAGGACACCCTAAGCCCTGCGATTTTTGTTGTACTCTAGGCTTAGAGTGCGTATCATTACGTGAGCTTAGTTATACGCTTGGCACGGAAGGTTCCTATGAAAACCGCTCCCGCGATACCTCATTTCAAGACGATGGCCATGGTGGACGTCCCTCGATCGCGAAACGGCAAGCACAAGAAGATTGTTTCCGCCATCCTGCGCGACCTGGACGAGCTTGGAGAAGGCGTCGCCTTCAAGGTTCCTTTGGCCATTCTCGGAGATACCAAGGAGAACGTGCGTTCGGCGCTGAACCGCGCCACGCGCAAATCCAATCGCGATGTCGCGACGGCCACCGACGAACATTTCCTATATGTTTGGAACATGGCCAAGCCTGAACCAACGAACGGGAATCGTCCGAACAGCCAAGGTAAATCGTCTCCAAGCGCACGCTAAACCTGATCGCCATCCTGTAGTTTCATTCCCTTTGGTTCTTTTCGGCACCGGTCTGCAAAGATTTTCGGTGTGAACCGCGGTCCAGCTTTTTTCCTTCCTTTTACTCATGTTTCGCGAGCAATCACAATAATACGAATACGTGCAAAAGAGCACAGACTCCGCCCTCCCAGGCACTCATCATCTACCTGTCGATTCCTCGATTGCGAACGGCACGGACCATTACCGAGGGCTCGGCAAAATTCCCGAAATTCGTGAAGAAATTTAACTTTCGAAATGCAGCGCGAAATGAAGGGCGGAAGAACGTCTGAAAGCACTCTTCAGCGCATACGGCAGAGTTTTACGTTACAGGAGATCTCCAATGAATAAGAATTCAGGCAAGCGAACCATCGTTTGGGGCGCATTAATCGCCTCCGTTGCAATTTTGGCTCCCATGAACCGAGTCGAGGGAGCGCAGCAAGCCTCCCCGGCCGCGGCCAGGCGAGCGGATCAGAAATCCATGTATCAAGAGGTCCTCGTGGACCGAACGGTCAAAGCCGTGAAATACGAACACCGCAGCGGCTCGACGAAAATCAATTTTGAAGGCAGCGATTTGATGACCAGCGCCAAGGGCGAAGCAAAGGTAGACAGTCATCGTGGAACGATGGAAATCAAGGTTGAATTCTGGAATTTGCAGAAGCCAACGAAGTTTGGAGCCGAGTATCTGACTTACGTGATGTGGGCGATTTCACCGGAAGGCCGCGCGGTAAACCTGGGCGAGGTTTTGGTCGGCGGAAATGACCGAAGCAAGCTCGACGTCACGACGGACCTTCAAGCGTTTGCCATGATTGTGACAGCGGAACCTTATTATGCAGTGCGGCGCCCAAGCAACGTCGTGGTGATGGAAAATTCCATTCGCCCGGATACGGAGGGAACCACGGAAATGGTGGATGCGAAATATGAATTGATCGACCGCGGGGGCTATATCCCCACAGGTTATAAGTTCGACCCCGTGGTTTTGAACGCCAAATTGCCGCTCGAATTCTTCGAAGCGCGCAATGCTCTGCGCATCGCACAGTCGGCGGGAGCCGAGAACTATGCGACATCCAGCTATAACAATGCCTCCGGACAGATGAAGGAAGCGGATGACATGGCCATTCTCAAACAAGTCGACCGGAAGCGCCTCAGTTCCACGTCGCGCCTGGTCGTGCAGACCGCCGAAGACGCCCGCGAAATTTCCGTAAAGCGCATCGACGAAGAACGCGCGGAAGCAGCTCGTGCCGAAGATGCGGGTCGCATCGCTTCAGCCAACGCCGGCAAGCGCAGCGCCGAATCGGATACCGCCGATGCAAATCGCGCACGCGCCAATGCCGAAGGCATGACTCGCGATGCCCAGGATTCCGCCCGCAACGCCGCAGCCGGACAGGAACGAGCCGAACGAGACAACGCCGCAGCACAACAGCAGAAACTCGATGCCCAGGCGGATTCCGACCGCAATCGCGCCGCCACTGCGGATGCCAATCTGGCTACCGCCGATGCGCAACAACGTCAGAGAGACGCGGAGGCCGATTCGGCAAACAGCCGCATGGCAGCCGCCAACTCGGATCAACAGCTTCAGCAAGCCGTGCGTGACCGTGAAGAACTTCGGGCCCGCCTGCTGATCCAATTCAACACCATCCTCGAGACGCGCGACACCGCTCGCGGCCTCGTCGTCAATATGTCCGACGTTCTTTTCGATTCCGCCAAATTCACGCTTCGCCCGGCGGCGCGTGAAAAACTTGCGAAAATTTCCGGCATCGTCCTCGCTTATCCCACGCTGGCACTCGCCATCGAGGGCAACACCGATAGCGTAGGCGGCGACTCTTACAACCAACAACTCTCCGAAAATCGCGCTGATTCGGTGCGAGATTACCTTGCGAAGGAAGGCATTCCAGCCGGGTCCATGACCGCGCACGGATTTGGCAGAATGCAGCCTGTCGCCTCCAATGATACGGCCGAAGGCCGGCAGCAGAATCGCCGCGTCGAGCTCGTCGTATCCGGAGAAGTGATCGGGAACACAGCCGGTAGCGGTCCAGCCGCAATGCATGACTTGCCGCTCGCTCCTCAGGCCCGAAAATAGCAGATCGCGGCGGTGCGAATTGGACGAGAACTTCAGCCGCTCTATCGCTAATTCGCTAACTGCTAAGCGTTCGGTTTCGATCAAACGGGGGACAGGTCGCACTGTGGCCTTTCCCCCGTTTGAAACTGCCGCCTTTCAAGAAAATCCTCACCCCTCGGGTTGCCCCTGACCCTCGCGATTCGTGCAGGCCTTAGGCCTACTGCAATTCCGACTCCCTATCTCATTTCACGAACAATGAATTGGAGGGAAAACGTGCAAAAGAGCACAGACGCTCCGGCAGCATACCCGCAGGATGTACTTACAAGCGGATAGGTCGAGAAGAGAAGAACCGTTGCTGAAAGTATGGTTATGGTTAAGAAGTTCTCCTTCCCTTGCCGCCGTTCTAACACCTAAAGCGAATAGTTTCTCCTGGAGGGTTATCACATGCGTTTCGCAAATCGTTATATCAGTTCACTTTTGCTGGCTGCTGCCTTAACGGCGCCGGTGGCAATGGTGGCCGCCCCCGCTCCAAATGACGACGGAGTTCAGGTCCGCGTTTACGATACCCGGCACAAGGACTACCATAACTGGGATGATCACGAGAACAGGTCCTGGGGTGTTTACCTGACCAACAATCACCGAAGGCCGCATGAATACTCGCATTCCAGCAGGAAAGAACAGAACAATTATTGGAATTGGCGGCACTCCCATCCGGATAACGACTAGCAAAAACGTTCCGCTGGCCTGAAATGCGGCAAGACGGAGAATGTGGCCCCGTCCAGAACACCGCGGACGGGGCCGAAATCCGCCGGCTCTTCGCAGCTGAAAAATGCCATTCCGATTGAATTGAACAAGACAAGGGGAGCCATTGCGAGAAATTAAGATGAGGGACTATTCATGCGTACTGATCGTTACGACCGCGGGGATCGGCACATATTCTTACTACTTCGTTCGCGAACTTCTGGCCGCGCTGACTTTATTTAGTGTGGCCTTTTTCTTTCTTGCCTTCGCAGGGCTTGGCACGCTTCTGATCTGGACAGTCGGCGTGCGGATGGCGATATTGGCCACGCCCGCATCGCGAAGCGTGATCGTATATTCCCGCCGTTTAATCGCGGCCTACACGCGATCGTAGATTGGCGGCGACCGGCCCAGGAACAGAGACTGTTCACAAGTGAACAGAAGCGAGAACTACTATCGTCTAGGATTAGTCCTGGCAATCCATCGTGGAGAAATAGCAATGAAATCAATGACCGCGCTCGGAATTCTGCTCGCTGTTCTGGGGATCTTCGTTCTCGTCTACCAGGGATTCAACTATACGCATACGGAAAAAATCCTCGACGTGGGTCCGATTCACGCCACCAGGGACGATACGGAACGTGTTCCGATTCCGCCGATCATCGGGGGATTGGCATTACTGGGCGGCGTTGCTTTGCTCGTAATTGGAGCGAAGCAAAAGGCGTAACACGCTCTTGGAGAGTATCAGAGAAACGCCATTGAGCGCCTGTTGACCACCTGGCACTTTGGTCAGAGAAACTTCAGAAAGCGCTGGGAACAAATCGAAGTTCATCAACTAACAGAAAGAAAGTGGAGGTTCACGATGTTTCGTAAATTGACTCTGGGTGTCTGCATTTTATTCGTGGCAAGTTCCGCATTCGCTGCAAACAAAGAACAACAACGTTTGGAAAATTCCGGAACCGTTTTGCAGGAAGTCATGGATGTCCCGGACAACATCCCACAGGAACTCCTGGAAAAAGCGGAATGCATTATTGTTTTCCCTTCCGTTTTGAAGGCGGCATTCGTGATCGGCGGAAGTTACGGCCGCGGAGCGATGGTTTGCCGGACGGGTGAACATTTCAATGGAGCCTGGGGCGCACCGGCAATGTATGCGCTCGAAGGCGGCAGCGTTGGATTTCAACTCGGCGGCCAGGCGACGGACCTCGTTCTCCTCATCATGAACCAGAGAGGCGCGTCCTCCGTTCTGGAGAGTAAAGTTAAAATCGGCGCAGACATCTCCGCCGCGGCCGGACCCAAAGGCCGTGACGCTTCCGCAGATACGGACGCCTACTTGCGCGCGGAAATCCTGAGCTATTCCCGCTCGCGCGGTTTGTTTGCCGGGATCTCCCTCGAAGGTTCCACGTTGCGCCCCGATAACGATGCCAGCGCGGACGTCTATGGCCGCAAAATCACAGCCCGGGAAATCGTAATGGGCGGAAAAGCCTCGATTCCCGAATCCGGGCGGCACCTCGTCCGCGTGTTGCAGAAGAACGCGCCACACAATGAATCGGCAAAAGATTCCAACCGGTAGTCACCGAGTTGGTTGTTTCGTATTTCCGTTTGAAATGGCGGAGCAGGGCCTTGGGTGCTCTTTGGCAAGGTTCTGCTTCACGCCGAATGCCGATTCGCCCGCCGCCACGGTTGAATTCCACTTGGACACCGAAAGTGGCGAGCGCGGTGATAAGCTGGACGCTGGAGTCATCGATTCGGCCAAATCCGCACCCCAAAACGCCCAACTGAACCATGCTAATCCGCTTAGGTTACGACATCGAATTCAACTTACCGCAGCCCGTTGCGTTTGTGGCCCTTCTGAGCGTGCATCCCTCCAGGGTGCAGGATCTTCGCGAGCCAGACGAATTGCACATCGAGCCCGCCGTCAGAACGGAGTGGTACATCGATCGATTTGGCAACCGCTGCACCCGCTTTCTCGCTTCCCAAGGCAAGCTGCGCATTTGGAACTCCACGCTCATTCAGGATTCCGCTGAAAAAGATCAGGTAAGTTATCAGGCGCGGCAACACCCCGTCGAAGAACTACCTGTTGATGAACTTACGTACTTATTGAATAGCCGCTACTGCGAAGTGGACAGGCTATCGAACATCGCCACGGAACTCTTTGGCAATACCGCTCCCGGCTGGGGACGCGTGCAGGCGATCGTGAACTGGATTCACGGCAGGGTGCAGTTCGGATATCAGCACGCTCGCGCGACGCGAACGGCTCTGGAAGTTTACACGGAGCGCGTCGGCGTGTGCCGCGATTTTCAGCACCTGGCCATCACTTTCTGCCGCTGCATGCATATTCCGGCCCGCTACGCCACAGGCTATCTTGGAGACATCGGCGTGCCCGCGTCGCCCGCTCCCATGGATTTCAGCGCCTGGTTTGAGGTGTTTCTGGAAGGAAGATGGTGGACATTCGACGCTCGGCACAACGAACCCCGCGCCGGGCGCATCTTAATGGCCACCGGCCGCGACGCTGCTGACGTCGCGATCACAACTTCTTTCGGCATGGCCGAATTAAACAAATTCAGCGTCGTGACGAATGAAGTCCACGAAGTTGCACCGTTCCAGGAATTTCGCTCTCAAATCGCTGGTTCCGCTCGCTCGTAGCTCGCGGCAGTCCGCATCTGCGCATTAATTCCTCTTCGATAAATATCGCCGGATCCCATTTCATCGCGGAGTCACGTACCGGTGAACGCGCCGATATCACGGAAGCCTTTTCCGCAAAAACAATCCTTTTGTTTTCTATGTTCACGAACGACCGCTCGCGCCGCTCTTTGCGAGCGCGAACGTGGCGGAGATCGTGTTGTCACAGTTAGGCTCTCGCCAAGCCAGCTTCGACTCTAAAGGCTCTACCTTCGAACGGACAATTAGGGATGCTTTTCAGAAACGGGACATTCCCGTCAAAGGGTTCAAATACCATCACGACGGGAAGCAGTACGAATGCGACGCTGCCGTGCTTTGGGGAAAGCACTTGTTTGTGTTCGAGTGCAAGAACGATTTTCTGCCGACCTCTCGGCCTCGTCTGTCGTATTTCTTCTGGCTCGATATGATCAACGCAGCCAGCCAAGTGACAGCAGTTGCATCACACTTCACGGAAGACCGTTCTCTTATCCGCCGACATTTCGACAGGGACGACTGGCAAGAAATCCATCCCATCGTATTGAGTGCCCTGCCGTTTAGTCTCCCCGAACAACTGGAAGGCACCTATTTCTACGACGCTTCCGCCCTTCTCCGATTTCTGGCAGACGGCACCGCCGGGCTCGCCCAGCAATCTCCCGATAATAAGGTCGTCCTGCAAGCGCCGCTCACGCAGCTTTGGTCGGGCGATGAGCCCACCCCGGAGGATTTGATCGCCCAAATCAGAAGTCCCATTCAACTGAAACAATTCCACGGCAGACTGCAAGCCGAGTGGTTTCGAAATGCAGCTTCGCCCAATTTCGTCATCGAGACACCGCTCTTACGCTTTCAACCAATCACTCCAGAACAATTGTTGGCTATGCTCGGACACCCGGAGAATTCGAGAAAATCGCTCGAAGAGGCCTTACCTAACCTAAGCAAGGCGATTCAGAAGTGGTTCACCTAGTGCAGCAAGGCCATAAAATTAGTGACTCGCTTTTAGGGGCAAGTGATTAACAACAAACGGCTCACTCCGGTTAGAAAACCCGTCTCAGAAATCATCGAACCGAAGGCGGCGCGCTGAGTCGGGCAACGAGGGATCGAGGATCAAACGCAGAGCGAACAGCAGATTGGTCTTGCCGACCTTGTTCTCGCAAAGCACGACGGCGTGCTCGCCGAGCTTTACATCCAGAAACTTGAAATCTCGAAAGTTCCTGATCGTGATGCGACTGAGTCACATTGTGTCGACTCTTCCCCTGCGTCGTTATCGTCATTGGCCCGGCACCCTACGGAGGCTTTCTACTTCACAAGATCACCCGTTCGTATGAGGATAGACCCGTCTGCTTCCGTATCGCCAGCCAGATATTTTCGCCGTGACTCTTGCTCGATCATTTTGCGGTGGCTTCTGAACACGTCGAGTTTGTCCCGACCGTCGCCTTTGAAATGGTCGTCCAGCGCTTCAACGCTGATCGCGCAACGCACACGTGCCTTGCCATCCATTCCCGAGAACAGAACGACATATCGGTCAGCAATGTATCTCTCGTCCGGCTCCGGGAACGTCAGGTCGTGTTGCTCAAGCGACCAGCGCACGCGCTCGGCGACAAACGCCGCAAACGGTTTGATATTCATGTCGATGCTGGCGCGGTCGAGCGCCGCCAGGTAGGCGTTGCGATCCGTGACGCGGATGACGGTCCACTGGTAACCGCCTGAAGCGAGCATCACGTTCATTAGGAACCGGGCCATGCGCCCGTTGCCGTCCGGGTACGGATGGATGTAGCCGAACAGCCAGTGGCCGAGGACGGCGCGCACGCCCGGTTCCGTTTCCTTTTCGAGCAGGTCGAAGTACGCCGGCATGGCGTCGCGCACGGCTTCCCACCGCGGCGGCACGTAGCGCGACGTGCGCAAGTACACAGGACTGTTGCGGTATCCGGCTAGCGCGCCCGGTTCGATGAGACCCGCCGCAACGCAGGGCTGGAACAGCTCACGATACCAGCCCTTGTGCGCGGCGCGCGCGAGCGCGCCGGAATTTTCTCCGCCAATCACTTTCTCCACTGACTGCTTCACCAGCTGGAAGGCCTGCCAGTATCCGCGCGCGGCCAGCGTGTCGCGGCTCTTGCGGTCATCCTCGTGATGCTCCAGGTCCCAGTCGCCCTGGCGCACTCTCTCGATTAGCGCCGGCGTCACTGAATATCCCTCGATCGAGAGGGAGTGATAGGCGTCGCTCTTGTAGATTTCGTCGATGAAATGTAGGTACGCGCCCTTGTCTTTCGGCAGTCCCGGCGCCTTCGGGAAATTCTCGACCACGCCGCCGCGCATGGATTCCCACAGCATTCCGATGCGGCCGACAATCGGAGCAGCGGCCTGACGCGGCGCTGCGAAGACCTGTCCAGCCTCGAATGGATTGCGTTCGCGCACGTCGTAGCCTGCACCGGACATGGCGGCCATAATTTCATCGGCCAACGGCGCGCGCCCGGTTTCACGCAACGCGCCGGCGAGATAGCCCGCCTTGGCCGAGTGCCCGCCGTTCAGCAGCAGCCGGAGCAGGTCGGTGCCGTCGCGCAGGCTCGCGAGAACCACCTGCGATTCAACCGAGTTACGAGCGAAGAAGGATTCGCCCACCCTCACAAGCGAAGCCACCGGGGAGAAAAGATTCAAGCCGTCCCGCGTCGTGAGATCCGCTTTCGCTGGCATCTCCGCTACTTTCAGATCGTATAGTGACGTCCCGAATAGAAGCGTGATCGTATTGTTCGTTCCCCTCGGGCTGTTGATGACGACCTGTTCAGGAATCACCGTTCTCTCGCCGTGCAGGAGAAGCGACTGCTCGGGTGAAAGGTGCCACGCGTCGCCGAAGCGCTCGTCACAGTAGCGCGCGCAGAATTCCCAGAACGAGGCATACCAGGGTGTGCTGTCGCCCTCACGCACGCTTGGACTGCAGGAAATCATCCAGCCTTTCATGACTTCCTGCAGAAATCCGTTTGTTAGAAGACGCTCGCGATTGACGCGGCTTAGGTCTTCGGACCGGAACACACGGTGCCCCTCTTGCTGAAGGGCCCTGAGCGCGTCGAGAGATTCGGCCAGTTTTTCGTTCGGCGTGGGCATGATCTGTGTGTGTCAATACAAGTTTATTGTGCTGTGCGGTTACAAGTATATTCTGCAGTGCCACAACAAGTCAATCATGCTGTGTGATTGCAAGTATATTCTGTCATGGTAATATACATACAATTCATATACTTACATACCTTCTGAATTGTCGCCGCTGGCCCCACTTTCGCCGCCACCGGAAATTGGTGGTTAAATTTTAATGATTATGTTAAATTTCAATAGGATCGTAAAATCTTCAGGTAGTCATTAAATTTCACAAGACTGTTAAATTTATTGCATCGTTGTCCGATTCATAGTATAAGTCCGTGCATGATAGACACATTCCAACCGTGGTCCAAATACCCGCCGCTTGAAAGAAAGCGATTATCCGTAATCGCCAAAATCCTACAAACCGTCAGGCACGACGCTGTGCTGCTGCACGAGCCGGGGGCTGGCGATAACGAGTGGAGTCTAGGCTGTCGTGTTTACGCCCGAGAGTGTCACGCGGTCCGGGCCGCGGCAGAAAAACACCCGTGGCTCACGATTCTTCACGAGGATGACAAACCGCTGCGTTTCACATTTGCCATTGGCACAGTGCCGATTCGATTTTATCGAGGCGAAGCCACTGATGCGCCGGGGCACTACGCAAACCCGACGTTTGCAGAGCTACATCAGCAGCAGCTTGCCTTTCAAATCGACGGACTCCATTTAGTTGATCGCATCCTCCGGCTCGCCGTGGAGATCGACGCAACCGGTGAAGTCGAAAACGTGATTTTGGTCGAGATGGACACGGTTGGAAATGTAACAGAGACGTATCGCGTTCCATTGGATCCTGAGGTCGGTAAGGTCACTCTGCTTCAACCGAAGCCGGTCGAACTCGGGCCACCGCAGGTCGAAGCTCTTGTGGATGAGGACGAAGCGAAGAAAAAGAATGACCGCCATGTCGGTTCTAAATAAAAACACTTTCGTTGGTCAACGCCTGCAACTTGCCCGCGAATTTCGCGACCTGACTCAGAAGCAGTTGGGTGAGGCTGTTGTGGCTTCGCACGCGCTCGTTTCACTTTGCGAGGGTGGCAAGCGAACCGATCCAGCGGCTGACCTAGTCGAAGCCTTTGGAACCGTGCTCGGATTCGATGCCGATTTTTTCTATCAGCCTAATGGAGAGATTTTCCAAGAAGGCGAATGCAGTTTCAGACATCGCCGGAGTACGCCGGAGCGTTTGAAAACCAAGATTCGCGCCCACGCCAGTTTGCTCGGGATGGTGCTTGAACGTTTGCGCACTCATTTCAGATTTCCGGCCCTCAACATTCCGCGGATACCTGCGTCTACAAACCAAGAGATCGAGAAGGCTGCGGAACAAACTCGCCAGCATTGGGGTTTGGGGATCGATGCGCCGCTTTCAGATATTGGCCGGGTTATGGAGCACGCCGGAGTATTTCTCGTCTCTCACTTGGCGGAATCGTCCCAAGTAGACGCCTTCTCTCGCGACGGTTCGACGGCCATCATCTTTCTGAACCAGGGCATGCAGAGCACTTCACGACGGGTTTTCGACATCGGCCATGAGTGCGGTCACTTAGTTATGCACTCAGGAATACCGACAGGGACAGAAGATACAGAGACCGCAGCCGATAGATTTGCCGGTGCGTTCTTGCTGCCGCAAGTTGCTTTTGCTCGTGAATTTCGGACATCACCGTTCTCTTGGAAGCATGTTTTCAATCTAAAGAAGCGATGGAAAGCCAGCGCAGCGGCCATCATAAAGCGCGCTTACGATCTGAGGTTGATAAATGCCGTTGAGTACCGCCAATCCTTCAAGTACATGTCAGCGAGAGGTTGGAGAAAAGGTGGGGAACCTAACGAACCGGACTTCAAAGGTCCCGAGCTACTATCTACGGCACTCGGCGCTCTTGGAACCAAACTAGAGCTAACTGTCGAACAACTGTGCAGAGATCTTCATTTCACACCGGAAACGTTCTTGACCGTAACCGGCGTATCTGTTCCTCCATCGAAAGGAAGACCGATCGAGGTCATACCTATCCGCGCAACGGGAGTCGGTTAATTTGATCCACGCTATGGAGACGTTACGTACATTAGCGAGCTTCAGGCGCATTACATTTTCACAGCCCCCTCCGGCAATCCGTGGCGCTACTCATTCCATGTTCGGCCGGTAAACAGCGATCTGATTGGAAGTTCAGGTCGTAACGAACACGTACCTTGCTGGGTTCATACAAATAAGGATAGAATCCACGCACACTTTCGAGGTGGAAAAAAGTGATCACCGCCGAAGAAATCATTCAGTCAGTTCGTTCACGAATAAGAAGCCCCGAGCAAGAAATACGGATTCGGGCGCTCTACGAACGCGCTCACGCCGCCTTCGAAAAAGACCGAACGCAGGGCGTCAAGCAAGAATTGCAATCGGACTGGGCTTTGCTCAAGAGCAGGTTTGACAAAGCGATCCAACAAGTGAAGAAGGAAACTGGCCTATTTTGACGGGAACAGAATGCTTTTATTTACGCTAAAAAAGATCGGGATTCAGGGGTTCCGCGGCTTTACAAAGCTGCAGGAAATCTCGTTCGGCGCACCCCTGACCCTCATACACGGCCGAAATCGTCAAGGCAAGAGCAGTGTTGTCAATGCGATCGAGTGGTGCTTGTTTGGATCGGAAGTAGCCGCGATGAAGTACGGAGACATAAGGGAGCGTGACGCCTGGGAGGTTAAGAACGCCGTCTCGCCTGCATGTTATGTCGAATGCGTGTTCCTGTCAGGTGATGGCAAGATTCTAACCGTCAAGCGAACGTACAAGATTTCTCGAACGAGCGAGTTGTCCCATCGAATTGACAATGGACCGAATTCGACAGACGAGAAGCAACTTCATGCACTCTTACGAATTTCGGCGACTGACTTCCTGTCATCTGTCCATCTCCACCCCGAGATTATAAGAACTCTTATCATTGCGAAGCCGAAGGATCGTAAAGAGGCCGAAGACTGGTGGCCTAGGTCCCGCACGGAAGCTATCAGACCAGCACGCTGATCTCCGACATACGCTCGGAAGGTCCTTGCGCCCCTTGGCTGTTTGAAGGTCCCATGAACGGCGAAATGTTTTTGGCTTGGGTGGAGGAAGGACTGGCGCCCACCTTGCGAGCAGGCGACCTGGTGATCCTGGACAATCTGGCGACGCACAAAATCCGGGGAGTCCGCGAAGCCATCCAGTCCAGGGGTGCGCGGCTGCTCTATCTGCCGCCCTATTCTCCCGATTTCAACCCCATCGAACCGATGTGGAGCAAGATCAAGCAAATCCTCCGTAGTCATGCCCCGCGGACAGAAACCGAGTTACTCGTGGCTGCTCAGGCGGCATTCCAAAGTATCTCCCTCACCGACTGCAGGGGCTTCTTTTTTAGCGCCAAATACGCTACATCATTTATGGAAGTGCTATAATTGAGTCGATTACTTCACGACGGCGACAGAGAATTCCAATTTTACTTCATCCTTTATTTTGATAGTTCCTCCAGCGATTTTTACCGGTGTAATCCCGAATTGGGTTTGCTTCAGAACCGCCGTTCCCCCATATAACCCATCTTTGAGAGTGACGTCGACCGAAACTGGGTGGGTCTGGCCGTGCAAATCCAGGTTCCCATGAACAACCCAGTGGC
>Ga0206846_1056_pt1 | contig 20172 bp, 21 predicted proteins | sample Alteio_BWOrgCont_20_FD_152878 | JGI IMG/M metagenome (GOLD analysis project Ga0206846, IMG submission 152878) | Enriched cells from forest soil in Barre Woods Harvard Forest LTER site, Petersham, Massachusetts, United States -... | ecosystem: Environmental > Terrestrial > Soil > Temperate forest >... | reverse complement strand
TCAACGAAATCAAAGATTTAAATTACACAAACTGATATGGACGCCGAAGCTGTAATTAAACGTCTGGTTCAATCGACACAGGAGGGCCGTATCGAGTGGAAACGCCACCTTGCAAGCAACGCCTTCACAGAAGGCACCGACGAGATCGTCGAGACATTCTACACAACGAGGCACAATGGACATCGCCTGCGTGCCTACGAAGCTCGCTATCGCCATTATTACGACGAAGACCGCTATTCTTGGGCCTCAGAGAACCGCCTAGAGACCATCGACGAGAGTGACTCTATGCTGTGGCGCTTTCCCGCATCTCGTTGGACTGGCGAACTGCTCCAGGCAGCAGTATACCAAACCGCCAACGTGGACACGATGTTCAAAGATCTAATGGGCGATGAGAAGGAATGAAAACGCCAAAACGTCGCCTAACCATGTGCTGCAGCGAACCGCTCCGTGCGTCACTGCACCTGCTTCCGCCGCAGTCTTGTCACCCACTATGCAGGTGTCGCGCCGCCCTCCGCAGTTGCTGAACTTGGGGTCGTTAGCCGTCGCTCGCCCCATCTGCTGAATGAAACCTTCGATCCCCCAACTCCAATGCGGCGCTCGCGACTTCTGCGCGGTGCTAGACCAAGCACCGACAGCCTTCTTTTGGGAGTCTTTCTTTTTGCCGCGGTTTCAGCGTGACGCCTTATCGGCTGACAAGCTCGACAACATTTACAACGCAACAATCGAGTCGTCGCTGCTCAGCATTCGCATCCTCAACGACTTCTTTCGTGCAGATGGCTTTCCTACCGACATCAAGGCCCACCACTACAACGGATTTTCTTCGCCCGGAGAGTTTCTTACTTCAGCCGAGCGCACAGACATCAACAAGCATCTTGCCCACCTCACCACCGAGCGCGCTGACGCCTTTCCCAAGCCGTGGCCATTGTATGATCTTGTGGTGCGCGCGCACAACGCAGCAGAGCCCTTTATCGGTTTTTTACTTTCACCTTGCGGCGCAGGCTACCGGCCAACGGATTTCGACCTCGAATCACGACTTACGATGTGCCGAGGATTGGAGAGTCATGTGCGAGCCCACCTCAAACAACCGAAATGACCGCAACGGCTAACCATGCGCTGCAGCGAACCGCTCCGTGTGTCACGGTATCTGCGCGAGAAGGCGAGGAGGGAGCCGACTCTTGACAATTGAGGTCGCGCAACTGCGTGCGTCGATGCCCCCGCCCCAGATGCTGAACCGCTAGATTTGAGCATGACGTTCGTTCACTTTGGCCTCGGTCGTGGTCCGCAACTTGCACATCCTGTTGCTGGGCCTGGCCGAAACGGAGCATACGAGATTGTTAACCGGCGGGTCGGACAGGAACTCGGGAAAAGGCCATCGCACCCCGATTGCATTGTGTTCAAACTGTTCAGTGCCTGCTCAGAGAAGGTCCAAAACTTGATAGTCCGGCCACAGACTATCCTACTTCCGCCGAGACCGGGGGGCCAGAATCGTGGGACGCGCTCTTTGGTCCTGAGATTTACGCGAAGGTGAGCCTACACTGCTATCGTCTGGCGACGCGCAATTTGCCGCCGCTTCGTCGAAGATTGAATCCACGCGAGTCGATCCAATGGATTTCTGGCGAGTACACCGAGGCCACGACCGTCCTGCTATCGATGCTCCGAGCAGTCGAGTCGGTTCGGACGAAACCCGAGCGTCGTTAGCGCAGACGTGCAATTCGATGCATCATACAAGCCGATGCCGACATCGACCCTCAAAGAAATCCGTGACGCGCTGGAAAAAGCGCCGTTGGGTAGCGCAACCCGGATTCTGACCCCCGGTGAGGCCGCCGTCCGCGCTTCGATGGTCGTTGAAGACATGCACTCAATTGGTTTTAATCTCAAAGTCGAACCTGTACTGATGGGACCGGTCGGGATGCCCTGCTACGAGATCTGCGGCAGCGACTTCGGCCAAGACGAGGTTGAATCAAGCGCGCAGGTTTACAAGGCGGGCGGCACTGGACTGAACCAAGGCAGCCTTCTTCGACTATCGAAAGCGTGCAGGATTGGCCGAGCGCTACTGCCAGGCATTTGGCCGCAGCGCTTCAAAAGGACGCTAGCGGACCCGAAGCAGCACCTGTCCACCGTCGAAGAATTGCTGTGGCTCGGCTTATGGCGTACACCGACAGAAATTGAACCAGCAGCAAAGCCATTCGCGGAATGCGAGAAAGACATCGACTGGCGTTTTCGGTCGAGCGGGCAGCGAATCAATCTCGAAGTGAAATACCGCCCAAAGGATTGGGTGCGCCATGCTGATGGGCCACAAAACTCGAAGATGTTCGAGTCCTACTTCGAGGATATCGGACCGAAGTTTGGAGGCAGGTTGCCCGGAGAGTTGAACCTGGCGGCGATTACCACACCTGCTGCGGTGCAGGAAGACTGGAGAGCGTGTGCTCTCGCTTATCTCCAGAAGACGGTGAATTTGGACGGAATCCTCGTTTGGTCTCTGAGCCCAGGCGAGGGAGCCGCCTCTTTCGAGATATTCTCAGAGCAGCGAGGCTTCATTCGGCTGTTCTTCACAGAAGGCGACGACGAAGATCGATCCAGTTTCGGTCTGGTGCGGTACCCCATGCGAGACCCCGAGAACCGGCGGGCTCTGACGACTCCAGAGGCAATCGCCAAGCTGCGTGAGGAAGCGATGGCGAATCCGAACCCTCACGGTTGACTTCCGATCACTTCGCTATGGGGGCAAAGCAAATTCACGACCAGTACGGCAAGCGAGTGTTGCTCGATGCATTCGGCTCCGACTTCAATTCCTCACCCGCGCCGCACCCGTTCGGACCTGAAGCCGGAACTGCCAGAATTGATGGCATTGTCTACGAGAAAATAGCCGTGGAAATAGAGTCTAGAGCGTCAAAGCAAGTCCGTGGCGCACTTGTAGACATCGCACTCTACCCGCTCCCACTAAAACTTGTCGTGCTTCTTCCAGTCTATGGCAATCACTATACAGAGCGGCAGTGCCGGGTAATCTTGAAACGCATCTGTTCGACTGAAAGCCATTTTGAGGTCGTGACGCTCAGCGGAACTGGCTCAAAGTGCGATCTGGAGCGCGATGTCGCAATCGTCAAAGATGCGGTTCAACGGCTGACCCACTTTGGCGACACCAGCCGGTGAATTCAAGCGGACGAGGAGTGGGAGAGTTGTGTTACTCTGGCGGCGGCGCGTCGAAGGGCATATTGTAGTACTCCATGACGGCCTTCGTGCGCTGGTAGATCGCCATCTCGGGCGCTCCGGCCCGGTCGAACATCTCGTTCATGGGTTCGAACCCGGCTGAGATGAAATGGATCAGCTCCATGGGGTCATGCCCGCGTAGAGGATGCACATGATTTCGAGCCCGGTGAACTCCTCGCCGGGTGCCGACTTCAGCGTGTGGCGCTTGGTGCTGTCCGAGTAGCTGATTCCTTCCTGGCCGAGCACGGCGGCCTCCAAGGTCAGCCTCTTGATCGCCTCTTCGTCCATCCCATCGAACCTGCGCAGGGTCGCGAGGAGAAAGGGCACGGCGTCCGCCGACTTCCGCTTCAACAGCCTCGGGTTGGTGACGCCCCCGTGCTCGCTCGCGCTCAGCTTCTCCACGACCTCGAAGGCACCTGGGTCTTCCCTCCAGTAGTACCACGGTCTGACGCCGAGCAATTCCGCCACGCGGTCAACGAGTGCGAATTCCGCCCCTGGCTCTTGGATCGGCGCACTGCAAAGCGCGTGGATGTCACGGGCGATCTTGGTGTGCCCGGTCGCATCGTAGGCCGAGAAGAATTCCGACGCCCCGCCGGTGAGCTGATCGACGAACAGTGCCATTGCGCCATTGAGACCGTCATTCATCCGCAGCAGCGGCGCGGGGACCACGGATCGGCTCCGCTTATCCAGCCCCACAGACATGGCGTTGTGCATCTGGAGGAAAAGGCTGCACACCTGGGCCTCCCGCATCTCGGGGATCTCCGAGAGCCGCCGCTCGATGAGCATATCGAGCGGGGCGTTATAGAGGAGACTCAGCCCGTCCCGGATCAGCCGGGCGGCCAGATCGCGCAGGCCACCTTCTTCGTGGCCGGTCGTCCGGGCGAGCCTTCGGATCTCGTTCTTCATGGAATCGATCGCCGCCGCGATACCGGCATCGTCGGAGGCAAACCACCGATTCACCCCAGCCTTTCGGGCGCGACTCTCAAGGAGAACGTGCCAGCACTCATGCCCGAGAATATGGTGCTTCACCATCTCCGCCGGAAGCTCCTTCTGGAGAGAGACGGCGTGGTAATCCCGCCGGTACTTCCAGGCCATCTGGGTCACGGCGCAAAGCGTGCCGGGAAGCTTCTTCTGCTCGATCTTGAGCGGGAATCCTGATTCAGCGGCAGCCTGAGCCTTGAGGTCTTCGCTGATCTTGAAGGTCTCGCTTGCTCGGTCGTTGGCGACGACGTTGGTGACCTTCAAGTAATTGTCGCGGGCCGCTTTGAGCATGCCCTGCGCACGGGCGTCGGATGTGTCGCTTTGCTGGAAGATGGTCTGGAGGGACTTCAAGGCCTCGGCGAAGCGGCCCTCGTGGGTGAGGACGATGGATTTTCCGTAGTGGGCGTTGGCAAACTTCGGATCGAGCTCCAGAGCCCGGTCGAAGTGCTGTTCTGAACCATGGCGTTGTCGGGCGCGATCTCGGCGGCGCGCTCAAGGAACCGCCTGGCGGTCTCGTGGTCTCGCTCGACCCTGGCATAGTGGTTCCCGAGTATGATCAAGGCTTGGTGGTCGCGGGGATCGACTTTGAGGACATCGAGCAGGGTGTCAACGGCGTCCTCGGTCTGGCCCATCTCGACGAGCACCATGGCAAGCTCGCGCCTTGACTCCTGCCGGTGCGGGTCAAGCTCAAGGACGCGCCGGTAGATGTTGGCCGCCTTCTCGTATTCGCCCTGGCGGGCTCGCATGGCGGCCTTTTTGGTCAGGCGCTCGGCTTCCTCGGCCCCGGATGGCGAGACCGGGTGCGGGCGGACCGTCACCAGGTCACCATCGACGGACACGTCGGCGTCTTGGGCGGCCCGGCCAAGGACTTCACGCAGCTTGGCGATCAAGGCGTCTCCCTCCAGGGCCGCCAATGCCGAAGCGCCGGGCACGGATTTCTTGAGGTCGGTGATGGAAAACGAAAATTGCACAGGGGGCCAAGACTACGACACGGGCGGGGACCTTGTCGCCGCCAATAGGCCGGACGCCGTCAAAAAAATCGGTGCCAGTCGGGGGCCTACACTGAATCAAGAAGCCCACCGTACCGCTCAAGTGTCTGTCGATTTCCGTGAGCGGGCTGGTGGTTTGGGAGAATGAGTGACATGATCGTCCCTTCCTCCGGTATGAAAACAGTTGCCACATCCCCGCCCACTGCACCAACGATTCGGCGGCTCACGATTGAGCGCTTTCGCGGGATCAAGAAATTGGTTTGGCACCCAAGCACTAGCGTTAATGTGATCATAGGAGGCGGGGATGTCGGAAAGACTACGGTCCTCGACGCCGTTGCCCTGCTCTTCAGCCCGACAAACGCGGCAGTGCTCTCCGAAGCGGACTACTGGCAACGCGATGTCTCAAGCGAGTTCTTGATTGAGGCTGTAATGTCTCTTCCGGGCGATTGCGGAATCTCCGAATGTCGTAAGCATATTTGGCCGTGGGAGTGGGATGGCGTGAACCCAATTATGCCGACTTTGGAAGAAGAGCCACCTTCGGAACGAATGCGTGAAGCCGTGTACTGTCTTCGCGTGCGGGGCACGAGCGACTTCGAGCCTGCATTTGAGGTCCTCCAACCTGACGGCGAGGCCGATCATTTACCTGCCTCGGTGCGCCGAAGGATCGGCTTGGTCAAGCTCAGTGGCGACGACAGAAACGACAGAGATCTTCGACTTGTTCAGGGTTCTGCACTAGATCGACTTATTTCCGACAAGACGCTGCGGGCTCGACTTGGGAAAGCGCTTGGAGCTTGCGACGTGGAAGGTCAACTCAGCGACGATGCGAAAAAGAAACTGGTGACGCTGGACAAGCAGTTCAGGGAGCGCCCGCTTCCAGCCAATCTGAGTTTAGGCCTGACTGGCAGTCAGGGCGTGTCGTTCAACGCACTGGTCGGGCTGCTCTCAAGCGTAAATGGGGTTAAGCTGCCACTTTCAAGTTGGGGCGCGGGGACCCGACGGCTGGCCGCGTTGGAAATATCTGGAACCGATCAAGGGGGAAACCCGATCACGCTCGTTGATGAGGTTGAGCGCGGACTTGAGCCGTATCGGCAGCGGGTCTTGGTGGCCGAATTACAAGAATCCGCGTCCCAGGTCTTTCTCACCACTCACAGCGCCACGTCGCTCGGTGCGCTCGCCTCGGCATCTATCTGGCATATGGACGGGGAGAGCCACCTCGGTCAGCTCAAATCAGATGTGGCACCCTTCTTAAGGCGCGATCCTGAGGCCTTTCTTTCTCGCCTCACAATTGTTGCCGAGGGGGCGACCGAGGTAGGGTTTGTTGAGGCGATTCTAGAGTACGTGATCGGGGGTGAAATCATCCAGCACGGCATCTGGATCACAGACGCCGAGGGCAACGAAAGTGCCCTTGCACTTTTGGAGGGTTTGGTCGCCAGCGGACTGAAATTCGGCGGATTCGTTGACAACGAAGAAACCTACCCGACGAAGTGGCAAATTCTTCAGGAAAAGCTCGGCGCGCTTCTCTTTCGGTGGCCGAAAGGGTGTCTTGAAGAAAACATCATCAACCTTGTGCCGTCTGAAAGGTTTCCGGAGTTCATCGCAGACCCCGACGGACATTTGGGCGACCGTCTGCGAACATTGGCCCACCGCCTCCGGCTTGACGACAAGGATTATGACTCCATCAAGGCTGCTACTCCCGATTTGCGGAAGGTAATCGCAGAAGCCGCCTCCGGCTCGATCCCCGAGAGTTGGAAGGCCGCTTCCAAAGATGACCACAAGATTCTCAAAAAGCATTCGGCTCGTTGGTTTAAATCGAAAGCAGGCGGCAGAGAGCTTGCCCAAAAGGCACTTAAACTGGGGGCCTTGGACGCTCTCAGGCCGCAACTCGCGCCATTTTTAAGCGCCGTTCTCTACGCTGCATCACCACAAAATCCCAGAAAGCCGCGATGAGCGATGAGTCAGTTGCACACGCCTTGCGCTCCGACTCCCGCTTTGTGGTGGTCGAAGCTCCAGGGGGGTGCGGAAAGACCTACCAAGGTGCCGATTACGCTCGATGGGCCGCCGAACGATTCACGAACGGGCGTATTCTCATTCTGACCCATACACATGCGGCTTGTGGTGTATTCGCTTCTCGAATCGGTGACAAAAAGGATCGAGTCGATGTCCGAACGGTGGACGGCCTAATTGGCCAGATCGCTAGTGCATATCACACGGCCATCGACCTGCCAAAGGATACGGGAACGTGGGCGCGGTGCCGCAAAGATGGATACTCCCAGTTGGCCGTTAAAGTGGCCGCACTTCTTCGAGCCTCGCCAGTAATTGCCCGCTCTCTGGCAGAACGATACCCTGTGATCGTTTGCGATGAACACCAGGATGCAAGCCCGGAGCAGCACGCTATAGCGATTGCATGCCATAACGCCGGAGCTGCGCTGCGAATATTCTGCGACCCGATGCAAAGTATTTACGGAGGGCAAGAGGCGCTCTGGGCCGAGTTAAGACAGAAGGCGACCGTAGCGGACAAGCTCGACCGACCCCACCGTTGGTTGAGAGGTTTCGAAGAGTTGGGGCAATGGATTCTCTCAGCACGCGCCACGCTCCGTGACGGGGGCAGAATAGACCTTCGAGGGAAGCTTCCCTCAGGCCTCTCCGTGATCTTTGCGGAAAATCAGTCACCGCGTTGGGGTGGGCTGCAATGGGCGAGTGACGAAGCAAAGCCGCTATACGACCTGGAAAGGCAGGTTTCCACGTTGCTCGTCCTTGCTGCCGACAACGCTACCGTGAATTCACTTCGGGGACTTTTCAAACTCAGGATGCCCATCTGGGAGGGGCATGTGCGCGATAGCCTGTCACGGCTCGTTCTTGCAGCGAAAGAGCACGCCGGAGATTGTCGGAAGATTGCCACGGCGTGCGTGGCTTTCCTCGAAGCGGTTTCTACGGGTTTCACCGCCACTGCTTACAGCAAGAAGCTGCTTGATGAAGTAGACGGCGGCTGCAAAGACAAGCGCCGAGGAAAGCCTGCTGCCCTCCAATCACTCGGGCGTTTGATTATTGACCACCCAAATCACAAGGGCGTTGCGAAATTTATAGGTGAGGTGAGCCGCTTGATCCGCTCCGACCCGGCGTTCAAGCCGATCAGGATTGACCGTCAACGGGAGCTTTTTGATGCGATGAAGCTCGGCGATTTCGACGACCCCGAAGACGGATTTGCCGAAATTTTACGACGTTGGAGCTTCGCTTGTCCGGCACCGCCACAGAAGGCGATTAGCACAATTCACAAAGCAAAAGGGCTTGAGTTTGCAAATGTGCTGATCGCCTCGTGTGATGGGGGACACTTCAAGGATCACCAAAAGGCGCGATGCCTGCTCTATGTGGCGCTTAGCCGCGCAACGGAGTCGTTGACCCTCGTCGTATCGCGCTCAAAACCCTGCCCCTTGCTCGCCCTATAGAAGGCACACACTCAGTTGCAGCCGAAACCCCTTCGGAGAATAATCGAGAATGGCCACTCCAAGCTCAGGAATGATGAAACTTCACGGTGCAGACCTACCCAGCGATTTGATTCAACGGATGCGAGAAGAGGCTCGGATGGGGATAGATCCCTATTGCGTGAGTCTTGTCCGGGATCAAACGGGATTCGGCTCCGGCACGTTCGTGCACGCATTTGGCGCATACGGCACTCGCCCAGGCGGGGGCTGCGATCGACCTTCTGGGCTTGGTCAAGAAGACGGCCTTGGTGCACCTCAGGCAACGAACAATTTCCCCTGCCCTGCCCTGGCCCGGTAAGCCTCCTGGTTTTTGGCTCGTTTGCAGTTCGAGCAGCAGTAGCAACGGCGCACATCGCGAATTACCCATGGAAAGGCCTCATGCGGAAGAATCTCGCCGCACACCCCACAGCGCTTCATTCCTTCTGGAATTTGCTCGTAGTGGCGGGCGATCTCGGCCAGCGTGGACGGCTGTGGAAGCACAAACTCCATGTCTGCCAAAAGTGCAACCGCGCCAAATCTTGCGGACACTCTGCAATCCACTCAAAATCCAACGCCCACGAGTATGGCCATCATCGCAAAAAAGCCCCCAGTCGCGGCAGTCCCGCTTAATCCTCCCCTTGCGCCGAACGGTGTTTCGTCGCTCACTCTTGAAATCCAACTCGTCTCCCACCATCCTGGGGAGGCACTGACAAGTCGCGCAGCCTCTCGCACCGTCATTTTTGATCCGTTAGGATGGGAGTCCGAGATCATCTGGCAGACCGTTGAATCTCTGCGCACCGATTTCGCCGCCGACCCCGGCGTACTCATCGAGTCGTTGCAGCAGGTGCTGGAGCGGCTTCGGGCAGCACCGTAATTCAGTGACGCGCTGCCTCACCTTGCGTTTTCCCGCCCCTATTCGTTAAACCGACCGCCACGCGGGCCGTCAAAAACGCATAACCAAATCGAATTATTTCCACCCAATGAGCACCGTGATCACAGGCCTTCCAATCCACTTTTGGTTCGATGGGCGCTGGCATGTCATCAGATCTGCTGGATTGGACGCGAAAGACGAGCCATACGTTGCTATCGAACCCGAAAATCAGACGCTGGAAGCAAGACTCAAAGCCAAGCTTGTCGCCAGTCGCCAACTGAGCGGCACGTATACGATCGACAATATTAGGGTGAATAAGCGGCAGTGTTTTTTGGAAGACTACGGTGCTTTTCAAATGTGGGCTCAACGGCAATCTGAGGCGGGGCCGGATTCACCTCGGTCGAAAGGAATAGACCTTCTAACGGTTGCGATCGGATCGCCGTTGGAATGCTCTAACTCAGATCTGGCGACATTCGAGTCACTCGTGCGCAAAGGTGACGAAGTTGATCCGGTCGGTCTTCAGCAGCGCATTCGGGCAGCGGCGCACGTTGCTCTCATCTCTACTGATGCCGGACAAGTGATCGGCATCGCTGCGCTGAAGCGCCGCGCTGCAGAATACCGGCAGAAGATCTTCACGCGAGCAGGGACTGGACTCGCACCAACCGAAGGGGAGCTTGAACTTGGATGGATATTCATTGAGGAGGAATACCGACGCAAAGGTCTCTCTCGCATGCTGGTCGAGGCATTGCTTAATGCTGCTGGCAACCTGGACGTTTACGCTACAACCCGCGAAGAAAACATAGCGATGCGGCGCACCCTGGCTTCATTTAGATTTGACCCGACAGGTGAACCTTACGCGAGTAAAAACGGCGACTACGCTTTGATCCTCTACAGTCGCCGCCGCGCCACTGGACTGCAAAAGTAAAATACGAAGCGCTGGCCTCAGCTTCCGCGCTTCAATCCAGGCGTGGTTCCGCCCAAGGGCGGATGCACCGATGCCGTCGTCGACGCCCTGGGCGGGGCCAAGGAGACGTTTTTGGTCCAGGCCTACAGATTCACCTCGGCCATCCCGCCATTGCCCAGCTCCCGCACCAGGCGGAACCGGTTGAAAACCAGGCGGCCACGGCCATTGGCGCACAGCGTTTGGACCAGCGTGGCGTCGGCGGATTGGATTCCCTCGTCTGAGCCGGAGCGCGGCGTGTCCAGTTTGCTTTTCGGTTCAGGGGGAAGCTCGCTCATCGCTCAGGGAGATGATCCAGGTTTTGCGCCGTACCGCCAGCCTTCTCTGACACCGTCTTCTCAAGCACGTGCCTCCGTTGGACGTACCGATGGGATTTTCCACCCGGATCGCTCACCAGTCGCCTGGGCAACCGGGAAGGCTTCTTCGAGCTTCACTCGCCGATTCAGATCAAGCGCAGCCCGGTACGGGCCGCCCGAAGATCCCGATTCCATTTCGTGATGGCGGATAATTCGCTCCAAGCGGGCTCGCCCATTCGTCCGCAAATGCGGCAAGTGAAGGCTACGGAATGCTCGATTTGCCGCAGGGTGGGAACGGCGCTGCAGCAGAGGAGCGGTGCCTCGTGCCCGCCCGGAATCGGAGTGCACACTGGGCCACCAAGCCCAGTCGCGCTCAATCCATGCTCGTCGTTCGTCATGGTCAGCGATCTTGACCGAGAACGGGCCGATTCACCAGGGCAAAGTGCACGCTTGTCCACCGGTTGATCCTTGGAATTGATTCGATTACGAGGAGGCGACGCGGCGGCGGCGGTTTCCGGCACTTCAGGCACTTTTCGCCGAGCCACTCGATCTTGCCGTGAGCGCGCGCACTCCCCTACCCCGTCGACTCAAACCAAGAGCCACTGCGCGGCCACCCATGCGCCCGCCCGTCGCCCGAGAGCTGTCGCGAACGGAAAAAGCGCGGCCCCGCAATAAGGGTGAAACGCATTCCCCAGCAAATGCTGGGGTTTTCCGGTGTCCATTTGGTGTCCTGTTTTGAGCGTTACAGGACTGTGCGATACTGTGCGAAAGAATTGAGGCCTCCTCGGTCGTTGGACAAGGCGTAGGCCGTAAAACCCTGTAATGATGCGGCTTCCAGAGTAAAAACCAGCGGAAGGGGTGGGATTCGAACCCACGGTTGGTTTAACCCAACGCTCGATTTCGAGTCGAGTGCCTTAAACCGGACTCAGCCACCCTTCCTGGGTGCCTCCCTCGCCCCGGTCGAAACCGCGGCAAATGAAGGGAGAGAGACTTTGCACGGAGTTGGGGACGGGGCAAGAGGAAATCGGGGAGAAGAGAAAAAGCGATGAATCGCGGGCAGTCCTCCGCTTTCTCCCACCTTTGCATTTTAACCGCCTCCCCCGCTGGCGAGGGCTCTCAAGTTTCAACTCTCGACTCTCAACTTTTTGCCCCGCCCCCTCACAGCCAATCCCGCTCGTGCGGCGCGTCGAGGTCGAGAAGCGGACCGATCGGGACGATCCGGGTCGGGTTGATCTCGTCGTGGGTCATGTAGTAGTGACGCTTGATGTGATCGAAGTTCACGGTCTCGGCAACGCCATCGTGCTGGTAGAGGTCGCGGAGGTAACCGGAGAGGTGCGGGTAGTCGACGATGCGGCGGAGGTTGCACTTGAAGTGACCGTGGTAGACGGAGTCGAAACGGATGAGGGTCGGGAAGAGGCGCCAATCGGTTTCGGTCATACGGCGTCCAAAGAGGTAGCGCTGCCGGGCGAGGCGGTCTTCGAGCTGGTCAAGTGTCGCAAAGAGAGCGCGGGCCGCGGCTTCGTAGGCCGCTTGGGTGGTGGCGAAGCCGGCCCGGTAGACCCCGTCGTTTACCGTTTCGTAGATCAGGGTGTTGAGCTGGTCGATCTCGTTGCGGAGCGGCTCGGGGTAGAAGTCGAAGTCGTTTTGGGCGAAGTCCGCAAACTCGGCATTGAGCATGCGCAGGAGGTCGTCGTCGGAGTTGCTGACGATCTGTTTGCTCTTCACATCCCAGAGGACGGGGACGGTAACGCGCCCGTCGTAGGCGGGATCGCAGGCCAGGTAGGCTTCGCGGAGGTAATGGAAGCCATTGAGCGGGTCTTCGGAATGACCAGGGCCTGGGCGGAAAGCCCAGCCGGTTTCATCGTCGCGAATCGGATCGACCACGGTCATGCTGATCGCTTCTTCGAGACCTCTGAGCCGGCGCATGATGATGGTGCGGTGGGCCCAGGGACAGGCGAGCGAGACGTAGAGATGGTAGCGGCCGGATTCCGCCGGAAACTCGGAAGAGCCGTCGCGTCGCACCCATCGCCGGAAACGGTCGGCCTGACGCTTGAATTCACCGGTCTCGGACTGCTCCTTGGGGAATTGTGGGATAGCCATGTGGCCGGAAATTTAACCACAAATTGCACAGATGGGCAGGGGGGAATGACGAATTCCGAATGGCAAATGACAAATGTAGAACCGGCCCATCAGCGCCCATTCGTCATTTGTCATTTGTCATTCCTCCCCGCCCATCTGTGGTTCAATCAAACTCCATTCAGCGGATGGCGGAAAAGAGGATCTTGTAGCCGAAGGGGGCGGCGCCGCCTACGGTGAGGCCGGCCGCAACGACGCCGATGGCGTATGGCGCGGCCGCGTTGACGCCCACCGCGGCGAGCGCCGCGACGGCGACCACTCCGACCGAGAAGAGGCCCAGCGAGACGAGGCCGACAGAGACGAAGCCGCAAGTCATGATGCCGAGCGCCACGACGCCGACGGCGCGCTGGCCGATCGCCACAATGCCGCGGGCGGTTCGCGGGCGGCCGGCGGCGTCGAGACCGAAGGCCACGTGGATCCAAGGAACGCCCAGCCAGGTGGCCTCGGTCTTCCATTCGTAGCCGTCACCGGTAAAAACAGGCCAGCCGGGGCGGGGAGCGTTGCAGTGCGGACAGACCAGGGCGGTGGCGTCGACTTCGGCGCGGCATTCGCGGCATGGGGAGGGGCCGATGGAAGGGGTTTGGCGGGAGCCTGGAGGCATGGGTAGGAGGGAGGAATTCTTACTCTTCGTCTTGCTCTTTCTCTTGATCTATCCCAGGCATTGCGGCCCAAAAAGCTTCTCGTTTGGGCGAAGCGATTGGCCTTGAGAGTCTTTTACCCACGTTTGAGCAGAGCAAGAGCAAGACGAAGAGTAAGACAACGCGCCAGCCGCTAGCCCACCAACCCGCCGCTCCCCTCCGCTCGGATTGCATCAGCCAACCCGCTCATGCGCAGGGTGCGACGGGCGATGGCGGCTTTCAGCACAGCCGGGCGATGCCAGATCTCCACGCCGGAGCGCGCCCGGGTGATGGCGGTGTAGATCAGCTCGCGGGTGAGCAGCGGGCGATCCTCATCGGGCAGAATGAAGAGGAGCCGGTCGAATTCCGAGCCCTGGCTTTTATGGACGGTAATCGCCCACGCGGTTTCGTGCTCGGGGAGCCGCGCGGGCTGGAGTCGGCGCAGTTGGCCATCGGCGGCGCGGAAAAAGGCCCGCAGCGCCCCATCGGCGGTTTCATCGGGAAGAATGAGACCGATGTCGCCGTTGAAGAGGCGGAGGTTGTAATCATTGCGCAGGATCATGATCGGCTGCCCCTGATAGTGGCGGGCGCCGAGCGTGATCAGGCCCGCGCGGGCCAGCGCCGTCTCGGTAAGTCGATTGAGATTCGCCACGCCGAAGGCGCCTTCGCGGACTGCGCAGAGAATGCGGAACTGCGCTAGCGCCTCCAGCGCCGCGGCCGGGGTTGCCGCCTCCAGTGCGGGACGAAACCCGGCGACGGCTTGCGCGCGCAATGCCTCGCCCAGGAGATCGCGGATCGGAAGCGGCGCCGATTTGAGATCTTCGAAACGGCCCTCTTTGAGCAGATGGATGGCGCCGTCGGCATCGCCGGCATTGACGAGCTCGCTCAGGCGGCGGATGCCGCTTTCGGCCGCGAAGCGGAAGTTTTCCCGGAGCTCCACCATGGCGATGGGAAGCGGGGCGTCGGGGGCAGCGCCGAGCGGTGATTTCGCCGCGGCGCAGATGTCACCGAGCACGCGCCCGGCCTCGACCGAAGCCAGTTGGTCGCGATCGCCCAGCAGGATGAGCCGGGCCGTGGGCGGCACGGCGGAGAAAAGCTTGGCCATGAGCGCGAGATCGATCATCGATGCTTCGTCGACGATGACGAGGTCGGCGGCGAGCGGATGCGCGGCGTCGTAGCGCGGGAGCGGCGAGTCGGGCGTGAGGCCGAGCAGACGGTGCAGCGTGGCGGCGTCGCCGGCGAGCGAGGCCGCCGAATCCGGAAACTCCTCGAGCAGGCGCCGAATCGATTCCGTCATCCGAATGGCGGCCTTGCCGGTGGGGGCCGCAAGGAGGACGCGTGGCGGCTCCGCGGCCGCGCGCTCCGCCTGGCGATGGAGCAGCGCGAGGATCACGGCGATGGTGCGCGTCTTTCCCGTGCCCGGACCGCCGGTAATCACGCAGAGATTGGAGCTGAAGGCGGCTTGAATAGCCGCACGCTGATCCGCGGTCTTATCCCCTGCCCCGCTCGCGGCGGGAGGAAGGAGCCGGCTTAAGTCTTCGAGAAGTCGCTCGGGATCGGCTGCGGGCGGCGGAGCAGCCAGGCGGGCGCGAATGGAAGCGGCCAGGCTCTGCTCGTATTTCCAGTAGCGATGCAGGTAGAGGCGATCGGCGCCATCGAGGATGAGCGGCTTCCACTCGTCTGGGCGGCCGACGACGCGCGTTTCAAAGAGCTCGCGGCGGAGAACGGCGACGTCGCCGAGCTCGGCGAGCGGCATGCAGCTATGGCCATCGGAACGCCAGGCGCTTACCATGGCCGCGGCGCGTTCGAGGGATTCGCTGGGAGCGCCGTTGAGGCGCAAGAGGAGCTTGGCCAGTTGGTCGTCGAGCGGGCTGGTTTCGAGCGGGGCAGGAGGCGGGGCGAGCGGCTCGGAGGGTATGAGCTCGAAGGGGGCGTCGTCGACGAGGCTCTTTGAGGGGGCAAGGGTCGCCGCCATCGGAGCTTCGACACTCACCGCTGTCTCCAACGGGGCGTTCGAGAAAAGCTCCAATTGGTTTGGGTCGGAGCCCCTTTTGTCTTTACCGCTGCGTGTGCGTGGTTTCATGCGGCTCGGATCGGAGCTCCAGTTGCCGCCGCCCTCTATCTTTCCACCCCAGGATTGGAGATCCTTCGACTCCGCCAAGGCTCTCCCGCATTCGCGGGATCGCCTTTGCTTCGCTCAGGATGACAAAATGAGAGGGCGCTTTGTGGGGCGTGCGGCTCTTGCGGACGGCCGGACTAGCGCCGACGCGGTTTGTTCATTGAGAGGATGCTCGTGCCGCGGGTGATGATGCTGCCGCCGGTGATGAGACGGCGGACTGGCTCACCAGTCTCGGGACAGCGTTCCAGCGGCGGATCGGACATTTTTTGCACCACCTCGAATTGGCGCGGCTTCTGGCGGGGTTTCTGCGGAATTGTTTCGTATAGGTAAGTGGCCATGGGATGCGGGTATCTAAAGCGGAAGCGGTCTCTTAATCATAATCTTTCTCTTGCTCATGCTCTTGCTCTAAAAGGCCTGGGTTCAGACTGGAGATTGAGAACACAAGACCGCAGACGTGCTCCCTCAGCATGCGCCTCTTCGCACCGGCATTTGAGGCGATTTGAGCATGAGCAAGAGCATGAGAAAGATTACGAATGGAGCGATCAGACATCACAAATGCCAACGGCCTGCCTAAGCGAGGCGAGAACATCCGGGCGCGCCGGAACGAACTCCTGGGCCACATGACCGGCGTAGCCGGTCGCGACGATCGCCCGCATGATCGCCCCATAGTTGAGCTCCTGGGTATCATCGATCTCGTGCCGGCCGGGGACGCCGCCCGTGTGATAGTGTGCGAAGTAGTCGTGGCTCTTTTGGATGGTGGCGATCACGTCGCCTTCCATGATCTGCATATGGTAGATATCGTAGAGGAGCTTGAAATTGGCCGAGCCGACCTGCCGGCAGAGCTCGATGCCCCAGGCGCTGTGGTCGCACATGTAGTCGGGATGATTGACCCGGCTGTTGAGGAGCTCCATGCAGAGCACCACGCGCTTCTTTTCGCAGAGCGCCATCAGGCGCTTGAGCCCTTCAGCGCAGTTCTTGAGGCCGGCTTCATCATCGAGCCCCTCTCGATTCCCGGAAAAGCAGATGAGATTCGTGAAGCCGGCTTCGGCCACCGCCGCGATCTGCGGCTCGTAGATTTGCACCAGCAGATCGTGATGCTCCTTCCGATTGAAGGCGCGTCCGATGTGGCCGACCTCCTTGCCGTCCGGAAGCTTCGCCGTCGGGCTGCTGGTCATGGCGCAGACGAGGCCGTGCTTTTGGATCGTGGGATAATCCGGCGGCTGGAGCAGATCGATCGAGGTGAGGCCCATTTCCTTTCCGGCCGCGGAGAGATCGTCGAGGCCGACCTTCGGGTAACACCATTTGCAGACGGAATGATGGACGCGGCCTTTCACGCCGCCGGCAGCATCGGCAGCCTCCAGGCGCTGCCGGAGCGAAGTAAGCGTGAGCGCAGCGACGCCAGAGGCCTGCAAAAAGGCGCGACGGGAAGAGGCGGAGGGAGTCATGCGTTGAGCGTAGCAACGTCGCAAGAGTAGCGCAAGCGTCCCGCTTGCACCGGCCGCGAAGCGCCGCGCTCCTGCCTTTGCCATTCACATGCTCATGCTCATGCTCAATTCCGCGTTTCCCGGCGAGGAGCGCCGCACGCACACCCAGGCCAGGCGGCCGGTTATCGTCTGACGTTCTCCCGAACTCGAACCTCAAGTCTGACTCGACATCGATCAAGCATGAGAAGGAATCACCCTCCGCGCTAAGGAGGTGGGGATTGCCCATAAACCTGTCCTCGCCTTCCTCATCTCCTCCCGTTCTCCGTGCCCTCTCTGCCTCTGTGGTTAAAAAAATAGCCGCTCCCTCCTCAAAACCCAATCGTGGTCGTAAGGCTCAGCCACTGCTCCTCGATCCGCACGCTGCTGTTGGAATACTCGCCGGCGGCCAGGGCGGTGCGCCCCACCCGCTCCGTTTCCGGAAGCTCAAACTGGTAAGCCAAATCGATGCTCAAGCGATCGCGCCGATAGCCGATCCCGGCCGTGAGGATGTTCTCGGGAATGGAGGCGGTGAGCGGGGTGAGCGTGTCGGCGGGAACGGAGCTGCGCGCGGAAGCGTATCCGATCCGGAGCCGCCAGTGATCGTCGAGCGCGTACTCGGCTCCGAGCCGCCAGACGAATTGATTGCGCCAGTCGAGCGGAACGTGGTCGTAGAGATTGCGCGAGCCCACCAATTCGTTCAGGAGCGCGTTCTTCCCCCCTTTCAAATGAACCGGCAGCGTATCGAACGCATTGGCCCAATTGATCCAATCCATCTCGGCCAGCGCCGTGAGCCGCCCCGTGACTTTCCAGGCGAAGCCGGTGTTGACCTGCTGCGGAAAGACGTTCGTCACCGTGGCGTCGTAGTTGAAGTCATGCCGGGCCGCCCCCAGGCCGAGATTCGCCAGCTGGACCCCCGCATTCCCGGTGGCTTGTCCATCGGTGACCACGCGCGAGGGAGTCCGATAGCTGAGCCCCAACTGGAGCGCCTCCAGCGGCTTCCAGAGCAAGCCGACCTGGCCGTCGACTCCCACGCCGTCGGTATCCAGATCGAACAGCGTCTTCACGTTTCGCAGGGCGGGCTGCGTTTGGAAGACATACGGCGTCCGCATGTGATTTTGATTGTAGAGCAAACCCACGCTCGCGCCGAGGGAGAGCTGCGGGTTCACGTCCCAACTCGCGCCGAAGGCGAGGCGGACGACCACAATTCCGGAATCCTGCGGCTGAACGCCGTAGCTCGTATGCCCGTCGAGCCCGCCCGGTGCATCCCGATACCGCCATTGAGCGGCCAAGGCGATCTCCGGATTAACGCTGAAGCCGAAATGCCACGGCCCGGCGGCAGTCGCCGCGCCCACATTGCCGAGCAGACCGTCCTGTCCCAGCACGGAATGCGCATTCACCCGATTGTGAAACACTCCTTCCGCGTCAGCGCCGATCACGCTCGTCTGGAGCGTCGGACCGCGGATGTCGCTGAGCGTCGCGGGATTCGTTTCCATGGCGTCGAGCGGATTGTCCGCGCCCGCCACGGTGTTGCCGCCCAGCCCCATCGAGCTGGCGCTGGAGCCGTCCCGGTAAAGGCCGGCGGCGCGCGCAGCCATCGGAGCGCAACAGATCCAGAATGCCGCCGCAGCCGCGCCGAGCCCGACGACCAGTGCGCGCTGGCAACCAACGAAGCACTTGCCGACGAGATCAAGCAGATGCTTGCGTTCCATTTGCATAGTGACGGCTTAAAGCTTTTCCAAATCGGTGCTCCAGATCGTATGCGAATAGTTGCCTTCCAGATAGCGAGTCCGAACGCGGTCTCCCGCCTTCAGCAATTCCCACTTCTCCTTGGTCACGTAGGCGTCGACCTTTCTCGCCTCGCTTTCCATCTCGATGTGGACCACCCAGACCTCAGGAATCGCCTGCCGCACCGCCGTGGCCGGGGATGCGGGGACATAGTCCTTGCCGGTGACGACCGCGTTTTGAACCTTCCGTTCGCAGCCGGCCACGAGCCAAAGGGAGGCAATCGCAAAGCTGCAGAGGAGCGCCCGCACGGAGGCGAGGGTCCTGGACGCGGCCGTGGCGCGAAAAATCATGGCTCGGTCCCTAACCGGAAGACACCCGCCGAGCAAGGCGAATCGAGGATTCCGTCTGGAGTCTGGAGCCTGGCGTTGACCGCCGCGTCACTCTCATCACAGCATTCTTTCTTCCGATCCGCTCCTCTCTCAGCAACTGTAGGCTCCTCGTTCATCATGAACGAACCCAACGCCGTCCCATGAAGCTCCCCTACCTCCTTTCGTTCGTCCTCCTCCAGGTCGCAAATCTTGGGCCGTTTCAGCTCTTCACAGACGTGATTGTGCGGGCCGCGGTGGATGCCGAAGACTCCTAGCATGAGGCTCTCGTAGGCGATGGCGTCGAGATTGTAGAGCTGAGTGGGGTCGCCGTAATCGCTCCGATACTTCGCGAGCAGCTTATCGTAATCCTCGTGCTTCGTTTCCGCTTCCTGCCGGATCAGCTCCAGCGATGGCATCAACGCCACAATGCCGGGATCGGGGAGATCGAGCTGGTCGACGCCGGCCCAGGGGACTTCCTCCGCTTTTTCCCAATGGAGGCCGGTGAGGAAATCGTCGTGCTCGCGATAATCCCGCGCGCGCCCGCCGCGGTAGAGCCGAATGCTGAAAACCCATTTCCGCCGGAAAGGATTGTAGAACATCGTCGTATTGTCGCCGCACTCCGGCAGCACGCCGCGGAGCGCCCAATGGATGCCGTCGGGCGAGGTGTAGGCCGAGGTCTTCTTCTTGTCGTCTTCGTAGATGAGCATCTTGAATCGCTGCTCGGGATCTTGCGTGTACGGGTCGAAGCAGATCCCCGTGCCGTGCCGCACCAAATGCTCGCGCGGCGGGAGGATGCGATTCGTTCCGGGCGCGACATCGAGAGTGGGGCGCTCCCAGTGCAGGCCGTCGTGGCTGAGCGCGAGCATCGTCCCGTCGCGCCAACCGGCCTGATACCAGAGCTTGAAGAGCCGATCTTTGGGATCAAAGCAGAAGCCGTCGCTGATCATCGCCGCCAACGGAAGCCGGCCGCCATTCAATTCAACC
>Ga0206846_1044_pt1 | contig 20247 bp, 18 predicted proteins | sample Alteio_BWOrgCont_20_FD_152878 | JGI IMG/M metagenome (GOLD analysis project Ga0206846, IMG submission 152878) | Enriched cells from forest soil in Barre Woods Harvard Forest LTER site, Petersham, Massachusetts, United States -... | ecosystem: Environmental > Terrestrial > Soil > Temperate forest >... | reverse complement strand
GGGGTGAAACCGAGGCGTAAAGGCGGCACGTCCTCGCTTGAAGCTCAGACAGAGCCGCCTCCACATCTTGGCGGTGGGCGACTTCGAGGGATGGGGGTGAAACCGAGGCGCCAAGGCGGCACGTCCTCGCTTGACGCTCAGACAGAGCCGCCTCCACATCTTGGCGGTGGGCGACTTCGAGGGATGGGGTGAAACCGAGGCGTAAAGGCGGCACGTCCTCGCTTGAAGCTCAGACAGAGCCGCCTCCACATCTTGGCGGTGGGCGACTTCGAGGGATGGGGGTGAAACCGAGGCGCCAAGGCGGCACGTCCTCGCTTGACGCTCAGACAGAGCCGCCTCCACATCTTGGCGGTGGGCGACTTCGAGGGATGGGGTGAAACCGAGGCGTAAAGGCGGCACGTCCTCGCTTGAAGCTCAGACAGAGCCGCCTCCACATCTTGGCGGTGGGCGACTTCGAGGGATGGGGGTGAAACCGAGGCGTAAAGGCGGCACGTCCTCGCTTGAAGCTCAGACAGAGCCGCCTCCACATCTTGGCGGTGGGCGACTTCGAGGGATGGGGGTGAAACCGAGGCGTAAAGGCGGCACGTCCTCGCTTGAAGCTCAGACAGAGCCGCCTCCACATCAGAGGAGCTCGGACAGAGCCGGGCTGCGGATCGAAGGAAGCCTGGCTAGGTGGGATTGATCGCGACCCGTTCGACGCGGCTGCCGATTCCGGTGAAGACGTCCCATGGGATGGTGCCGGCCATGGCGGCCACGTCGGCAGCGAAGATTTCTTCGTCTCCCTGTCGGCCGAGGAGCACGGCTTCGTCGCCCTCCCGGATGTCGGGAAGCGCACTCACATCGGCCAGGATCTGGTCCATCGTGACCCGGCCGAGCACCGGGCAGCGGTGGCCGGCGATGAGGACGGCGGCTCCTCGATTGGAGAGGTGACGGCGGACGCCATCGGCATAGCCGACGCCGATGGTGGCAATGCGCATCGGGTGCGGGGTGATGAAGGTTCGCCCGTAGGAAACGCCGCGGCCGGCGCCTACTTCGCGGATGAGCGTGATGCGCGCTTTCCAGGTCATCGCGGCGCGCAGACGGGATTGGAATTCAGGCAAGGGAGAGCTGCCGTAGAGCATGAGGCCGGTGCGGACGAGGTCGCCGGCTTGCGGCCCGAAGGCGATGACGCCGGCGCTGTTTTCGATGTGGAGGGTGGCGTCGGGGAAGGCGTTTTCGCGCAGGCGGCGGGCCAGCGCGGAGAAGCGGTCGAGCTGGGCGGAGGTAAACTCGGCGTCTTCGTCCGCGACGGGAAGATGCGAGCCGAGCCCGGTAATGGAGAGGCCGCGCACGGCGGCTATCTCCCTGGCCATCCGCTCTGCGTCATCCTCCCAGAGGCCGATGCGGCCCATGCCGGTATCGAGGATGAGGTGGGCTTCCACCGTGCGGCCAAACGATTCACCGAGAGCGCCAAAGGCGGCTGCTTCCGCCAGGCTGGAAAGGGAGGGGATAAAGCCGGAGTCGATGATTTCGGGTCGCTCGTCGGGGAGAGCGGGGCCGAGGATGAAGATGGGGGTGTTGGGAGCGATCCGGCGCGCTTCGCGAGCCTCGGCCACATTGGCGACTCCCAACACTTCCACGGCGTCGCGCAAGGCTTCGGCGACCAGCGGGAGGCCGTGGCCGTAGGCGTTGGCCTTGATCACGCCCATCACGCCCACGGCGGGAGCGAGCTGGCTGCGAATGGCGCGGAGGTTGTGATGAAGCGCCGAGAGATCGATCTCGGCCCAGGAGCGACGGATGGCGGGGGGGAGCATGGGTGAGGAGCTTAAGACTCGACGATTTCTTTCAAATTCTCCAGGCTGTGTTGAAAATCGCGGCCGATCAGCCGGAGGAGAAGGAGATCGATGTAACGGCGGTACGGATTTTCGGCGCGATCCCAGACACAACGCCAGGTGACGCGGGTGCAGGCGCCGTCGGGATGGAGCTCGAGCCGGCCGAGGATGCGGCGCTGTCCGTCGAGCTGGAGCTCGTAGTCGATCTTGGAGTCGGTCTCGCTGCGGAGGATGGTGAGCGAGCCGTCGATGTGCGAGGTTTCCCACTCTTGGGTCGCGCCTTCGCCGGCGGTTTTTTCGCCGTAGGCGTAATCGATCTCATAGCGGCGGTTCCACTCGGTCCAGAGCGCCCAGTTGCGCAGATCGTTCAGGAACGGGAAGATGGAGGCTGGCGGGGCCAGAATGGTGACCCGGCGTTCGACTCGAGGGCGGCGGCGAAGGAAGAAAGGAAAGACGAGGAAGGCCGTCGCGAAAACCCACCAGCGAGCTTGAGAATGCTTCATGGCTTCTCAGCATCGGCGAACTGGGGCTTCTGAAAAGCCGGAAGAACGAGAAAATGAGGGGCTTGCGCGGCGAAATTCCGGCTGATATGGAGATTGATTCTCCACAGACTCTCGACAGACAAGGGATGAGACTACACATTCTCGACCCTTCTGAGTTTTTTTGTCTCTCTATGAAAATCGGTGCAATTTTGATTTCTCACGCTGCCGCTATCGCCTTGCTCCTCGCTTCCCCGGGAGCGCAAGCCGCGACGGGTAAGGCGTCGCCCACGCCCTCGCCCACCCCGGCGGCGAAAGGGAAGGGGTTCTTGGGACTTTTTGGACCGAAGGAGAAATCGACACCCAAGCCGAGCGTGAAACCGGGCGCGAAACCCGGAGCGTCTCCGTCTCCGGCGGCCGCTGCGACCCCGCAGCCGGCGAAACGTCACAAGGCAGAAGAGCCGGCCGCCGAAGAGGCCAAGCCGGAAGCCGCGGGCGGGACGCTCCCAAAGGGCGAGACGCCGAAATCGGAGAAGAGCGAAGCCGGAGAGAAAACGGAGAATGCTCCGCCAGCGAGTGAGCCTGGCGAAAAGAAAGGCGACGACGAAAACAAGCCGCCCGCTCCGGCCACGCCAGCGCCCAAGGGCCGGCACGGGAAAATTAAAGCGGCAGCCGCGACCCCGCCGCCCAAGGATCAGACCAAGGAACAAATCGCCTTGGCCAAGGCGGTCGCGAGCGGTGATCCCGATGCGATCGAGAAGGCGAAGTATGACGAGGTGCGTTCCCGCGCCCTCGCCGATGAGCGGATTCAAAAGCTGCGGGAAAAGGCGGACAGCACGCTCAGTGAGGAAGAGGGACGCAAGGAGCTTCGCGCCTATAATAAGGCGCTCTTTGAGAAAATGCGCTCGCTCGATCCGAGCATCTCGGGACGGGTGGAGCGGGTGGAAGCCGCAGTGCTCAAGCAACTCGACGGGAAGGGCGAGTAGAGGGGCTGAAAGTTGAAGTTGAGCCCTCCGGAGGCGGGTGCTTCGCAAGTTGAGAGACCAAGGCACTAGCCGCTTGGCCTCAGATGGCGGCGTTCCGCGCCGGGTGGAGAGGGGCGTCTTCCGTGCGACTCGCGCTCGGGGGCTAAACGCCAACTTCCTCTGTCTTCCACTGCGGATTCCAGGCGATCTCCCAGAGGTGCCGATCCGGGTCTTCAAAGTATCCCGCGTATCCGCCCCAAAAGGTGTTGTCCGGCGCTTTCACAATTACTGCTCCGGCCTCTTCGGCCTGGCTCATCAAGGCATCGACTGCACTTCTGGAAGCTACGTTATGACTTAGAATGAGCTCCGTCGGATTGGGCGCGCCGAGGGGAAGCCCGGAGTCGTGGGCGAGGCTCTTCCGCGGCCAGAGCGCAAGCTTAAGCCCGCCTTCCAAATCAAAGAAGACCACCGCGCCGTGCTCGAATTCCTGGCCCACGATTCCCTTCGTCGGGAGCCCGAGGCCATCCCGATAAAAATGGAGCGACTTCTCCAAATCGTCGACGCAGATGGTGATGACGGTGATGCGTGGTTTCATCTGTATTTTGAAGATGGAATGAGGCGGGGATCCAGACGAAGCGCCGCCCCCAGCTACGCCGGAATCGGCTCGCTGGCGCCGGTCCGATTGCGTCGTAAAACGACGATCCCGGCTGTTAACAGCGCGGACGAGATCGAAAATCCCCAGACCTCCAGAGAGAAGAGCGCCCTCTGGAAATGGGTGGTTCGCAATATTCCGGCGAAAATGGCGAGGACCCCACCCGAGACATACATCTGGCTTGCTCCCACCCAGATGAGGACATACCCGAAGGCCATGCTTGGACCGAAGAGCTTCGATTTCCTGGCCTGGAGATAGAGCCCGCACAAGAGAATCGGCAGCCCTAGCCCCAAGAGCGCCGTGCTGCTCGGGACGACCATTAATAAGGTGGAAAGGTCCGGGGTCTTGTTGAAGACAACCATTTCCAGTCCCCCGTGGATTCCCGTCGCGCCCAGAGCCGCGATGACGGCGCCCAGAGGCAAAAGGCGTCTTTGCAGATCCGATTGCGGCTCGGGACGGAACACCGCCGGGTGGTAGAGGATTCCCCCAAGAATGAGCGCGATCGAAGCGAAGAAAGTCCAATCATGGAAGGCGCCCAGCGACGCGGATAGCTCGGGCGGAGCCAGCTTGGAGGCCCAGGCCAAATCGTGACCCAGCTTTAGCAGCAGCCGCTGGATTGCCCATCCGCACAGCACTACTGTGCCGGTCCACATCGCAAGGGCCGCGACTATGAAGCGCCGGCCCCGGTGGCGGAACGCCTGAAGTTGGAGATACATTCCGACAACGGAGAGGGGAAGTGAAAGCGCCAACAAGGCGCCCTGATAGCCTGTCCACGGTCCCGTGCTCTGCCCCGCGGCGATCAAAGCCACGGCCCCGACCGCCGCGATGAGCTGGCCCAGTCCAGATTGAAGTCGTTTGCGCAGCGGGACCATAACCGGAGCCTTCAAGTAACCGGCATCCCCATGGCCATCAAGCTCAAATTGCTCCAGCGGGGGCTTCGCTCGGTCGTGAACCTTGTTGCGGCTCTTGTTCCGGCTCGATAAGAGCTTGTCGCGCCGCCTCATGCTCTTCAATAGCTTCCCCTTTCTCTTCCTCTTTCTGCCGGCGTCTCTGGCTGTCTACTTCATCCTCGGCCGGCTGGGGGCGCCGCGCCTTGCCAATGCGTCTCTGGCGCTGGCCTCGCTCGCCTTCTACGGCTTCTGGCGCTACGAGCCTCCGGGCGGCGGCGAGCCGCATCGTCTCTATGCCTATGTGGCTTTGCTCTGCGCCAGCACCGCCGCCAATTATGCCCTTGGCAGCGTCTTGCAAACGGGGCGTCGAGGCGGCCTGCTGGCGGCCGGCATCGCGGCCAATCTGGCCGTGCTGGGATGGTTCAAATACTCGGCCTTTGCGGCGCTCACACTCAATGCGTGGTTTCATCTCCACGCGCCGGTTCCGAGGGTGATCCTTCCGCTCGCCATCTCTTTCTATACCTTTACCCAGATCGCTTTTCTCGTGGACGCCTCGCGCGGATTGGCTCGCGAGCTTAGCTTCGGCCGATACTGTCTTTTCGTCTTCTTCTTTCCCCACCTCATTGCGGGCCCGATCGTTCATCATTCGGAAATCATGCCGCAGTTTGCCCGGCCCGAGGCGAGGCGCTGGAGCTTCGCTTCCGTCGCCGCGGCGCTCTGCTGGCTCAGCATCGGGCTGTTCAAGAAAGTGGCCATCGCGGATGCGATCGCCCCGCTGGCGGGCGCGGTCTTTGCCCATGCCGGCCAGGTCACCATGATCGAGGCATGGGCGGGAGCGCTGGCTTATGCCTTCCAAATCTATTTCGATTTTTCCGGCTATAGCGACATGGCCATCGGGCTGGGTCTTTTCTTCAACATTCGGCTGCCTGACAACTTCGACGCCCCGTACCGGGCGTCGGATATCGTCGATTTCTGGCGGCGATGGCATATGACGCTCTCCCGCTTCCTGCGCGACTATGTCTACATTCCCCTGGGTGGAAACCGCTTGGGCGGTTTCCGGCGATACCTCAATCTATTTTTGACCATGCTGCTCGGCGGGATCTGGCACGGCGCCGGCTGGCTCTTCCTTTTGTGGGGCGCCTATCACGGCGCCTTGCTCGTGATCTGCCATCTCTGGAGGGGCCTCCGGAAACCGCTGCCGGAGGCGCTGGCGCGCGCCCTCACCTTCGTCGCCGTGCTGCTCGGCTGGGTGCTCTTCCGGGCGGCTGGTCCGCCGCAGGCGCGGCAATTGTTAGGCGCGATGGTGGATCTTCGGTCGTTGCGATGGGACCGATGGGCCTCCGGTATGCAGCCCTCTCACTTGGCCGCTCTGGCCGGATTGCTCATCTTCGTCAACCTCGCGCCGACGACGAAGCGATGGATTGAGACTCGAGAGCTCACCTTGGGCGATGCGATTCAGGTGGGCGTGCTTTTCTCGATCGGACTGCTGCTCATGCGCGACGTGGCGCTCCATTTGAGCCAGAGCGAGTTTATCTATTTCCAGTTCTGATCGCGCTTCAGTCGGACGGTCGGGCGGTCGATGGCCGGCTTTTTCCGTTGACCTAGGCGACCCTCCGCACGTATACGGACGTGTACCTCCGGGGCGTAGTGGGCAACCGTTCCCGGCGGCTGACTCTGAATCCTCTTATGACGGAAACCAACGAATCTGAAGGGCGGACGCTGGCCTCTCCTCTCGAGCGGGTGTTTGGGTATCTGCTGGAGCTCTTCCCGCTCATCCTCATCGTTCTCGTCCCCGTCGCCGGCGGCATCCTCACGACGCTGTACATTCTATTCCGAGACGGCATTTTCCCGGGCCAGAGCATTGGGAAGAGGATTCTCAAGACCCAGGTGATCAATGCCAAAACCGGTTTGCCGGCCACCTACCGCGAATCGGCGATTAGGAATCTGCCGCTTGCGATCAATTTCTTTCTGCCGATCGTGCCGTTGTTCGGCCATATTCTCGGGGGCGTCACCGGCGTCGTCGTTTTTACCGTCGAAGCGGTGGCCTTGTTTACGGATAAGGAGCGGCGTCGTTGGGGCGACAAAGTCGCGGGAACGATCGTGATCAAATTGCCGGGCTAATTGCGTCCCATTTGGATGTAGACGGCTTAGGCCAGCGCGATCTGCAGCTTTTCGCGAAGGGTATTGAAGCGGAAGGGCTTTTGCAGGAAGGCGGCGGGACCGTCGGCGCTGAGCCGGGTGACCAGCTCGGATTCGTTGTAGCCGCTCATCATGACTACTCTCACATCGGGGCGGAGCTCGCGGAGCTTGAGCAAGACGCCGGCCCCATCGAGCCGGGGCATGGTCAGATCGAGGAGGACGAGGCTGAAGAGGTCCGGATCGGCATTAAAGGCGGCCACTCCTTCGACGCCGTCGTAGGCCGTTTTGACTTCGAAACCCAGGGCGCGGAGCATCTGCGTAGCGGTGCTTCGCACCGCTGGCTCGTCGTCGATGATGAGCGCGGTCCCACCCCCGCGCCATCCGCTGGCGGGCGGCGGCGGCGGCGGTTCAACTTCGGCCGGGACCGCCAGCGCCGGCAAGAGCACGCGAAACGTCGAGCCGCAGCCGGGCTCACTCTCGATGCACATCGCGCCCCGGTGGCCGCGCACGATCCCCAGCACGGCCGCCAGCCCGAGCCCGCGGCCCGCGAATTTTGTGGTGAAAAACGGGTCGAAGATCCGGCTGCGGACTTCGGGCGTCATTCCGCAACCCGTATCGGTGACTGCCAGATAGACATAGTTGCCTTCGGCCAACTCCGTGGGCAGATGAGCAGTCGCCAAATACGCGGCATCGGCCCGCACCACTCCGGTGCTGACCCGCACCGATCCGCCCGCTTCACCCAACGCCTCGGAGGCGTTGATGACCAGGTTCATCACGATTTGTCGGATTTGGGTTGCGTCTCCCTCTACCGCCGGCAGCGCCGTGGCGAGATCGAGGCTGAGCGCCGCCTTCTTGCTGATCGAAACCTGGAATAGGTCCGTGGTTTCGGCGATGACCGCATTGACGTCGAGGCGGCGAATGATGAATCGCCCTTTGCCCGAGTAGGCCAGCATCTGCTTGCAAAGCTCGGCCGCGCGGGTAGCCGCGGTTTCGATCTGCCTGATCTGGCCGAGGATCGGGGAGGTGGACGGCAGATCGAGCGCTGCCAGCGCGGCATTGCCGAGGATGGAGGTGAGCAGATTATTGAAATCATGCGCGATGCCTCCCGCCAACACGCCGAGACTCTCCAGCTTTTGCGTTTCCTGCACCTTCCGCTGGATCTCCTGCCGCTCGCGCTCGGCGGCGCGACGATCGGTGATGTCGCGGCAGAGGGCAATGATCTGTCGGCCTCTGCTGGTCGCGATCATCCGGGCGTTTACCTCGATCGGAAGGATATGCCCATCCGGCCAGAGGTAGTCCGTCTCAAAATTCCGAGTAAAACCGGTTGCGACGCAGGCCGCGACGGCCTGCGCGTTCCGTAAATGGTCGTGCGGCGCGGTCCAATCGATCACACTGCGACCGAGGATTTCGTCCAAAGATGGCCGTCCCGTTAATCGCACGAATTCCGCATTCGCCTGCAGAACCTGGCCGCGGTCGTCAATGACCGCATAGCCGGTTTCCGTCGCCTCGATCAGCGTGTGGTAAAGGCGCTGACTTTCTTGCACCGCCGTCTCGGCTTCGACCCGCTCGGTGACATCTTCCACCAACGAAAGCATCGAGACGATGCGCCCTTTCGAATCCCGAAGCGCGGAATTGTGCCAGACGCAATAGACCACCCGGCCGTCGCGCGTGAGGTTTCGGTTCAGGCAGACATTGCGCTGATCCTGTCCGTTGATCAGCCGGGTGACCGCGATCCGCACCGTCTCCAGGTCATTCGGATGAACGAACGGCCAATCGCTGAGATGCTTGCCGATCACCTCCTCGGCGCGCCAACCGAAAAGCGGCTCGGCGCGGCCGCTCCATCTCTCGACCCGAAAGTCCGCTTGCCACTCGATGATCGCAAGCGGTGAGTTTTCCACGTGATCCGCCAATCGATTTTGGGCGCTGGCCAGCTCTTCGGTGGCGCGGCGCATGGCGGTGATGTCGCGGGCGATGCCGACCAGGCCGATCACGATTCCGTCGGTGTTCCGAAGGGGAAACTTCGAAGTCAAAAACCATCCGTCGGAACCATCGGGCTGGGGAATCGGCTCTTCGCGGTTGATCACCGGCAAGCCGGTCGAAAGGACGTGACGATCGTCGGCGGCGTACTCCTCGGCGTAGGCGCGCATCGCCGCAATGTCGCGATCGGTATGTCCGACGACCTTCTCGGAGGGAAGGCCGAACAAGGTTTCGTACGCGGCATTGACGAGGACGAAACGCCCCTGCTGATCTTTGAAAAAGATCGAATCGGCCACCGCGTCGATGACGGTGCGCAACATCTGACGTTCATCGTGCAGCTTGCGCTCGGCGTCGCGCCGCTCGGAGACGTCGCGGCCGACGCCGACGATCCCGATGGTTTCGCCGGCGGCGTTGCGCAGCGGGTATTTGGAGGTGAGATACCATCCGCAAGAGCCGTCCAGCCAGTGCACATACTGCTCCTGATTGACGATCGACCGGCCGGTGGTGAGGACTTGCAGATCCTCCTGATAGAATCGGTCGGCGAGCTCTCCGATCTCGGGGATCTCAAAGACGGTTTTGCCCAACTGTTGCTGGTGCGGGATATTCATCCTCGCCGAATGGGCGCGATTGGCCAAGAGGTAGCGCCCGTCATGATCCTTGCAATAGATCGGATCGGAGACCGCGTCGATCACGGCGCGCAATAGCGCGAGCTCGTCAACGTGAGCCGGCTCAGTAGGCGAAAGATCGCTGGGTGAGATCTGCACTTCGTAGGGGGGTGTTTAACAATTCTCTCGCCCCGGTTTACACCAGACGCAAGGTCAAAGGGCGCTCCGAAGCGCATGAAAGCAGCATAAGCTTGCGGTCGCCGCATTCACGACGACATAGGCGCAAGGCGGCAGAGCCGCAGCCAAATCGGACGGTCAGCGCCGGTGTGGGGCCGCGAACCCGCATTTCTAGAGGTAGAAAATTGGAGGTAGAACATCCCGCAGACACTCCCCACAAGATCCCTCCCTCAAGAATTCGAGAAGGGGTGGCCGCAAAAGGGCGCAAAGGACGCAAAAGTAATGTGGGTGAAGTCTTCGCGCGAAAAAGATCCACGCGAAGTTGTAGGATCTTTCTGATTTGCACTACAAGGCGGCAGAGCCGCAGCCAAATGGACCAGCCACCGCCGGTTGAGAGTTGAGCCCTCCAGAGGCGGATGCTTCGCAAGTTGAGATTCGAGTCTTCGAGAAGGTCGGATGGGGAGTGGCCGACAATTGAGAGCCGTCCGAAGTGAAGGATGAGCCCTTTTGAAAAATCTACGGAAGCGACAAAGAATTTTAGGGTTAGCCACGCGGCGGAGCCGCAACCAGATCGGCAGAATTTGAGCCGCAAAAGGACGCAAAGAACGCAAAAGGAATGTGGGTGAAGTCTTCGCGCGGAAAGGATACACGCGAAGTTGTAGGATCTTTCTGGATTGCACTGCGGGGAACGGTGAAGAGAAACTCGCGGACGAAGATCGCCAGGGCGCCGCCGGATTGGAATGATCCCCGGAAACACACCCGGCATGGTATTTACCAAGAGCGCCGCGCCGATGGCCAGCAGCAGAATCACGACGGCGGCGGCGGCAGGAACGAGCGTTCAGGCGATGAGAGGGAAAGCGGCGTGAAAAATTAATTATCGCTTTTCCCGAAGCGTGCTATTTTACTCTCCATGAAGGCTCCCACCCCACTTTCCCTCCGCCGTTTTCCGATCTCCCTCAGGCGACGGTTTTATCACCGGAACACCCGCGCTCGATTGAACGCCGTCTGCTGCGGGTTGGTTACCGCCGCGAGCGCGCTGATCGCTCCCGTCCAGCTCTGACCTCGTTTCGCCAGCCGAGCCGCCCCCCAAGTCAAACCACTCCAATTTAGGGTTGAGTTGAACGATCGGATCCACCGGACCGCCCCCAGGCCCGGTGGATTCTTTCATTTCGGCCCGGCGCTACGCGGCATAGGCAATGAACGAGCATAGAATGAGCAGGACGATCAAAGCGGCCGTTGCATAGACGCCCTCCCGATAAACGAATACCCGGAACGCTTTGTAACCGGTGAATGGCCCTACCGCGCTGAGGGCCGCGGGAAGGCTGATCGCGAGCGCGATCAGCGTAAGCATCGCCCCTACAAAATACCGGCGCCGATATCAGCGCCGTCGGCGAGGCTAAATATTGGCGGCGCTCGCGTGCTTTTGGCCCTCGGGCGCAATCCCGGCCGCATGCTTGACCGCATCGAGCTCCAAGCGCAGGTGCTTTTGGAAAAGCGTGATGTCGGCACTGTGGATGAGCAGGTTGGCGCCTTCGCGCAGGAATTCGGCTTCCAAGCCGAGATCGCTCCAAAAGTGAATGCCCGCTCCGATCCCGGCGGCGCGCGCCTTTTGAAAGATCGTGCGCGCGGCTTCGCGGAACTTGGGATGCCCGTACTGCTCCGGAATTCCCAGACTGCACGAGAGATCGTGCGGGCCGATCAGCACGGCGTCGAGCCCCGGGACGGCGAGGATCTCGTCGAGCGCCTCGATGGCGGGGACGCTTTCGATATTCACGATGAGCAGCCGTTCCTTGGCGCCCTCCTCCAGGTACGCTTCGAGCTCGGGCTCCGCCGCGGCGCCGGCGAGCAGGCGTTGCAGTCTTTGGCCCTTGAGCGGCCGCAGCTTGACGGCTCCGCGCAGCTCGCGGGCTTGCGCCGCGGTTTCGACATAGGGCGCGATGATTCCCGCGGCGCCGCCGTCGAGCGCCATCGTGGCCGCGTAAGGGTCTGGCGACGGAATCCGGACGAGCGCCGGCAAGCCGAGCGCGGCGTATGTCTGGCACATCCACGAAAGCTGATGGCGATCGAGCGCGATGTGCTCGGTGTCGATAAAGACAAAATCGAGGCCGCAACCGCGGACGACCTCCGGCCAGCGCGGCGATGGAGAGACGATGAGCGTGCCGAAGACCGGTCCGCCGTGGTGAAGCTGGGCGATCAGGCCGGAGGGCGTCATTGGGCGGCGGCAGGGAGATGGAATTTGCCGAAGCAGATGTGCGTGCGATTCCGCTCCTTGGTCCCGCTGTCCCACACTGCCCGGAATTCGCCCGGAGCGATTTCGAGCAGGGTGGGGTACGAGTTGTGCGTGCCGGAATCGTAGAAGCTCTTTTCTTCGCTCCAGGCGCCGCCGGCTGGCTGGACCTTGTAGCGCAAGGCCATCCGGCTCCAGGCGGGGCCGTCGCTGTAGACGTAGAGATGCGAGCCGTTGGCCGCGCTGCCGAAGAACGCCTTGGCGTTGCTGTTCCAGAGCTCCGGCTCGGCCTGCGCGGGAGCCCAGGTGCGGCCACCATCGCGGCTCGTGCTCGAGAATGCGCTCGGATGCTCCAGCGCCTTCCCTTCGCTCTCGTATTGCGCGGCCCGCATTACGATCTTGAGCTCGCCATCGGTGGAGAGGTTTCCCTCCTGGAGAAAGACCCGGCCGCTTTCCGGCTGCGGGATGTATCCCGACAGCCGCCACTCCAGCAGGCTGGTGCTGCTCAGCAGAAGCAAGTCGCGCGTTCCGAGCGGATCGTTGCGGCGCGTGTTGCGATGCACGGGCAACAGATAGCGCGGCTGGCCGTTTTCCACGATCCGATAGAGCCCGCCGCTGACGGTGATGAGCGGTCCGGTGTAGTGCATTGCCAGCTCCACCGGAGTCCACGACAGGCCGCCGTCTCCGCTGAACGCTCCGGCCAGTTGGGAATCCTCGCTGTGCGCGTAACTCATCGGACAGCGGATGGCGAAACACCAAAGCACATCCTGCCCCGGCGGCTTGTAGATCACCGGATTGGCGTAGGCGAATTGAAGCGTGCCGTGGCGTTCGTTGTGATTGAACACAAAGGCCGGCTCGCTCCATTTGTCGCCGTCATCCTTCGATACGCTGGCGTAAATATCCCCCATATCGGTCTTGCCCGGAATGCCTGCGCCAAACGCCACGACGAGATATTTCGGCTTCCACTCGGCAATGGAAGGCTCCCACAACAAGGAAGATCCGGGATGTTGCTCCACATTGCGGACCTCCCGCACATCGCGTACATCGCCGGTGAAGGCCGGCAGCTCGGCGCCTCCCGCGCTCCATGTAAAACCGAGCGCAAGCAGGCTCAGACCGAGCAGCTGGGAGGGTGGATGAATTCTGGGGAAGGTTCGCATGCGGCTACTCTGAGTCCGCTTCTCGCGGCCGCCAAGCGCGCCGCACTGGTCATTTTCCTGGACCAGTTACGGGTTGAGAATTGTCACAGACTGATCGCCACGGTCTTGCACACCCACCGCTTCATCGTCACTGAAAAGAGCCGCACCACCATCACGGCCCGCCTATCCGCACGCTGTGCACCACTCTTCGACTTCGAAGTGGGTTTGGCTCGCGGACGACTATGGCTTCACCGGCGCGGGAGCGCTCTGTGTCTTCGGCGTCGCGGGAGCCGGCGTCCCCACTGGCGCTGGCGTCGCCACCGGAGCCGGAGCTGGCGTTGTCACTGGGACCTTGACGGCAGGAGCCGCTGTCGGAGTCGTCGGGGCCGCGATCGGAGGGGCCGGTGTGGCTGCGGCAGGTTTTACGGGCGCCGGAGCGGGTGTGTTGGCGGCCGGAGGCTTCGGAGCGGCCGCCGCCGGAGTCGACGCCGCCGGCTTGGCCGCTGCGGGAGTGGCTGTCGTCGCTGCCGGTGTGGTGGCGCCAGCGGCAGGCGTGGCCGCGTTTGGAGCGGCGACCGGTTTTACTGCGGGCGTCGCCGGGTCTGGAGCCGCCTTGGGCTCCGGGTTGGACTTTTTCAGCTTGGTGCTGGCCATTAGCGCAATTCCGTTCAAAGCGCTGCCCGAGTAATTCGCCACGACCGTTTCATAGGCGCGTTTGGCCTCTTCGATCTTTCCCTGCTGCTGGAGCACACGTCCCTGGCCCAGCCAGGCGGTGGCCCCGGCAAAGGAGCTCTGCAGCGTCGTGGTGATCTTTTTGTAGTTGGCCAGCGCGTCGTCGAGCTTGTTCTGCGCCTCGAAATTGGCCGCCAGGCTCAGGTAGGCCCCCGGGAGGAGCTCGCTCTGCGGGAATTTCTCGATAAAGGTCCGGAGGAGCGCCGTCGATTCGTCGTACTTGGACTCCTCTCGCAGCTTGTCGGCCAGAATGAGATAGGCGTTGGCGGCGACGGGCAGGTCGGGATATTGCGCGATCACCTTCCGCAGCTCTTCCGGCGTCTTGGCCATCGCAAAGGCCTGCTCCGAAGCGGCTTTGGTGCGATTGTGCGTGATGGTGTAGGCGGCCCAGGCGACCAGGGCGACGACGACGAGCGCAGTGTAAAGCTGGATTTTGCTCTTGTGCCGAATCCAAAACTCGTACGGATCGAATTCCGAGTCTTGAGCTGGAGGCGGAGGATTGGAAGCAGGGCTGGCCATAGGGGCGGCTAAGCTGGCAAAGGGTGGCCGCTTTGGCAAGGGGCAGGTGGTGATTCCTTGGATTGCGATATTTGGCGGTCGGCGGGGTGAATCTTACTCTTCGTCTTGCTTTTGCTCTTGCTCAAAACCCCAAAAACCTTACGCGGAGCGCTGCATCCTGTGGCCGCATCCGACCTTCTCGAAGACTCGAAACTCAACTCTTTGGATCAAGAGCAAGAGCAAGACGAAGAGTAAGAAAAACCGCCGCGCCCTACATCCGCGCCAAATGGGCCACCACCTCGATCTCGGCTGTTTGCGGAAACATATCGAATGGCGTCACGCTCTCGAGCCTGTACCGGCCCCGGCAGAGCAGGCTCAAATCCCGCGCCAGGGTGGCCGGATTGCAGGAGACGTAGACGATTTCCACCGGCGCCGAGCCGAGGAGGAGATCGATCACCCGCGGCGCCACCCCGATGGCCGGAGGATCGATGATGACCGTGGTGCGATCGGCCGGATGCGCCGCCAGGATATCGCCCAGATGGAACGAGACGTCGCCGGCGACGTAATGCTCCTTCGGGGAAGCGTTCCGCCGCGCCTGCTCGACCGCGTACCCGTTCTCCTCGATCCCGATCACGGCCGGGAAGAGATCCGCGAGGTATTTGGCGAAGAGCCCGGCGCCGCAGAAGGCATCGATCAAGACCGCTTGCTCCCGACGCACGGAATCGTGAACCGCCGCGACCAGCAGCCGGGCCACTTCGTCATTCGTTTGTTCGAAGAAGACGCTGCGGGTGCGGCCGGCGACGGTGTAGTCGCCGTCCAGGCGCGGTCCTTGGCGCAGCTCCGCCAGGGACGCATTGACCGCCGGAGTGGCGATGCGGCATTCCTCCACATCGACCAAGGCATGGCTGCCTTGGGCGTAAAAACCGATCACGCCCCCTTCGGCGTGGACGCGAATCCGGTTGCGGTAGGCGTAGGGCTCCGGCGCCGCGACGATCGGCCGCATCGGCGGCTCCGCGATCCGCCCCACGCGGCGGAGCGTCTCTTCGACCTGGCGCGCCTTGAGGCGGAGCTGCTCGTCGTAGGCGAGATGCTGGTACGCGCAGCCGCCGCAGTGGCTGAAATGGGGGCAAGGGGGCTCCACTCGGGCCGGCGAGCGTTGCTCGATTTCCACCAGCTCCGCTTCCGCGAACTTCTTTTTGTCGCGCACGACGCGCGCCTTCACCACTTCCCCGGGCGCCGTGAAGGGGATGAAATAGACTTTCCCATCCAGCCGCGCCACGCCGCTCCCGCCAAAGGCTACGTCGTGAATGGGGAGGCGGAGAAGGTCGTCGCTCATGAATGAAATGAAATGAAGTTGCAGCGTAATCTCTCGCGGCGGATGCCGGGCAACGCGAGCAATAAGAGAGCCCCGCCGCCGGCCGCGGGTTGCAAAAGGCCGGGTTTGTGGCAGAAGAAGCGGCCCTCATTAACCCGATTCCCGCGCCCGCATGTCTCACTTCATCGAATGGTTGACCGTCTCCCAAGGCTATTTTCAAGGCCTCGGATGGCTGGGCGTGCTTGCGATGGGCGGCGTGATCATGGTCGCGCAATTGGTGCTCATCCCCGTTGCGCCGCTCGGAATTGCCTGCGGGATGATGTTCGGTCTCGGCAAAGGATTGCTGGCCGTGACCTTGGGAACCGGGCTGGGCATGACTCTCAACTTCCTGATCGCACGGCACGTGGCCCGGGCGGCGCTCACGCATCGGTTGCAGCGCAGCGAGAAATTCCGGCTTATCGACGCAGCCATCGGCAAGGAGGGATGGAAGATCGTCGCTTTGCTGCGATTCGTTCCCATGCCCTTCGGCGTGGCTAATTTCTGCTACGGGCTCACGGCGATTCCCTTCTGGCCGTATCTCTTCGCCAGCATGGCGGCGATCATTCCGAGCAACTTTTTCTTCGTCTGGTTCGGCGCCTCGGCTCACGAGAGCCTGAAAAGCCTTCTCGGCAGCGGGCACCCCCGGCAACCCTTCGAATACGCGATGATGGTCATCGGCCTGTGCGCGGCCTTCGGCGGTCTCACCTACATCAGTCGCATCGCCCGCGCCGCCGTGGCCAATCACGGCACAGGGACCGAAACCGTCGAAGCCCCCGCGGAGTAGAGAAGAACTCGCTCGCTCTCACTTCAGCCACTTATCCGCATAGTCCAGCCAAGCATTCCAATCCGTCTCATTCACCTCATGCTTCCCTGGCCGGATGAAATACCCGAGCCGGCTGCCCACCAACTTCAACGGCTCCGGCATCTGCGCTGCTTCCAGCCCTTCACCGCTTACCAGCCGGTAAACCGGATCGGCCCGCCGAAGCAGATCGAACTGTCCTGAGGGATTCGCCCACAGATCCTCCGTCGCCGCCGAGATCAGCACCGGCCGCGGCGCGCAAAGCGCGATGAGCTCATGTTGATCGAACGGCAGCCGCGCCGGCTCGTCGTTGAACTTCTTGAAATTCCCGCAAAACCAATGGGGGAACGACGTATTGATCCGACCGACCGTCTCCACGATCGATCTCCCGTTCGCTCCCGGCGTCGAGAGCTCGGCCGTCACCCGCGAGGGCGCCGTCCCGCCGCACCCCGCCTGCGCCGGAATGATCAGTGCGATTCGCTGATCCATCGCCCCGGCCAGCAGCGCCGTCTTCCCATTGCGCGAGTGCCCCACCACCGCGATCCGCTTTGCATCCACCGCCGGGTCGGTCACGAGGTAATCGACCACCCGCATCAGTCCGGAAGCCCACGCCGCGAGCGTCGCGCAATCGTCATCAGCCGGCGCCTCTGCCCGTTCTGCCGGCCGAAAGAGCTTCAGCCGTTCCTGGGCCAGATGCACCTCGTCCGGCACGACATCCGCCGTGTAGAAAATCGCAACCCCATAACCGCGCGCGACGTTTTCCTTGATGTGCCATTTGACGGCGGACCTTCCCCGGCTGGCCTCCGTGGCGTGATGCGTATCCTTCGGCTCATTGGTCCAGGCATCGGAAATGCGGATCTTTGGATCATCGAGCGCCTCCTGCACCCCGGCAAAGCTGAGCCCCAGGAACACCGGCGCCGGACCGCGTCCATTGGGAGTCACCAACAGCAGATGAATCTGTACGCCCGGCAGCCCCCACGAAAGCGTGACTTCCTTGAGCGTCGCTTTCCCCTCCAGCGCCTCGTGATCCTCGCGCTCGACCGTGGCGTCGACTTTAGCCGGCTTGGCCGGGAGAAGGCCGTATTCATAATGTTGAAAAAGCGCACGCAGCTCAGGAGCCCGTTCATTCATCCACTGTTCCTTCGAGACCACCGGCTGCCCCGAGCTGTTCACCAGCGGATTCGGAAAATCGGGTTGAAGGGGAAGCGCGGCCGCATCCGGAAGCGGAGCAGCCGCCAGGAGTCCGGGCAGAGCAATCAACATGGCAAAAAAGGAGGGAAGGGGGCGAGACATCCTGCCACGGTGCCCCGAGCCGGCGGCAAGGGCAAGCAAAGTAGCCGGCCGCAAAGCAGCCCGCCCGCGCGGCGAGATGAGCTTCCGACTACGGGCTTCGCGCGCGATAACCGCAGTTGGCAAAAATCCAACCGGCGCCTATGCTCTCCAACTCGTGATCCGAGAGAAGCTCGTCCCCCGCGTGGCTGCGCGCATTTGGCTTACCGACCCCTGCGGGGCTCGCGGGGAAGCATCCACCTCCCGGATGCCTTAAACCGAAGACGCGCCATGCGGTGTTCGCGAGTCCTGGCCCCGCCGTCCAGTCACAAAAGGTGATCGGCTGGAAACCCTTCGTTCAAAACAAAGCCGCGGCTGCGCTCGCTCTCGCGGACGATGTACTCGCCTTTTTCCAGCTTATTGAAGCTGGTTTTCACCTTTCGATAGAAGCTTTCGAATTCCCGGATGGTTTGAGGCGCCCCCTTCTCCTCGTGCCAGAGCGCGAAGGCCGCCTGCCGGGCTGTAACCGCCCGTTGCGAAGAAAACTTCCCATGCCGCCAGAGCACGTTCAGACATCGCCCGGCCAAGGGAGCCAACTCGCTCACATCGCCGAAGAGAGCCTTCAACTCCTGCCGGTAATCCTTTTGCATAAGGACGCGATCCGCGAGATAGATCGGCTGTACCGCCGTGCTGAGTCGGTGCTTCAAAAGCAAGCCCGCCCTCTCCAGCGCTACCAGTTGATCAAAGTGATTGTTATCAGGAGTCAATAGAATCGTGTAGTGATGCTGCTCGTTGGCCCACTCCGCCTTCATTAAATAGGCGAGAACCAACTGCTGTTCTCCGGAGAGCCGGCCGCCGAGCTTCGCGGCGATGTAGGAGTCAAACGACGCCAGAAGCGTCTTCATCCGTTCGTCAAGCATCGGGCCCGGGGTGAGGACGAGGCACACCTCTTCGCTGTAAATGCGATAGCTCGGCAGATCGATCCGGTCCTCAAGACAAAGGTTAACCAACGTCGCCATCCCGATGCCCTTGCCCTCCCACTTCCGATACACCCGCAGCACATCCGCCAGCTTCGGATTTCGGGCCTTGGCCTCGGGTATAATTCGGCGCAGCGGAATCGGGTCATCGGGATGCTCGATCAGCAGATGGCGGCGGAACGATCCCGGATTGCGAATGGAGATATGGAGGCCCGGTTTAATCGAGATGATCGCCTGTTTGTTGATCGAGTAGTCACGATGGGCCAAAGCGTTGTTAACCGTCTCACGCAACACTTCCTCAGGATACTGCGGCGAGGCCGTTCCGCCGCCGGCGATGGAGACGCCGATTTGAATGTTCCGCAGGATGTACGAGAGACTGCTTTGCATAAGCGGCAGGATGTTTCCGATCATATCCTGTTTGTCCTGCGCTACCTGCTGGGGAACGTCCACGTAGCCGTGGACGTGGCACCGAAAGCCGAGCCGATCGCCAGGATGTCGCCCGCAGACAAGCATCCCCAACGTCGTTACTTGCCCATCTTTGACAAACCCTTTGCGTTCTAAAAACCCGCGTGCGGCCTCGAGATCCGCCTTGATCGTTTCCACCTTCACCGGGCGATTCAGCTGCTGAATGTACTCGTTTAGCGGGTCGAGATCCAAATCATCCACCGTAGCTCCGGGTACTGGCTCGAGCTCGCGCGCATGCCAACGCTCGGCTTGGTATTCCTCCTGCCGCTCGATTTCCGCTTCACTGAGCTTGTGGTCGCCAGTGAAGATGCGCTTCCAAGCTTCTCCCCGGTAAAACACGTACTTTCGGTCAGCCGGGAGCTCATCCACGTACAGCACTGCGACCTGCCCGCCTTGAAACTCGCGGATTTGGGGCGGCGGAAACGCTTCTCGCAGATCGAGGGCCGCCCCTTTGCGGTCGGTATAAAGTCTGGAAAACTCCTTCAACTTTTCCTCGGCCTCGTGGCGATAGCCGGAAAAGACCCAGCGCCTCGCCTCGCCTTCTCCCTGTTCCTTGAGGCCAAGCAGGAGGATGCCTCCACGAGTATTGAGGAACGCATTTATGGATTTATGCCTTTCACGCCACGATCCGGAGTCAGCGGGAACGGGCTTGATCTCCAGCCCGTCCGTCTCCATCGGCTCAAATCGCCCCTCGGCGATAAGCACCGCGAGCTTGGTCAGGACATTATCGACTAAATCGGGCATGGAATACCGATCATCGTCAGGCTCCGAGTGCACGTCAATCTTGGCAAATTGGTGCGGAGCTTAATCCGAGACCATGACGCTGAAAGCCAGCATCCATTTTGCCGAGGAAGGCGGTTTCTGGGCCGAGGTTCCCGCTTTGCCAGGATGCGTCACGCAGGGCGAGACCATATCGGAGGTGGAGGCAAACGTTCGGGAGCGATTGAGCTCTGGTTAAGCGTGGACGATTCCGAGGCCGAGCTCGCTCCGACGGATCAGGTGTTTGAGCTGGCGGTATGAAGCAAGCTCGTATTCGGGGGCCTCACGCCGGTTCCGCTCACCGCAGCGCTTTTTTCGAGGCGTCGGGCACTGCGC
>Ga0206846_1054_pt1 | contig 20304 bp, 20 predicted proteins | sample Alteio_BWOrgCont_20_FD_152878 | JGI IMG/M metagenome (GOLD analysis project Ga0206846, IMG submission 152878) | Enriched cells from forest soil in Barre Woods Harvard Forest LTER site, Petersham, Massachusetts, United States -... | ecosystem: Environmental > Terrestrial > Soil > Temperate forest >... | reverse complement strand
TAACATAGAAGAAATTGCCATACATTCTGATCTCCCAATGCAAATAGTACTAACAATTCTATTGGAGCTTGAATTGGAAGGCATGATAACATATCATCCTGGAAATAAGGTGACATTAAAATTCTAGATTTTATAGTCTTTTACTTTGAAGTGGCACTTTGTTGTTCCTAGTGTACTCATACTAGTAGTCCTTCGTGTCTAGCCTAGCGCAAACCTCAAATTATTTGACTATATATAAACAGGGGGTATTTATTGACTAGGTCAAAACAGATCAGAAACTACAGCGAATTCTTAGAGTAGGATCCTTAGATATAGCGTTTTCGAAAAAGCACATTGATTGTGTATGTTATGGGTCACTCAAATTTACAAAAACAATTAACAGAATAGTAATAGTACGCTATATAGCTTGAATTAGAAGAAAAAATAGGTTACATCCTCAAAACAAGCTAATTATTAAAATTTAAGCAATATATGAAATTAGTAGTAGTAGAATCTCCGGCGAAAGCAAAGACAATAAATAAATATTTAGGAAGTGGCTATAATGTTGCAGCTTCATATGGACATATTTGTGATCTTCCATCAAAAAATGGATCTGTAGTTCCTGAAGAAGATTTTTTATTAAAATATGATATTTCTCCAAGATCTATAGTTCACATAAACAAACTATGTGATTTAGCATTAAAAAGTGATGCGATAATACTTGCAACTGATCCAGATCGTGAAGGAGAAGCAATTTCTTGGCACGTTATTAGAGTGCTAAAAGAGAAAAAAGCTATTACAAAGGATACTATAATTTCAAGAGTGGCTTTTAATGAGATAACAAAAAAAGCTGTTCAAGAAGCAATTAGTCATCCAAGAGAAATAGATCAAAATCTTGTAGATGCTCAACAAGCTAGGAGAGCCCTAGATTATCTTGTTGGTTTTAGTCTTTCGCCTGTGTTATGGAGAAAATTGCCAGGCGCTAAGTCGGCTGGAAGGGTACAATCAGTGGCATTAAAACTAATTTGTGAACGAGAAGCAGAGATAGAAAAGTTTAAAACTGAAGAATATTGGGATATACATGGAGATTTTATCTCATCAACTAGTAAAGTTTTCGAAGCCAAATTAACCATAGCAGATGGTACAAAGTTAGAAAAATTCTCTATACAAAATAAAGAAACAGCTGAACAACTCTTAAACAAAATCAACAAAATTAGTGAATTTTATGTTGATTCTATAGATAAAAAGTTACAAAAGCGAGTGCCACCACCACCGTTTACAACATCAACTTTACAACAAGAAGCCTCTAGAAAATTAGGTTTTACCACAAAAAAAACCATGCAAATAGCACAAAAGTTATATGAAGGTGTAGATTTAGGCAATGAAACAATAGGTCTTATAACATACATGAGAACTGATGGCGTGTATATTTCTGACGATGCTATTACATCTTCAAGAGAATATATATTGAATAATTATGGAGCAAATTACCTTCCAGATACTGTTAGAAAATATAAGAATAAATCTAAAAATGCTCAGGAAGCTCATGAAGCTATTCGTCCTACCAACATTAACTACAGTCCAGAGAATATTAAGGATAAGTTAGATAAAGATCTTATAAAATTATATGAATTAATTTGGAAAAGAACCCTTGCGTCGCTTATGGAAAGCGCAGAATTTGAGACAGTTGCAGTGGACATTATATCACAAAACAAACAATTTTGTTTTAGAGCCACTGGGTCAATAATGAAATTTGATGGATTCTATAAATTATATAAAGAATCATTTGACGACGAAAATCTACAAGATGAAGAAGATTCAAAACTTCTTCCACCTCTGAAAGAAAAAGAAAAGTTAGATATAAGCAACCTCTTATCTAAACAGCATTTCACAGAACCACCACCAAGATTCAATGAAGCTAGCCTTGTTAAAAAGCTTGAAGAACTTGGTATCGGTAGACCTTCAACATATGCTACCATAATAACAGTAATTCAAGATAGAGAGTATGTTAAACTTGAGAAGAAAAGATTTATTCCAGAGGAAAGGGGGAGGTTGGTTACAGCATTTTTGACCCAGTTCTTTAACAAATATGTTGAATATGATTTCACAGCAAGTCTTGAAGAGGATTTAGACAAAGTGGCTGATGGTAAAATCAAATGGAAAGATTTGTTACGGACATTTTGGACAAATTTTAGTGATAATGTAAAAACTGCAAATGACACAAAAATTGTTGATGTTATCAATAGTATTGAAAAAGTTCTTGAGCAACATTTATTTCCCAAAATTGGAGACAAAGACCCTAAAAATTGCACTTCATGTTCAGATGGAAAATTAGGCCTTAAAATAGGGAAATATGGTGCATTCATAGCTTGCTCAAATTATCCAACATGTAATTACAGAAAAAGTATACAACAGGTAAATCAAAGCCAAAATGATAATAATGAAGTACTTGAAGATAATACTAATAGGCCTCTTGGAGAACACGAAGATAAGATTGTATTTCTTAAAAAAGGTCCATATGGTTTCTATGTCCAACTTGGAGAAGATAGTAAAACTGAGAAACCAAAGCGTGCGTCACTTCCTTCATCAATCAAACATGATAAGATCACCTTAGAAGATGCTAAAAATCTACTATCCCTCCCTATAAAATTAGGAAAAGATCTGAAAGGAAATGATATCTCAATTGGCATAGGTAGATTTGGCCCATATATAAAGTGTGATAATAAGTTTACTTCTATACCAAAATCTGAAGACCCCTTCGCTATAACTTTAAATCGAGCCTTGGAAATTATTGAAGAAGCTGTTAAGCTACCTAAGAAGAAAAAAGATTAATATTATGAATTTTATACCAATTACTGTAGCTTATGGTGATGGAATCGGCCCTGAGATCATGGAGGCTGTTCTATATATCCTAAAAGAGGCAAGAGCCCCAGTCCAAATTGAAACTATAGAAATAGGTGAGAAACTTTACAAAAAAAATTATTCTTCAGGAATAGCTGAAGATACATGGGAAGCTCTTGCTAGAACAAAAATTCTACTCAAAGCTCCAATTACTACCCCTCTTGGTGGAGGATATAAAAGTTTAAATGTAACACTTAGAAAGGCTCTTGGGTTATACGCAAATATCAGGCCAAGCATTGGGTATGCACCATTTGTAGCGACGCAACATCCTAAAATGGATCTTGTTATTATCAGAGAAAATGAAGAAGATATCTACGCAGGGATAGAATATCGCCAAACGCATAATATGTATGAATCTATTAAACTAATAAGCAAAACTGGGAGTGAAAAAATTGTAAGATATGCTTTTGAGTATGCAATTAGAAATTCTAGAAAGCAAGTTGTGTGTTTTAGTAAGGATAATATCATGAAATTTTCTGATGGTATTTTTCATAAGGTTTTTGACGAAATCAGTAAAGAATATCCTTCTATTCAAAGCAAACATTTTATTATTGATATAGGAACAGCCAAGCTCGCAAAAACTCCAGAGATGTTTGATGTTATTGTTACTTCAAATCTATACGGCGATATAATATCAGATGTTACTGCTGAGATTTCTGGGTCTGTTGGACTTGCAGGCTCTTCAAACATTGGTGAACAATATGCTATGTTTGAAGCTGTTCATGGTTCAGCGCCTGATATAGCAGGGCAAAATATTGCAAATCCTTCAGGGCTTCTCAATGCAGCTTGTATGATGTTGGTTCATATTGGTCTTGGAAGCTATGCTACAATAATCGAAAATGCGTGGAAAAAAACCTTAGAAGATGGAATCCATACAGAAGATATTTATAATGAAAAAACTTCCTCATCAAAAGTCGGAACGAAAGAATTTGCGAAAGCCATTGTTAAAAATTTTGGAAGCAAACCATTGAAACTTTCATCGGCAAATTACAAAGATACCGTATTTGAAAAACATTTGTCTCATACATATACAATATCCACTGCTGAAGTCAAAACACTGGTTGGAATTGATGTATTTATTCAAATGAATTGCAATTCTGCCCAAGATATAGCAAATAAAATTTCTAAGATTGATTTAAAAAATTGCGAATTAAAAACAATTGCGTCTAAAGGGTTAAAACTTTGGCCTATGAAGGATGTAGTGCCATTTTTATCAGATCATTGGTGTCTTAGATTTATGCCAAAATCTGGTAATATGTCTCACAATGATTTGACGAATTTGTTAGGATTGCTTGCACAAAATAATATAGATTTTATAAAAACTGAAAATTTATATAATTTTGATGGAGTGCGAGGATATTCTCTGGCTCAAGGCGAATAATATATAGTCATTTACTTTGAAGTATGCGCTAGGCACTGTAAAAGTGTAAATCCTTTTACTTCGTCATTCCTGCGAAGGCGGGGATCTCTTTTTTAGATCGATCTCGAATTACATGCGAGATGATCGAGAAATACAACAAACGCACGTGCTTCAAATTAAATGACTATACAAGAGATTCCCACTACATATTTTATCTTAATTTTGGAAATTGTTACATTTCACATTTATCTCTAAAATGCTTTCCCAAACTTTATCCCATCCTTTTATATGAGTATTATTTGGTATTATTTTATGCTGTATACACTTTGTATCTCCACTCGCTTTAATATAATTTTCTGCTATTAAGGATGGCACTATCGTGTCTTTACCACCTGATAAGTGGAGTTGAGGTATGTTATTTATTTGCTTTGCATAGTCTAGGGGGTTCAGTGAGCCATTCATTGGTCTTGTTCTGTGAAACAAAGTAAATCCAACAATATCTAAGTTACCAGAAATTGTAATAATTGATCTCACATGATTATTTCGAGCTGCAATTAAAACTGCCATCCCGCCACCTCCTGAAAACCCCACAAGATCAACAGGGTTATTACCTGCAATGTGTTGTATCGCATCATTCATAGATTCTATAGAATCTTCAGACATTCTTTTGTCAAGCCAATATTCTTTATGGCAATTTGGATTTAATTCCATTGGTGTATGTTGACATGGTCTTGCAAGATATACAAGATTTTCTCTTTTATCTAGAGTTATGAGAGTAAGTAGCATAGGAATTCTAGGCGTGGGGTCAGTAGAAATTACCCCGCCTTTAACAATTTGTCCATCTCCTTCAATATATATTGCAAATGGCTTGTGAGCTGTTAAATTTTTTTGGAATGTAGTAAAAAGAAATTTACCACCTTGCACAAATTTTTTACTAAATCCAGCGGAAGCAGCAATATTTTCTGCCATAATATGTTTAGATAAATCAGACGTAGTAGTGCATCCAACTAGCGTAAATACTAAAAATACTAGTAATGTTGAGTTAGAAAGGTATTTCATCATCAAGTTCACTATGGTCAAAATTCGCTGTTGAATATGCATAGGTAGAATTATCACCAGCATTGTCATTATTTCCACTTTTTGAATCTAGAAGAATAAGAGTGGCTCCATAATTCTGCAGCACAACTTCTGTTGTGTATTTCTCTACGCCTGAAGAATCCTGCCATTTTCTCGTTTGAAGACTACCTTCTATGTACAATCTTGAGCCTTTTTTAATCAGATTTTTTATAACGCCAACTAGACCATCGTTAAATACAACAATTCTATGCCATTCTGTCTTTTCTCGTCTTTCTCCAGTTGCCTTATCTTTCCATGAATCAGAAGTAGCAAGACTCAAAACTGCTATTTCCTTTCCGTCATTTGTACTGCGAAATTCTGGATCTCGACCAACGTTACCTATTAGAGTCACTTTATTTAAACTTAACGCCATTTTTCATCTCTTATATAAATACCGATTGCCATAATATGATAAAAAAATCTATAATGCCAGAGAATTTTAAGCAATTTATATAGTATGCAAGAATATATCAAAGTAGTTGGTGCTAGGGAACATAATCTTAAAAATATTAGTGTAGATATACCAAGAGAAAAATTTGTTGTTATCACGGGTCCAAGTGGCTCTGGCAAGTCTTCTCTTGCATTTGATACAATCTATGCAGAAGGACAAAGAAGATATGTAGAAAGTTTATCAGCTTATGCAAGGCAATTTTTGCATCTTCACAATAAGCCTGATGTCGATTACATAACTGGTTTGTCTCCGGCTATTGCTATAGATCAGAAAACAACTTCAAAAAACCCGAGATCAACTGTTGGTACAATAACAGAAATTTATGACTACTTTAGACTTTTATTTGCAAGGGTGGGTATACCTTACTCTCCAGCCACAGGGATGCCAATTTTGAGTCAGACTATTTCAGAAATGATAGATCAAACTTTAGCTTTGGGTAATGGAACAAAGATCTACATTCTTGCTCCAATTGCCAGGGGTGAAAAGGGGGAATTTCGAAAAGAGTTCATGAATTTCAAAAAACAGGGATACGAGAGAGTTTTGATAGAAGGAGAAATTGTTGAGCTTGATGAAATTCCTTCTTTAGAAAAAAATAAAAAACACAATATAGAAGTTTTAATTGATAGAATAGAGATAAATCAAGATCTAGGTAATAGACTTGCCGAAAGTATAGAATCTGCCCTAAAAATTGGTGATGGAATAATTTATATTGAAATAGTTGAAAATATCAAAGGGAAGACTAATCCAAAATATCAAGTTGGGGAAAGAATTATTTTTTCAGAAAAATATTCATGTCCAATTTCTGGATTTCAAATTGCTGAAATTGAACCAAGAATATTCTCCTTTAATAGTCCTTTTGGTGCGTGCCATGTTTGTGAAGGTATAGGAAAAGAATCATATTTTGATCCAAAGCTTCTTATTCCCGATGATAGTTTAAGCGTAAGTGAAGGGGCAATAGTAGCTTGGAGGAAATATAGCTCAAGGCATTTTATTGATACAATAAAATCTATTCTAAAACATTATGGCGCGGATATTTACACTCCATTTCGAGATATCTCAGAAAAGGCTAAGAATGTACTGCTTTATGGCTCAGGTGATGTAGAAATTGATTTTATTTATGGTGAGGACCTATCCAAAGAAAAAGTTACTAAGACTTTTGGTGGTATATTAAAAAGTATGGAAGAGAAATTGAAAAGCTCTGATGGAACTTGGCTTAGAGAAGAATGGTCAAAATTTCAATCTCAGCAAAGATGCGAGGCTTGTAATGGTTTCAGGTTAAAGCAAGAATCTCTTTGTATCAAAATTGCTGGTCTACATATAGGTGAGGTTTCTGATAAATCTGTTTTTGAGTGTGCCAAATGGTTTGAAACTCTGAGTGACCATTTAAATTCTCGACAAAATAAAATTGCTGAAAGAATTTTGAAAGAAATAAAAGCTCGTCTTAGTTTTTTATTGGGTGTTGGTCTTGAGTATTTGACATTATCTAGAGAATCTGGGTCACTCTCTGGAGGAGAAAGCCAAAGAATCAGATTAGCTTCTCAGATAGGCTCTGGTCTTACTGGAGTTGTTTACGTTCTAGATGAGCCTTCGATAGGTCTTCACCAGAGAGATAACAATAGACTAATACAAACCCTTAAGAATCTCAAGGGTCTAGGTAATAGTGTTATAGTTATTGAGCATGACGAAGAGACAATATTAGAGTCTGACTATGTTATAGATATAGGTAGAGGAGCTGGAGTTTATGGTGGTAATATAATTTCTCAAGGTACACCTGAATATGTTATGAAGGATAAAGAGAGTTTAACAGGCCAGTATTTGTCAAGGGCTAAATATATTCCAATTCCAAACATGATAAGGCATGGTAACGGGAAATATATTGAACTTAAAAATGCTAAAACAAATAATCTTAAAGGTATTGATCTTAAGATAGCTTTAGGCACATTTACTGCTGTAACGGGTGTTTCTGGTAGTGGAAAATCAAGCCTTGTCAATCATACATTTTATAAGGCAGCTATGAAGAAATTAGATAGTTCTTATAAAGAGATAGCAGGTTTGCATGATAAGATACTAGGCGTAGAACATATAGATAAAATTATTGATATTGACCAATCTCCAATTGGCAGGACTCCTAGATCTAATCCTGCTACATATACAGGTGCATTCACACCAATAAGAGATTGGTTTACAAATTTACCAGAGTCAAAAGCTCGAGGTTATAAAGTTGGTAGGTTTTCTTTCAATGTTAAAGGTGGCAGATGTGAGGCTTGCGAAGGAGATGGTCTTATAAAAATTGAAATGCACTTTCTTCCAGACGTTTACGTGAATTGTGATATATGTGATGGTAAAAGATATAATAGAGAAACATTAGATATAAAATATAAGGAGAAATCTATAGCAGAAGTGCTTGATATGACAGTTGATGAAGCATTAGAGTTTTTCAAAAAAATGCCAGTCATTGTAGATAAAATGCAAGCTATGCATGATGTAGGTCTTGGATATATCAAAATTGGTCAGTCTGCAACAACATTATCAGGTGGAGAGGCTCAGAGAATAAAACTTGCTAAAGAATTATCAAGAAAAGCAACTGGAAGAACCTTGTATATACTTGATGAACCAACAACAGGCCTTCATACAGATGATATAGCAAAGTTGCTAAAAGTTCTTCATAGGCTTGTTGATGCTGGAAATACTGTTGTTGTTATTGAACATAATCTTGATGTCATAAAAACTGCAGACATTGTTATAGATATAGGTCCAGAGGGTGGAGATAAAGGTGGTGATTTGGTCTGCATGGGCACTGCAGAAGAAATAATGCAGTGTAAAGAAAGTTATACAGGATACTATTTAAAAAAATTGATAAGTAGACAAAATGAAGTTAAGAGCAGAAAATCTAAATAAAAGCTATAATAATAGAAAAGTTGTAAGAGATGTATCTCTTTTTGTAGAAAATGGAGAATCTGTTGCTTTACTTGGACCAAATGGAGCTGGCAAAACAACTTGTTTCTCGATTATAGCTGGTTTGGTCAAATGTGATTCAGGTAAGTTATTCGTAGGTGAGAGTGAAATTACTCATTTACCAATTTATAGGAGAGCCGCATATGGTATAGGCTATCTTCCTCAAGAATCTTCTATATTTTGCGGATTGAATGTTTACAATAATATTATGGCTATACTTGAATTTGTTGAATCAGATTTGGAAATAAGGATTAATAGAATTGAGGAACTACTCAATGATTTTGGTATAAGTCATTTAAAATATGCTGAATCTTCTTCCCTTTCTGGTGGAGAGAGGAGAAGATTGGAAATTGCAAGAGCTATTGCTATGAATCCAAGATTTATTATGTTAGATGAACCATTAGCTGGTGTTGATCCATTGGCTGTTGAAGAAATAAAAAAACTTATAATAAAGTTAAAATCAAAAAATATAGGAGTACTGCTAACAGATCATAATGCAAGAGATGCACTAGATATAGTGGATAGAGCCTATGTTATATATGATGGTAAGATTTTATTTAATGGAACAAAAGAAGAAGTAATTAATTCAAATTTGGTAAAAGAAGTATACTTAGGCAAGAGTTTTGATGGTTATATAGTAATTTAATTTGGATTGGCAACCGTCTTTGATATTTACGCTTTATATTGTTGAATAGTATTTGTATACTAAAGTTCGTGAAAAAGCTCATATTAGTTACTTGACCAATATACAAAGGAAATTTCTTAAAAAATTTATTGAAATTGCATCAATGCAAGGTGTTAACGAAAAAACACTACATGATGTTTCGGCAGAGATTTATGGTAATGATTCGGCCTATGTAACAGACTATTATGCTGGTCTTTCTGCTGTTGTTTCTGCTATTGAAGAGTATTTTGATCAAATTATGATCATGGAAGTTAAAAATATTAATATAGAATCAATTACTGAGAAAATAAGAATAGGATTAAAAGAAAGAATTTATGCAGGTGGAAATAGAAAAAATTATTATAAAAAACTTTTTAATTATTATGTAAGGCCATCTTGTATAGATATTGCTGCAAAAAATTCGTGGAAAACTATAGATACTATTTGGCACTTTGCTGGTGATCAGAGCTTGGACTCTAACTATTATTCCAAGAGAGTAATATTATTTACAATATATAATTCAGCAATAATGAACTACATAAATTCAGATGAAGCTGGTTTTCAAAAAACAAACGATTTTATTGATGCATCCCTTGAAAAAACTAAAAAATTCAACCAGTTCAAGAAAAAATTTGGTCCTAGCAATTTGCCATTTGTTAGGTTGTTTAATTTCAATTAACTTATATAGTTAATTATTTTGTGCATATGACGTTGTTACTCCTAGTTTACCTATTATTTAGGCTTCATTCGTCGCTCTAGTCCTATATCTAAATTAATTGACTATATTTTTATCCCATGTTTATGATTTAGCAGTTTAATATGGCAATTTGGAGTGCATTTTGGCTCTTTAATTTTACCCTTTGGTTTGAATCCATGTTTTGGTTCAAGAGAAAGTTTATCTAATAATTCGTTTGTCTCCTCTGCTAAATACTCCACTTTAACCTTAGCTATGCCTTTGTGTTTGAAGTCTAAAAGAGAAGCAGCTTCTGCGCTAACATCTAAGATTCTGGATTTTTTATATGGCCCTCTATCATTAATCATAACTATCAATACTTTGCCATTGTCAAGATTTGTAACTTTTGCAACAGAAGGTATTGGAAGAGTTTTATGAGCTGCTGTTAGCATATGTGTATTAAATTGATCTCCATTAGCTGTTTTTTTACCATGGAAACCTTTGCGAATTTTATGGTCTCCGTACCATGAAGCTACACCGACTTCAGACTTCATTGATTTTTTTATTTTTAATTTTTGTACTGAATCTTGTGAAAATTTAAAATGTCCTTGATATTGCTCCAGTTTTCTATCGCCTTTAGAAAGTTTTGCATAAAGTCTGTCTTGCTTATTTGAACAAGCACCTAGGACTAAAAGTAACATAAGTAGCGAAATATTTGCAATATTCATAAAACTAATTTTTTTTTGCACCAACTAATTGCTAAAGTTAGTTCAGATTTCAAAATCTTATATTCAATAGTTTTTAGTGCAAATCTTGGTATAAAGATTAAAGAGATCGGAGAATAATTTTCTTGCATATATAATTGCACTATATGTCTAATTCTTCTTTTTAAAAGATTTCTTTTATTTGCTTTGCCATATTTTTTGGATACCTTGAAACTTATATATGCTAAAAATTTGTCTTGATGAATTTTTTTATTAGACAATAGCTCAGGTACTGCTAAATTACTTATTGTGGTTGCTAGAAGAACAAAAAGGCGCGAAGTGAACTTCACGGATTTTTTAGCAGAGCAATCAAATGCTTTCTGATTTTTTAAAGAAAGTAATTGAATTTTAGGAAGCAAAGCAAAACTATGCTGACAAACGTCTGCGTCCCTTAGCTCTACGCTTGCTAAGAACTAGGCGGCCGCTATGTGTTTGCATGCGAGACCTAAAGCCGTGCCTACGCTTGCGCACTATATTACTTGGTTGAAATGTACGTTTCATAATAATAGTATTAGTATAATTAAGACATTACAACTACCTTAAATGAACCATATTGTCAAGAATTATTGACTATTTAATCTCTTTTTCTAATATTGAATAATTATATCAAAAAACAAAAGTTATGAACAATGCAACTACTGCTAGTATAATTCTTGCAGGTGAACATAAAACTGATAAACCTGGAAATGAAGATACTGCACAAAATCAGCATCCAAGTAACAATACGCAAGTTGTACATCCGTCTGAAAGAAAGATAGAGAAGATTTTTGAAGAATCAGAACATGCTGTAGAGTCTATTTGGCATTATCCTATAATTTCTATTGATAAAAATCAAGTTACAATAGGAAATCTTTGTATAGCTATTTTATTATTTTTTATCGGCCTATGGTATTTTAACAAAATTAAAGTCAAGATAAGAAATTATTTACACAGAAAATTTTCAGATGATAAAGATGCGGCAAATGCTATAGAGAATTTGCTTACGTATTTTTTATTGATAGTTTTTGTTACCATAACTTTGCAGATTGCTAATATACCTCTTAGCACCTTTGCGTTTGTTGGCGGTGCTCTAGCTATAGGGGTAGGTCTTGGCGCTCAAAACATGATTAATAACTTCATCTCAAGCCTTATTATCATGATTGAAAGACCTGTTAAAATAGGTGATATTATAGAAATTAATACAGTATCTGGGAAAGTGATATCAATAGGTGCTAGATGCATAACTATTCAAACTAGTAGAATGACTGATGTTCTTGTGCCAAATAGCACATTAATACAAGAAAATCTTATAAATTGGTCATTAATGGATAGCTATATAAAAAATTATGTTGATATAAAATTCTATAAAAATGGATTTTGTAAGCTTGGGAAGGAATCGAATGGTCTTTCTTTTGATCCAGAAGACTACAAAAAAATTAATAACTTATCTACCTCTCATAAAAATCCTGAGGAAGTAATGGAGAAAATAAAAAATATGTTTATTACTATACCGGAACTTACATCACATATAATGCCAGAAGTGTATTTTTTAGGTGCAGATAATTTCTATTATACTTACACAGTATCTTTTACATATGATTCTAAGGAAATTACAAGTCTTTATCAAATAAAGTCTAAAATAAATAATATGTTATCTAAATATTTTAACATTGAGGATCTAGTGATAGAATATAATTAGAAGAAGATGATAGTAGCAATTATATTTATGCTGGTGACTCTTGTTGTTTTGCTCGTAGGAGTTTTGGTAATGTCTATAGGTGGCAAAATTAACAAAAGATACTCAAAAAAGCTTATGTTAGCTCGTGTGATTTTTCAATTTTTTGCTATAGTAATGCTAGCAATTATGTTTGTATTCACAAGATAATATGATATATGCTTCATGGCTCTTGATTTAAATCTGAGATAAAAGACTATAGTTGACCAAGTGCTAAACTTCGTTAGAATAGCGAAATTTAGTATATGAGTTTTAACTTTGACTGTAGAAATCACGATAACAAATAGATATTTTTAATTAAATATGAAGATAAAAACAAGATTTGCACCATCCCCAACAGGCCTGCTACACATAGGTAATGCTAGAACAGCACTTATAAATTATTTATATGCAAAACATTTTGAAGGTTCATTTATTCTGAGGATTGATGACACAGACTTGCAACGCTCAACCAAAGAGTATGAAGATAAAATTGTGCAAGATCTAAGGTGGCTTGGACTAGAGTGGGAAGAAATCTTTTGGCAATCAAAAAGACTTGATAAATATGAAGGTGTAAAAAATCGGTTGATTTTATCTTCCAGATTATATGAATGTTATGAAACACCAGAAGAGCTCAATATCAAGAGAAAGTTACAACTTTCGAGCGGAAAACCACCTATATACGATAGAGCTTCTCTTAAATTATCACAAGAACAAAAAGTTAAATATAGAAGCGAGGGGAGGAGGCCACATTATAGATTTAAACTTGAAGGTGAAAAAATAGAGTGGAATGATCTTATAAAAGGTGCTTTGCATTTTGATGTATCAAATATTAGTGACCCAATAGTTATTAGAGAAGATGGTTCAATGACATATATGATTTGTTCAACAGTAGACGATATAGAGTTTGGAATCACTAATGTGATTCGTGGAGAAGACCATGTTACAAATACAGCTATACAGATCCAAATGTTTGAATCTCTCGGTATTAAACCTCCAATTTTTGGACATTTAGGTTTAGTAAAAGCAAAGGATGATAAAATTTCTAAACGTATTGGAGGATTTGAAATCTCATCATTAAAAAATGAAAGATTCTTGGAACCAATGTCCATAAATAGTTTTTTTGCTACGATTGGTTCAAGTAAACCAGTACTTCCGTATAAAAATTTAGAAAATCTTGCAGAAGTATTTGATATTTCAAGTTTTTCTACGAGTTCTACTACATATGTGCCAGAAGATCTTGAAAGAATAAATCAAAAATTATTACATATTTTGAGTTTTGAAGATATGAAGAAGAGATTTGATGAAATAGAAGCAAATTATATAGACGCTAATTTTTGGGATAGTGTTAGGCCAAATTTAAAAACAATAAATGATGCTAGAATTTGGTGGAATATTTGTCATAACTACTCTAAAATCCAGATAAGCATCGAAGACATAGATTTTTTAATTATCGCAAAAGAATTATTACCAAATATTGAGTTTGATAATTCAACTTGGAAAGAGTGGACAGAAGATATTAAGGCCAAAACCGGTAGAGTAGGAAGAGCTCTCTTTATGCCAATTAGGCTTGCTTTGACAGGCATGGAGTATGGTCCAGAGCTTTCTGAGCTTTTACCTCTAATTGGAAGAAATGAAGTAATCTATAGATTAAATTTGAGCACAAAAAAATAATATTAATTCGAGTGTTTGCATGAATAATTTATTTAGTATTAGTAAATTTTTATTAATTACCGCTGTTTTTGTTTTGTTTGGAATAGGTTCAGTATTTTCAAATTATGCAAACACTATAGATGATGTAGATATAGACCCACTATATGAGGCGCCCACTGTTATAACACAATATTTTAAGCCAGAAGAAAAATTTTACATTGTTAATTTTTTTGCGAGTTGGTGTGGCCCATGTGTGGAAGAAGTAGATAGTTTAAACGATCTAAAAAAATCCACAGATATTTCTATTTATGGTATTGCATTAAATGACACGAAAGAAAATTTAAAATATCTTTTTAAGCGTACAAAGAACCCATATAAAAAAATTGCTCTTGATTTTCCTACATCTCACCTAAAAAACATATTTCTTGATAGAATTCCAAGAACAATAATCATATATAATGATAATGTAATTTATGATCACTTAGGTGACGTTGGGGCAAGAGTGATCACAAAGGAAATTTTGCCAATATTACAGAAAGTACAAAACGATATTTTATTGGGATACAAGAGCAGAGGACATAGGTGATTAAACTTTCTAAAACAAAATTATTTTGTTCAATTATTTTTACTATTTTGGCTTTTTTTTATGCAATGCCAAATTTTGTGAAGATTGACAATAATAGTATCTTTCCTAATAAATCAGTTAACTTGGGGTTAGATCTTAGAGGCGGCTCTCATCTTCTGCTGATGGTAGATTTTAATAAGTATCTAGGTGATCAATTAGAGAGGCTTGGTGATTCTTTAAGGAAGGAGTTTAGAAAGGAAAAATTAGGTTACAAGAATCTTTTAATAGATCATGATAATATCAGTTTTGACTTAAGAAACATGGAAGATTTTGAATCAATTCGTAAAGTAATAAGGTCTGTCGAAAGATATAGTATTATTAAATCAGATCATAATAAAGTCACTATAAAATATGATGATGCTAGAATAAATGAGTTGCGTGACAATGTTTTTGAACAATCCATTGAAATTATTAGAATGAGAGTTGACAGTTCAGGTACAAAAGAACCTATCATACAAAAACAAGGCTCAGACTATATTTTACTTCAGGTACCAGGTGATGATAATCCTGAATATTTGAAATCAATTTTAGGACAAACAGCAAAATTATCGTTTCATTTAGTTGATGAAGAAATAAGTGCTCATATTACGAAAGATTCATCTGCAAGACACGAAGATATTATTCTTTCTGGAAAATACGAAAATGGAATCGAATATACACTTGCTTTGAAGAAAAAAGCTTTGATCACTGGTGACATGTTAACGAATGCTCAAGCTACATTTAATCAGGAAGGTAAGCCTGCTGTAGATTTTGTCCTAAACCATATAGGTGCGAAATTATTTGCCGAAGCTACAAAAAATGGGAGAGGACGTAGACTAGCAATCGTTATGGATAACAAAATCTTAAGTGCTCCATCTATTAATGAACCAATATTAACTGGTAAAGGCATAATTTCTGGATCCTTTACCCTAGAAAGTGCTCAGGAACTTGCTTTAATGTTACGGGCAGGTGCATTACCTGCTCCACTTAATATAGAAGAAGAGAGGAGTATAGGGCCAAATTTAGGTGCCGATTCTGTTGAATCTGGAAAAAAAGCTGGAATTATTGGTTTTTGTGGAGTAGTGGTCTTTATGTTTTGGTCTTATGGTATATTTGGTTTTTTCGCCAGTATAGCATTATCCCTTGCTATGCTCTATATTCTTGCACTTTTATCATTGTTTCAAGCAACACTTACTCTTCCAGGTATTGCTGGTATTATCTTAACAATAGGTATGGCTGTTGATGCTAACGTACTTATTTATGAGCGTATTAGAGAAGAGTTGAGGAAAAAAGCATCAAATCTATACGCGATAAAACAAGGTTTTGATACAGCTTTTGTAACAATAGCAGATTCTAATATTACTACTTTAATTGCTGCTTTATTATTGTATATTTTTGGAACAGGGGCAGTTCGTGGTTTTGCAGTGAGTCTTTCAATAGGAATAGTTTCGTCTATGTTTACTGCTATTGTAGTGACAAAATTACTGATTGATATTTGGATGAAATACGCAAAACCTAAATCTTTAGGAATAGAATAATGCAATGAACAATTCATTTAATTTAGGTGCGATAGATATAACACCGAAATTACATAAATCCGTAAATATAATTAGTGCTTATGGCCCAGGTTATATTATAGTAAAAGAGAGAAAATATAGAGGCAATTTAATAGTGACGCGCTCTGAGATACATGAGTCGGATTACGTTGATTTTTCATATGATATATTGGAAAATCATCAAATAATACTTTTTGGATCTGATAATGAAGAAGAAAGAATGAGTTTTAAGAAATTTTTAGATTCTAAAAATAATGATATTTCTTTTGAGATAATGAATACTGTATCTGCATACAGAACTTATAATGTACTTATAAGTGAAGGAAGAGAAGTTGTGATGATTTTAAAATTGTCAGATGATTATAGAGCCACAAAAAGTAAATAAATGTTATTTCAATTTTTAAATCCATATTACTTTGTTAAAATAAATAAAATATTAAGACCATATATAATATCTATATGTATAGTTTGTCTCATTATCGGCTTATATTTAGCTTTAATAAAATCTCCGGAAGATTATCAACAAGGGGAAATGGTAAGAATTATGTATATACATGTTCCTGCTGCATGGCTGAGTCTTATGATATTTGTAATAATGGGTTTTGCAAGTACTGCATGTCTTGTATGGCGAGCAAATTTGGGTCTGTATATAAGTCTGGCTGCAGCCCCTATAGGTACGTGTTTTGCAGCGATTACATTAATTACTGGAATGATATGGGGTAAACCTATATGGGGCACATGGTGGGTGTGGGATTCTAGGCTTACTTCAATGCTTTTGTTATTCTTATTTTACATAAGTTATATAGTTGTCTCAACAGGAAGTCATAATGTACAAAAAATAGAAAAACCCGTATGCGTAATAGCTATTATCGGTACTATAAATGTTCCAATAGTAAAATTTTCTGTTGACTTGTGGTATAGTCTTCATCAACCCGCAAGCATAATGAAAGTTGGAGGTCCTTCTATAGATTCTTCAATGTTATTTCCTCTTTTTATAATGTTTGTTGCGAATTTCGCATTATTTCTTATATTACTTTCTCTTAGAATAGAAATTTTATTAAATAGGATATATGGCTTACGTGGTAACTGATTCTTGTGTAAAATGTAAATATACAACCTGCATAGAAGTATGCCCAGTTGATTGTTTTCATGAAGGTGAGTTAATGGTTGTGATAAATCCGGATGAATGTATAGATTGTGGAGTTTGTGAACCAGAATGTCCTGTAGAGGCAATAAAACCTGAAGCTGATGAACTTATAATATGGCTTGAAAGAGGGAAGAAATACTCAAAAGAGTGGCCTATCATTACAAAACAAAAGGACCCATTACCTAACGCTGATAATTACAAAGCAGAAAAAGAAAAATTTAAGAAATATATTATTATTTAGTTTCAATATGGTATAATATGCGTTAATTAAATTATTATTTAATGAAAAATTAGGAAAATTTATGAGTAGATTTATATTTGATAGAGGAATAAGTAGAACGCATTGGAAAAGTGTTATGCTGGAGCAGAAACTTAATCCTTTAAGAGAGGCGCTTGGTTTACTTCCTCGTAATGTCGCTTTGACACGAAATCAATATGACAAAGAAGTTGTAGATGCTCTAAGAGTAATAGATTTTAGTGAGCTTGATACTAATGTACTTAGCTCCTCGATAGGGTGGAGCAATATGATAAAGTATTTTGTTCTAAATTTTGCAGGGTTGGGTCTTACGGATGTAGATGCTGTAGGTGAAGACGGACATGATCTACTAGGACATCCTTCTACTGACACGCATGATGAGTAATAGATTTATAGTAAATTAGCTTGTGCCAAGTAGTAGTAGAATACGTCAAAGAGACGGTAATTTAAGTCTTTCATTTGAATATATGGAGTCAAATAAATCTCATCTAAATTTTTAGTGCATCAATAACAGAGTTAAAAACTTGTTCTTGGCTCATAGAAGCATCTATGGTAGAAATTCTGCTATTAAATTTATTTGCTAGATAATCATAATTATTTTTTACTTTTTGATAAAAAATCTTAGACTTTGCCTCAAATTTATTTGTATCACCACGCACCGCAGCTCTTTCTAATGCTATGTTTGGATCGATTTGCATATATATTGTCCTATCAGGCATAAATTCTTTGAGAAGATTATTATGAAGAAAAAATATATAATCTATGTCAAGATTATTTTTAGCTTGATATGCGGCAGTAGAATCAATAAATCTATCGCAAATCACATATTTACCAGCAGAAAGCGCTGGCTTAATAATTTTCTCTATATTCTCTGATCGTGCAGCCATGATCAACATTATCTCAGCCATTTCTTCCATAGGATTATTGATAATAATATTTCTAATTTTTTCAGCAACCTCTGTTCCTCCAATTTCTCTAGTCCATACAGAATCAATATTTTTCGATATTAAATATTCATGCAGTCTTTTACTTACTGTAGTTTTTCCAGAACCATCTATGCCTTCAAAAGTAATGAATTTATTCATTGTTTCCTTTATGATATTTTGTATTTAGAATATATTCTTCGCTGTTCATTTCAACAATTCTAGAAATTGCTCTCTGAAACTCTTTCTTATAACGAGATCCTGAATATAATTCTTCAGGACATACTTCTAAAAGTGTTACAAGCATGACTTTATTCATATACGCGCTATCAATAAAATTGATAAAGCGAATTATAATATCTGAATTACTAGGTAATTGTCCAAATTTTGTAATAATTATTGCATCATATTTTTCTGTTATAGACAAGTAATCATTATATGAGTACTGAGACTCGAACATCTCTACAAAGTCAGAATAAAGAGTATTTTTATAACATTTTTTAAAGTTTACCATTCTACCAAAAACGATAATAGAAGTTTCTTTATATTCTTGATTATGAGTTAGAACATTTAACATTTCCTCAAATAACTTTATATTATCTGCATTTGCAGGATATAGAATAACGTTTTTGTCAGATGTAATTTTTCCAAATCTATAATCTTTGACACTCAATAAATTATGAACAAAGAATTTTTTGTTTATTATATCTATAAATTTTTGGAATAATTCTCTTTGTAGCCCATCATTGTAAAGATCACTCGGTTTAATATTTGATGTAAACACTAAGAAAACACCTCGTTTTATCAATAATTCGCATAATCTTTGCATAATCATAGCATCAGCAATGTCTCTGATCTCAAGTTCATCAATACAGATAAATTTATAATTCTTTGTAAGAGTATCAGCAATCTTGACTACAGGGTCTTGTTCATTTTTTATAAATAAAATGTGAGCTTGTTCATGCAGATATTTTACAAATGATTGATAGTGATAAAAATTCTTCTTAAATTTAATACTATCATAAAAAATTTTTGCTATAACGGTTTTCCCTCTTCCAACAGGCCCATATATATAGGCTCCAAAATATTTATTATTTTTAAAAATTTTGGCAAAATTTGTGCGAGAAATATCTTTCTTGATTCTCTCTAATTTTTGAATCAGTAAAATTTGAGAGGAGTCAAAAACAATTGTCTCATCAATAAACTTTCTAGAGTCCATTATTAATTTTCTCTAGAATTTCATTTTGTGCTTCTTGCAAACCAAGCACATTAGCAATTGAAAGAAATAAATCTTGATGAGATAGAAAATCGCAAGATTCTACCAATATTTGATATAGTTCTGAATTCGTTGAATCCGAGAATTTTTTTAAAATAAGAAAGATTTGAAAATTTGGAGATGCTGAAAATGCGTTTAGTAAACTTAGTTTAGCAACTTCATAATTTCTTTGACTTGATGCGACTTCAGCAAATAGAGCCGCTGCTTCTATGTAATCTGGCTTGAACTCAATAGCTTTTCTACAATATAAAAATAAGTCATTATTATTTTGTTTGTTTAACAGATCTTTTGCAGCAACGAAATATAAATTAGCAAAAGAATTTTTTGTTTTTG
>Ga0206846_1030_pt4 | contig 20380 bp, 17 predicted proteins | sample Alteio_BWOrgCont_20_FD_152878 | JGI IMG/M metagenome (GOLD analysis project Ga0206846, IMG submission 152878) | Enriched cells from forest soil in Barre Woods Harvard Forest LTER site, Petersham, Massachusetts, United States -... | ecosystem: Environmental > Terrestrial > Soil > Temperate forest >... | reverse complement strand
TGGCTCTCCCGGCGCGTGGCATCATGAACGTGACACGCCGCCCCAAAGGTGCAAGCGGGAGTGTGAGCAGAGCGGCAGGCGAGCGCGGCTCAGAGCTCGATCTTCGCGGGGAATTTCGGACAAATCCGCGATGCCTTTTCCCCGGTTGATGCTGCCTCCGCGAAGAAAGTCATCTCCCTCGCGCCGTCGCAGAACCAGACTTCGGCGGCTCCTGCGGCGAAACAGAGCGCCTTAAGGGCGGTTTGTTCCTCCGGCGAGGCAAGCTCGAGCGTCAGCGTGGGCATGAGTACACGCGCGGCCGGGCTGGCCGTCCACGGAATCGCTAGCGGCGAGGTGGGACTTTCGCGAGAAAGCGCCTGGGTCGGCGTTGCGTTCGGCCTGCAATGGGTTGATAGCGGACAGATGCCCGAGCCCGCTAGGCGTGCACACGATCGCCTGCACGAAATTTCTTATCTTTTCCGGTTCCTCCGCCCGTACCGGCGGCGGTTCGTCTTTGCCATGGCCGCGTCTACGGTGTCGATGAGCTTTGGGATGCTCTTTCCCTTCCTGGTCGGACAGCTCGTCGACACCGCCCTTCCGACCGCAAAATTCTTGGCGCGTACAGTCTGGAACCCGGGAGTGAACACGATCGCCCTGACCCTGGCGGGCACGTTGCTGATCCAGGCCGCTCTCACCTTTTTCTCTTCTTTCTCCTTCAACACCGTTGGCGAACGTGCGGTGGTCGACCTGCGCACGAAGCTTTTCGGGCGAATTGTGATGTTTCCGATGCGGTTCTTTGGCGAGCGACGGGTGGGCGAATTGGCCAGCCGGCTCTCCAACGATTTGGCGCAGATTCAGGATCTCTTCGCTTTCACGACGCCGCAGGCGATTCGCCAGATCATTCTCTTCGGCGGCGGCTCCGTGGCGATCACGCTTACCTCGTGGCGGCTCTCGCTGGTGATGGTTTGCTCGTTGCCGCCGGTGATTCTCACGGCGCTCTGGGTGGGGCGCGCCGTGCGCCGCACTTCGCGCGAGGCTCAGGATCGGTTGGCCGAGGCGGCGACTGTGGTGGAAGAGACGCTCCAAAACATCGGCAGCGTGAAGGCGTACTCCAATGAAGAATTCGAAGGGCGGCGCTACTCCTCCATGCTCGGTCGCTATTTGGGCGTTGTTCTTCCGGCGGCCAAGTACCGCGCGAGCCTCGTGGCGATCATCATTGCCGGGATCTTCGGCTCGATCACCTTGGTGCTCTGGTACGGCGCCAAGCTCATGCAGGCTGGCGAGCTTTCGCATGGCGAGCTGACGCGCTTCACCCTGTTCACCGTGCTCATCGGCGGCTCGGTCGCCTCCGCGGCCGATATCTTCACCACGATCAATCGCACGGCCGGCGCCAGCCAGCGGGTGCGCGAGCTCTTTCATGAGGAGACCGAAGACGTGGCGCTCCCGTCCGGAAAGATGCCGCGGCTGGCGGGCGATGTCCGCTTCGAGGAGGTCTCTTTTTCCTACCCGTCACGACCGGAGCTGCCGGTTCTGGCCGGGCTGAGCCTCCACGCGGCTCCCGGGGAAAAAATTGCGCTGGTCGGGCCTTCCGGCGCGGGCAAGACCACGATCGCGTCGCTCCTCCTCCGCTATTATGAGCCGCTCCAGGGTCGGCTGGTCATCGACGGAAAACCGGCCGGCAGCCTCCCGATCGCCGCGCTCCGCGGCAATATGGCGCTGGTGCCGCAGGAGGTGCTGCTCTTTGGCGGAACGATCCGGGAGAATATCGCCTATGGCAGGCCGGGCGCGAGTGATGAAGAGATTCGGGCGGCCGCGCGCCGGGCCAATTGCGAGGAGTTCATTACGCGCTTTCCCGAACGGTACGAGACTATCGTAGGCGAACGCGGGGTGCAGATTTCCGGCGGGCAGCGCCAGCGGATCGCCATCGCCCGCGCGCTGCTCCGTGATCCGGCCATTCTCATCCTCGACGAAGCCACCTCATCGCTGGACTCCGAGAGCGAGCGGCTCGTGCAAGAGGCCCTGACCACGTTGCTCGAAGGCCGCACCGCCTTCATCATCGCCCATCGCCTTTCCACCGTTCGCCTCGCCGATCGGATCTATGTGATCGAGCGCGGGCGCGCGATCGAAAGCGGAACTCACGATGAGCTGATGGAGCACGAGGGGGGGCTCTACCGGCGGCTGAGTGAGATCCAGTTTGGCGTATGAAGGCGTCGCTCATCCTGGCGTTGCTGATTTTGTTCCGCCTCCTGGCCCCCCCTGGAACGGGCGCGGGGCCTTCAACGGCCGCCTTCGAATTCGGGCCGGAGGGGCTGCGCTCGGTTCGCAGCCAGGGAGTCGAGCTCCTCAAGAAGGGGACCCCGTACGTGGAGTTCTTCATGGCGCAAGAGGGAGGCGAGATCAAGGCGACGAGCCCGGGCCAGCCCGCGGCCAGCTTCGACGCGGCCAGTATGACGGAGACGGTCGCCTATCCGTGGGGCTCGGTTGCCTGCCGCTATCTGCCGGCGAAGGATCGTCTAGGGATTGAAGTGACCATGACGAATCGAAGCACGCAGCCGATTTTTCATGTCTCGCTCAATTTGCTCGAGCTCCATTTGCCTTCGGCGCCCGTCGGGCGGGGATGGGATCAATCGCATGTTCAGTGCTCTAGCAGCGATGGCGTGGCGGCAGTGTTGGCCGACTATGGGAGCGGCGCGGTTTCGGTGACGGGCGAATCGTTTGCGGAGGATTACACCGTCGGATTCTTCAAGCTCTCTGGGCAGGCCGCCTCGGACTTAGGCGTGAACCTGAGCACGCTTTCGCAGCGCGCCTCGGATACCTATCACCAGGATTTTCCACTGCCGGCGGGGGCGACGAAGAAGATCGAGGTTTCGCTCCGATTCGGTCCGGCGGGAAGCACGCTCGGAGGGACGACGGGTGATCTCTACCGGCGCTTTGGCAAAGCGTTCCCGCGCAAGCTCGATTGGCCGGATCGGCGCCCCATCGCCGAAGTCCTGCTTTCCAGCCCGGCGGCGCAGCATCATTCGCCGCAGAACCCGCGCGGCTGGCTGAACGATCCCAAGCTGGACGCGATGGGTCTCCACGATCGCGGCGCTTTCCGGCAGCGAATGCTCCGCTGGGCGGATGATTGCGTCAAAAACCTGAAGGCGATGAATGCGCAAGGGATGATCCTCTGGGATGTGGAAGGGGAGCAGATGCCGCATCCCACTACCTTCATCGGCGATCCGCGGGAGGCGCCGAAGTTTGCCCCGGAGATGGACGCGATCGCCGATGAGCTCTTTGCCAAGTTCCGCAAGGCCGAGCTCCGGACGGGCGTCTGCATCCGGCCTTCACGGATTCGACCGAATCTGGATAAGTCTGCGCCGATTCCCGTCGTGCACGACAACATGGCTTTCGACCCGGTTGAAGAGATGAGCGCCAAGATCGATTACGCCAAGAAGCGCTGGGGCTGCACGCTCTTCTATGTCGATTCCAACGTAACCTGGGCCTTTGCCGCGGGCACTGATCCCTCGGCCCACAAAGTGATCTCATGGCCGATGCGGGCCGATATGTTTCGCAGGCTGGCGGTTAAGCATCCCGACGCGCTCATCATCCCGGAGCTTCCGCTGCTCGGATACTACTCACACACCGCGACCTATCGTGAATTGCAGGGCGGAATCACCTCCACGCCGGGCGAGGCGCTGCTGGCGTATCCGGGCGCGTTCAGTGTGATCAAGGTGGAAGACGAAAAGCTGGTCGAGGCTCACCGGGCGGAGCTTGTGGCCGGCGTTCGGCGCGGGGATATCCTCCTTTTTCCCGGATGGTACAATCCGCCGGTGAACGGGAAGGTGCGACAGATTTATCAGCAGGCGCAGGAGAGAAAGGAAGAAGGAAGAAGTAAAAAGTAAGAAGGAGAACTTGGCGCGCATCCCGTCCTATGTGCGCGGCGTTGCGACATCCGTTCGAACGAGGTTCACCCAGCCATCGCGCTGGCGGCGATGAATCGCTCCACGGCCGCTCCGGCCCGGCCTTCTCTTCGCAGAGCTCCGACGACGATCTTAGGAGCCGGTGGCTCGAGGCCGATCAGCTTCAGCCGAGGGCCGGCCAGACACTTGATGCAGCTCGGCACGAGGGCAAATCCGCGGCCTGCTTCCACTGCGGCGATCAGGCTGGTAACGCCATCGTGCTCCTCCGCGATTCGTGGTTGCCGCCCCGCGGAGGTAAATAGAGTCTCGATGCCGTCGTAATATTCCGGGTAGGCCTCGCGGGCATAGCCGATCATCGGCTCTTCCGCAATCCGCGCTCGGGTGACGGCGCGCCGGCGGGCGAGGGGATGGCTCGGCGGCAACGCCACGCAGATCGGGTAAGAGGCCAATCGCTGAAAAAGGAGCCCTTTCATCTGGCTCTTGCCGGGATGCACCCCGAGGGCCAGATCCACTTTGCCGGCGCGGATTTGCGCCAGCATTTCCTCGGTGGAGAGATCGTGCAAGAGCACCCGCACGCCGGGCCAGTCCGATTGAAACGCGCGCAACGCCTGCGGCAGGAGCTCAATGGTGAGCGAAGGGGCGTAGGCCACGCGAATCTCCCCGCGGGCGCCGGCGCTGACCGCGCGCACGGCTTTGATCGCTTCTTCCGTCCGCTGCAGGACGGCGCGCGCTTCCGTGAGGAAAGCTTGTCCGGCATCCGTCAGCCGGAGCGATTTCGCGGTTCTTTCGAACAGGGGAACGCCGAGCTCGTCCTCCAAATCGCGGATTTGGCGGCTGACCGCCGGTTGCGAGACGTGCAGTCGTTCCGCGGCGCGGGTCACGTTTTGCTCTTCGGCGACGGCCGTGAAGTAGCGCAGATGTCGAAGCTCCATAAGGCGGCGAGCATAACTTTAATGCATGGTGAGGCAAGGAACATGATATTTCCGGTTTCTGCCGGGCCGGATACCTTCTTTCCATGATCAATCTCCGAAAATCCAACGAACGAGGCCACGCCGCTCATGGCTGGCTCGACACCTATCATACCTTCAGCTTTGCCGATTACCATGATCCCAAATGGATGGGTTTCCGCAGCCTGCGGGTGATCAACGACGACGTGGTGCTTCCCGGACGCGGCTTTGGCATGCATCCGCACCGCGACATGGAAATCATCACTTACATTCTCAGCGGCGCGCTTGCGCACAAGGATTCGATGGGCAACGGCCGCGTAATTTCGACAGGCGAGTTCCAGTACATGTCCGCCGGAACCGGCGTTTTCCACAGTGAAGCGAACCCTTCTTCCGAAGAGGCCGTGCATCTGCTCCAGATCTGGATCGAGCCGGACGCCATGGGCGTGACGCCGCGCTACGCCGAAAAGCGGATGACCGACGCCACCAGCGGGCTCCATCTCATTACCAGCAAGACGGGGCGCGACGGCTCCCTCGCCATCCATCAGGATTCCGATCTTTGGCTGGCCAAGCTGCAACCCGGCGATCGCGTGGCCCATCCGCTCGCCTCCGGACGCAACGCTTGGGTGCACGTGGCCGAAGGCGAAGTCGTGATTAACGGCCAAACTTTTTCCGCCGGCGATGCGGCCGCCGTGGCGAAGGAGTCGGCGCTCGAGCTCAACGGCGTCAAGCCCGCTCAGGTCCTCCTTTTCGATCTGAACTGATAAATCCATCGAATCCAACAACCCAACAACCAACTCCCATCAATATTATGAAAATCGCACTCCTCATCGCCCGCGTTTTGCTCGGGCTTATCTTCGTCGTCTTCGGCCTTAATGGCTTCTTGAGCTTCATCCATATGCCGCCGCCCGAAGGGCAAGCCGGTGCGTTTGTCGGCGCCATGTATGTCAGCGGCTATCTCAAGGCGGTTCTCGCGCTCGAGCTTATCGGCGGTCTCCTCCTGCTGATCGGCCGCTTCGTTCCGCTTGGATTGACTCTGCTTGGCCCCGTCGTGGTGAATATCCTCCTCTTCCACGCATTCCTCGCGCCGGCCGGGCTTCCGCTCGCGTTGGTGACGGCGGCGCTGACGCTGGTCGTGCTCTACGGGCAGCGGGCTTCTTTCGCCCCGCTGGTCCAACCTTGAGCGCGCCTACAATCTTAGCCCTCACTTGCGCCCAGCCCGACAGGGCGTATCGATGAATGGTGGACCAGCCGCCCTACGATCTCCGTCACCGACCATTGCGCGACTTGCGCATTTCGGTGACGGACCGTTGCAACTTCCGGTGCACCTACTGCATGCCGCGGGCGGTTTTCGGGGACGATTATCCGTTCCTGCCTCGCCGGGAGATCCTTGATTTCGAAGAGATCGCTCGCCTGGCCGCCATCTTTACCGGCCTTGGCGTGCGGAAGATCCGGCTGACGGGCGGGGAACCGCTCCTCCGGCGGGAGCTTCATCGCTTGATTGAGATGATCGTGGCGATTCCTGGGATCGACGACATCGCGCTGACGACCAATGGCTCACTGCTCGCCGAGAAGGCGAACCTGCTCCGGTCCTCGGGGCTGAATCGGGTGACGGTCAGTCTCGATTCCCTCGACGAGCGCACTTTCGCGGCGATGACCGATGCGCGTTATTCAGCCGCCAAAGTCATCGCGGGGATCGAGGCCGCGGCGGCTGCGGGCTTTGCTCCGGTCAAAATCAACATGGTCGTCAAGCGCGGGGTCAATGATCACGAGGTTGTGCCGATGGCGCGACGTTTTGCCGGCCCAAAGTATATCCTGCGCTTCATTGAATACATGGACGTGGGGAACTCCAACGGCTGGCGAATGGACGACGTTGTCCCGGCGGCGGAGATTATAGACCGGCTCGGGCGTGAGCTGAAGATCGAGCCGTTGCCGGCGAATTATCGGAGCGAAGTCGCGCGGCGCTTCCGGATGGAAGGAGGAGGGGAGATCGGCCTCATTACGTCGGTCACCCAACCATTCTGCGGAAATTGCAGCCGCGCCCGCCTCTCCTCGGAAGGGCGGCTCTACACTTGCCTCTTTGCCGGAGAAGGTCACGATCTTCGCAACCCCCTTCGCTCCGGCGCGTCCGATGGAGAAATCGCCGACTTGCTCCGGAGGATCTGGGGCCAGCGAGACGATCGGTATTCGGAAATCCGAAATTCCGCTCCGCCCCATTTGCACAAGGCGGAAATGTCGATGCTGGGAGGTTGATTAGGCATCAACCTCCCGCACCGACGATGCCTTATTTCTCGAGCGGAGGCCGCTGATTCGCTCCGCCGTTGGCGGCTCCGGCGCCAGGCCCAGCGCCGCCGGGGGCTGCGCCCGGACCCTGGCCATTGCCGCGACGCCCGCCCTGCGGCGGCGCCGGGCGATACTCGTCTTCGGTGAGCTGACCGTCGCCGTTCTTGTCGAGCTTCTTCAAGGAGGCGGCCGCGTTCGCGATCTCTTCCGCAGAGATGATCCCGTCGCCGTCGGTATCCAGCGCCGTGACCAGCGGGGAAGGGGGACGGCGTCCGCCTTGCGGTCCGCCTTGTCCCGGTCCGCCATTCGGCGAACCGCCGTCGGGCGGGCCTCCGTTAACCCCTCCACCGGGGCCGCCCTGTCCGGGAGGACCCTGACGCTGACGATTTTGTCCCGTTTGTTGCCCTTGAGCTTGAGGGCCGCCTCCGGGCGGGCCGCCGGCCTGAGGACCGCCCTCCGGCGGGCCTCCGGCCCCTGGACCGCCTTGAGGAGGCGCCGGGCGATATTCATCCGGGGTAAGCTTTCCGTCACCGTTCTTATCGAGCTTCTTCAAAGATTGAGGGGCGTTTGCCATCTCTTCGGCTGAAATGATCCCGTCTCCGTTAGTATCGAGCGCCGTGACCAGTGGTGGCTTCGGACGGCGGCCGCCTGGCTCGCCGCGTCCCTGTCCTGGCCCGTTGGGCGAGCCGCCGCCCGGAGGGCCGCCGGCTGGAGGTCCTCCACCGGGAGGTCCGCCTGCGCCTCCCGGCGCCTGGGCGAACGCGATGGTGGCCGAAACGGCCAGGGTGAGGGTAAAGAGTTTAGTTATATGACGTTTCATGGTTTGTTTGCGGGTTGATGAGACTTAGAGTTTAGGAAGCGCGATTTATGATTTGCCTGCGGGCAGCGATGCGGGCGGGAGAAGCATTGGGCGCGAGCCCACGCAGTAGAGGAAGCGGTTCGAGCGCAGGAAGATTTGAGGGCCAGCCAGGGCCGGAGTGGCGTTGAAGTCGGTTTCATCGCCGGCAAGGCGATCTTGGGCCAGGAGGCGAAACGTTGGCTCGGGCGCAATGACAAAAGTCCCATTGCGCCGGCTGACCGCGTAGATGGCGTCGTGAGAGAGCACCACGGACGCATAGAACGGTTTGCCGCGGCCGGCTGAGGCGGCGCCGGGCAGACGTTCCTTGTAGAGGAGCTTTCCGGTCTTCGCGTCGAGGCAGACCGCAAAGCCGGCGTCATTCACAAAGTGAAGGCGCCCCTGAACGTAAACAGGAGTGGGAATGTAGCTGCTGTCCCGGCTCGTCCAGGCGATGTGAGTGGAAGTGACATCCCCTTTGCCGCCCGCCCGCACGGCGACGGCGCCCAATTGCGGAAAGCCGCCAAAGGCGAAAATCATATCGTCCCCTGCGATAACGCTGGGGGCGAGGTTTCCCGATAATCCAGTCTGGGCGAACCACCTCAGCTTGCCTGTATCCGGATTCAAGCCCCAGAGCTCTCCGGGCACGGCAAAGACGAGATCGGTGCGGCCGCCCGACTCCATTAGGATTGGCGTACCGAAGCTATACTCCAGTGCATTGCCAGTGGCGCGCCACGCTTCCTGACCCGTTCGCTTATCCAGGGCGACCAAGGCGTGGCCTTCCTCCGAGGCATTGATGATGACAAAGTCCTTGTAGAGAATCGGGCTGCTGGCGGAACCCCACCGTTTCTCATTCGAATTCATCCCGAGGCTGGTTTGCCATAGCTTCTTGCCGGTGAAATCAAATGCCGCGGCACCGCTTTTTCCGTAGAAGACATAGACATGCTCACCATCGCTCACCGGTGTCTGACTGGCGTAACCATGCTCGGTTAGGAACCCGCTGAAGTTATCTTCCGGCTGCGCCGCAGGGGTGGTTGCGGACCAGAGGATCTTTCCATCCGCGTGGTTCACGCAGACGAGCTCCCGCTTCAAATTCGCCGGGTCGCCGCCACTGCCGTCGCCGTAGCCTGAAAAGCAAGTCACAAAGATGCGCGAGCCAACGACGATCGGGCTGCTGGTTCCGGGTCCGGGCAGCGCTGTTTTCCACTGGAGATTCTGAGTCTCGCTCCATGCTATCGGCGGCTGGGAGTCGACTGCGACGCCGGATCCATTAGGGCCGCGAAAGCGGGTCCAATCAGCGGCTCCGCACTGGCCGAAGGCGCCGATCAGGCCCGCCGCGATCGCGATCGCAGTGCGACGCTTGAAACTCAGGTTGGGGATGTAAGAAGAGTGGGAGCGCATTTCAGGTATTAACGCTGATGGACGTAAAGATCGTGTCTTGATCCGGCGATATTTTGTAAAGCTAGTGTAAAAGCTGCAGGAGCTAGGGCGTCAGGAACGCCCGACGGGGAAGAGCTCGGGGGCGATGCGGACCGTGGAACGGTGCGCTTGTCTTTCTCGGCACGGCTCTCCAAGGTGGCGACCGTGATACCCTTGTCCATCCAGCATGCCATCATGGTTGTACTGGCTTTCGTTGCCGCGGCGATGGGGCAATTCGTCGGGATGGCGATCGTCCTGACGCCGCTTTGGCGGGGAGGGGATTTCCACTGGACCGAGCGGGCTCGGCGGGGATGGAGCGCCCGGTTGGTGGCCGCGGCGCCGCTCAGCTTGTTCATCATCAGCTTTCTCGGAAGCGGAGCGGGACTAACGAATCCAGTCTCGTTCCTGCTGCCGGCGGCGACCTTCTTCGGTGCGGTGGTCGGAACCATTCCCGGGCTGCGTGCGGTGCTGCGCCGCCGTGTGACGCTCCGGTCGCTGCTGGGCGAGTATGTCGTTGCCTTTTCGTTGCGCACGCCCGCCACGATCGTCTTCCTGGCCATGTTCTTGTTGCTGCTGTGGCGTTCTTGGGATGTCGAGACTGTCGAGATCATGGGCCTCTCCCTATTGCTCGCGCTTTTACTCTCTCTCGGCGCCGCCGTCCCGCTGGTTCGTCTCCTCGGGCTGCTAACCGCGCCTTCAGAGCGTCTGATCACGATTGTACAACGGGCGGCGGCTCAAACCGGCGTCCAGCCGCCTCCCGTCTTTGTCCTTCACTGGCAAGCGGCCAACGCGATCGCCTTTCCGTTTGCGCGCTTCGTGGCCTTTACGCCGTCGATCATCGAGCTTCTCAGCGACGACGAGCTCACGGCGGTCGCGGCGCATGAAATTGCTCACCTGAGCGAGTCTCGCGCCCAGAAGTTGATTCGGCTCAGCGGCGTGCTGGTGATCTTCCCTCTTTTTGCCTTGCCGGTGCTCATCCGACGCTTTGAGGTTTTGGGCTTCATATTGCCGTTCACCATGGCCGTTGCGGGCGGACGTTTTCTCCGGGCATTTGCGCAAAAGCTGGAACGACGCGCAGACGCAGCGGCTCACAGCGAAGCGGAGCAGGGCGCCGCCCTGGCCACGGCCTTGGAAAAGCTGTACGAATTCAATCTCGTCCCCGCCATCATGCCAGGGAAGCGGCAAATTCATCCGCACTTGTATGACCGGATGTTGGCGGCGGGTCTCCAGCCAACTTATCCGCGCCCGGCGCCCCCTCGCCGATGGCTCGCATTGCTGGGTGGGATCGTTTCGGCGACGATCTCACTATCGCCGCTGGCGCTTTCCGAAGGGCCGATTGGACAGTGGGTCGACCACCAAGTGAACGTTCACCGACGGCATTGGAGTGATTGAGAGCGGCGCCGGATGTTGGGCTTGTGCAGCGCCCACGCGAGGTTAACTCTCCGGCGATGAAATTTCCCATTTCATTTCGGCTCGACCGCGTTGGCTTGTAAGTCGTCGAAGAGAATGGCATCGCCGCCCGCCATGAGCTCGATTTCGGTTTTGTCCACGTCGATCGCCGGATGGCGGCCGGTAAGCGTGGCGTGATCGTGGAGAGTGACCGCGAATTCCTCGCCGCGAACCACGGCGGCCAGGGAATACCATTCGCCGTCATTGAGCTTCAGCGGTGTTTTTCCAAGCACTACCGTGGTCTCTGGCGTGTCTATCGGCGAATTCGGTCGGTCCTTTTGGATTGTCATGCCGCTCTTGGAGATGATCACGCGGCATAGATTGCCAAACTTGTTGCGGAGCAACAAAATCGCCTCCCTTCCACCGGCAAACTGGAAGCGGAGCCGGATCACCGCATCGTGATACGTTCGCTGGCAGGCAATGCCCGCCGCATGCTTTCGCTCGGGCGTCTCGGCGCCTTTGAGCACGCCGTCAGTCACCGTCCATTTGCCCGCGCCCCATCGCCATTTGGCCGTCGCATCCGGCGAAGTGAAGTCCTCACCGACGATGAGCGCGCCGAGAGTCACAGGCAGGGGGAGATCATCGGCACGCAGCGCAACCGGCGGAGCCAGCAGCAGGACGGCGAGGGGGAGGAAGCGGTTCATTGGGAGCATTCACAAGGAAACCTCCCGAAGCCGCTTTACCTTAGCGTCGGAGGTCAATTTGGCCGGAATCTCCCCAATCCGTGATTCGTTGATCTCGCCTGTTCCCGCTCCTCTTCGTCTAAAGATTCCCGCTAAACGCTCGAGCTCTTTCTGGCCGTCTCCGCGCGCCGCTTATGTTACGCGACCGCTTCAAGCGCGACCGGCAAGATGGAAAAAAGCGTCTTGCTAAGAGCCGCGATCCCCTCGATGGCGTCGGCGCTGTTGGTGAATGATTCTTCCCAGCAATGCCATTGTTTTTCGGTAGGATAAGAGACCGTCGGGAGCGCATGGTTAACCCGTTCCAATTCCGCATCGGTTAACCCATTGACGTAGGCCGCAATCCTGAAGGCCTTCTGCCTATTTCCAGTTTCATGGATGGGCGTTTGAAATACGAGTTGGACAGCCAACCGCCCGTCTGGCTCCGGCGTAGCGAGCGCCCAGCCGGCATCGAAAAAGACAAAGAGATGCGAAAGCGAGATTCTCTGAACGCGTTCATTCAGCTCTTTCAGAATGTATTCTGTGTACGCGTGATGCAGCCGCTTGATTTCGCCGATTTCCGCCAGATGCGACTCCACCACGGCAATGTTATTGGCCGTCATCAGGGTGGCGGGCTGCTTGGACTCATTTTCGAGGTGAGCAATGAAATCCCTGGCAAAGACGTCCCACTTAAATGACGGATCGTTCGGCGTATGTTTCGGCAACGCGATCTTGAGCGCCTCGCAATATTCCGGGTAGGTGACCGTGATCCATTCGCGAGCGGTATCTCCCCGCGGCGACATAATGCCGAAGAAAATCCGCCTGGAGGAGAGTCTCCGTGCATACTCCTCGTAGGACGCCAGCGGATGGTCCAGGCCGGCGCGAATCCTGTTCGCTATCACCAGGACCCAGTCTCGGCCGGTGATCAGCAAATCGATCCATTTGCCATCGGTTGTTTGAACCTGCGTCATCACACTGACCCATTCAAAGCTTAAGGTTCTCCAATCCACCTTCATGCATTCAAAAAACGTCCGAAGAAAGCAGGAGCCAAATGCGTGCTGGCCCATCGGTTGCATGAAATACGCCAGTAAATCGACGGTGGAATTATCGAGTTGGTTTCCGTCGCCAATGGAGAAAAGCGTATCCTCTTTGGGCGGCAACTTGTAATTCTTCACCTCCTGAAGGAGGCGTCGTATTTTGTCCGTAACGAGCAGTTGTGAGGTTTCGTGCGGCATTTGAGTCTATTGAGCCAACGTATAACGCGAATGTCAATCCGGTTTACCTTGAATCATTGCCGCTAACAGGGCGTCCGCCAAGGGGTTGAATGGGGAGCCATCACCCCTCACGTTCCGCGCCGAGCGCCAACGATAGCGGTGCGCTGGCGCCAAAACGCAACAAACCATGATCGTCCGCAATCTCTGTCTCAATCGATGGCTGGCTGCCGCCGTACTCGCCATTCCATGGCCTGCTCCGGTTCGGGGCGCCGACGAACCCAGGCCTCCTGCCGTGGTCGCGGTCAATCGCGTGCGATATTTTCCGGCGCCGGGCCGGGAACTGGCGATGGCGGGCGGCAAGATCGCCGGTTCCAATGTCTCGGTCCGTGAAGGGTTTGAGCCGTTGGCGGAGATCAAGTCGGCTCCGGCGGCGGGCCAGTGGAGCGAGCTCACGTTTACGAATACAAAGCGGTACCGTTGGATTCGGTATGAGGCTCCCCCCGGTTCCTACGGCAATGTGGCCGAGCTGGAATTCTACTCGGGTCAGAGGCGGCTGCTTGGGCAGACCTTCGGCTCCTTCGGTTGGCGCAATCTTCGGAATTGGCCGCGGGCATTCGATCAGAAGACCGATACCTGGTTTGACTCCGATACTGCCGACGGCCAGTATCTCGGCGTGGACGTCGGCGAGCTCGCCACGGCGCAGACGCCGCGCCTCGATCCGCCGCCGACGAAGGGGGAGGCGTTGACGCCTCCGCAAGTCGAGCTCAAGTGCAACACACCCGGCGCGATGGTCCGCTATTCGTTTACCGGCGCGCCGGGAGCGAACGACGGCCTTGTTTATCAGGGCCCGATCCACCTCGATCGCCTCACCACGATCTTTGCCGTCGCGTTCAAGGACGGAATGCCGCCGAGCCCCATCGCCTGGGGGACGTATCCGGTCGGCGCGCCGCTCAAGGCTGGCCTTCACTCACTGCACGTCGGCAACAGCCTCACCGGTTCGCTCATGCGGCTTCCGGACTGTGTACGTGCGGCCGGTTACATTCATGATTACCATACGTGGCTGAAAGAAGGCGGCGCCACGCCCGCCATCTGGACCAACACGCAGGCCAAGGCCAAGGCGGAGTGGGATCAAGAGCTGGCGGGGATGCCCCGAATCGATCACCTCTCGGTGCAACCGCGGTTGCCCGGCTTCACCGACTCCGATCTCGCCAACGAGGCCAAATACGACGCGCTCTTCTTTGAGGCCGCCCGCGCGAAGTCGCCGGACGTGCAGCCCTGGATCTACGCGGAATGGCCTTCCCGGAAGGTTGGTTTCAACGGGTGGCCGCCGCCTTCGACGACCTACGAGGAAGCGTGTGCGGCCCTGCTGATGTCGACTGAAACGGTGGAGCGCAAAGTCCGGGAGACCTACAAGGAGGGGAAGCGGCCGCGGATACTGCCGTGCACCCTCGCCGTGGCTCATCTCAAGAATCAGCTCGAAGAGGGAAAGATTCCCGGGCTCTCCACCCAGGACTTTGACCCGATCATGTTCTACGACAATGTCCACCCGGGCGATCCCGGCCGATACTTGCTCGCCATGGTTTGGTTTGCGGCGTTTTACGGCGAGTCGCCGGTAGGGAAGATTCCACCCGTGGCCACGAGCCTCACCGCGGAACAGGCGGACGCCTTGCAGCGGCTCGCCTGGGACGTCGTGAAGAACTATCCCGACTGCGGGTTGTACGAAGAAGGCGTGCAGCCGTGCGGCAAACCGGCCCTCGCTAGTGACGGCAAAATCATCACCCTCACATCGCCCACGCCCGGGGCATGGCTTCGCTACACGATCGACGGCTCGAACCCGACCCGGACGACCGGTTACGTCTATTGTGGCCCGATCCCCGTGCGGCCGGACCTCCACCTGAAAGCGGTGGCCTACAAGAGCGGCCTGGCCGACAGCGAGATTGCCGCGCAGTAATGCTTCCGAATATGAAAACTCGCTTCCTCCTTTCTTTCCTCGTCGTCGGCGTCGCCTCACTGCGCGCCGCGGATGCGCCTGATCCGATCGCGCCCGTCTTGCAATCCCTCGTCGACAAGCAGCTTGTGGCGGGAGTGACCGCGCTCGTGGTGGACAAGGATCATACACTCGCGTTCGACGCCGCCGGCTACGAGAGCCTCAAAACCAAGGACCCGATGCGGAAAGATAGCCTCTTCTGGATCGCTTCCATGACCAAGACATTCACCGCGAGCGCGCTGATGATGCTCGTAGATGAAGGCAAGGTGAGCGTCGCCGACCCGGTGGAAAAGTATCTGCCGGAATTCAAAGGCCAGATGATCGCAGGCGACGACAAGACGTCCGCCCATCCGCCGCGGCGTTCGATCACGATTACCGATATCCTCACCCACACGAGCGGCCTGGTGTTGGCGAGCGAGAAGACTTTGAAAAAGGAGCACAATCTGGCGGCGGATGTGACCCACATCGCCGAGGCGCCGCTGCGGCAAGAGCCGGGAACCAAATTCGAGTACAACAACTGCGGCATCGACACGGCCGGCCGTATCATCGAGGTGGTGAGCGGGACCCCCTACGCCGACTTTGTCCAGCATCGCCTCTTGGATCCGCTCGGGATGAAAGACACCACCTTCTGGCCGACGGAGGAGCAGGCCTCACGGCTCGCGCATACCGCCAAGCGCGCCGAGGATAACTCACTCGAGGAGATCGCGCACGATCAGGGGGTCACTCCCGCGCTGATCGAGAAGCTTGGGCATGGAGTGAAGGTTCCCACACCGATGATCGCCGATATGGGCATCGGCGTGGTGACCGACTACGCCAGCCACTATGCCATGCCGGCGGGAGGACTCTATTCCACAGCGAGCGACTTGGGCGCCTACTGCCAGATGCTGCTTAATCGCGGAGAGTATCACGGCCGGCGATTACTCTCCGAAGCCGCGGTCAAAGAAATGAGCGCCATCCATACCGGCAATGTGCCGGTGAGCCCGCAGGAAGCCTGGGGGCTCGGTTGGACCGTCAAGATTGGCAATGAAGAAGGCCAGAGCGTCGGCAGCTTCGGCCATCGCGGCGCCCGGCGCACAGCGATGTGGATCGATCCCAAGAACGGGCTCGCGATGGTCATCCTGGTCGAACGCTTCGACATGGGCGGCGAGGAGCAGAAGGAAATGTATGGCTCGTTCATGAAGAGCGCCATCCAAGCCTACGCAAAAGCGGCGCATTGAGTCGCTCGGCCGAAGAGGCCGGGCCGATCTCGCCTCCCTCGAACGCCGCTGCCGTCCAGCCGAGGAAATCCCAAAGGCGGCGCGTCTACTCCAGGTGGAGGAGACCGGGCCTTCCTGCCCACAGCCCGCGTCCCTCGATTCCTATTGATTAGCCTCCCTCTCTGGGCGATTGAATTGTGTCGATTCCATTCCGCCAGAATCATGAAGATGCTTCCCGCCTTTTTTGCCGCGCTCGCGACGATCGGGTCCCTGGCGGTCGCGATCCCGCAGACGATTACACCTAACGGTTTTTTGAGAGTCGCGGGCGTGCTATTCGAGCAATTTGCCACCGATCCTGCGACCTGGGACGGAAACGCCGACCTCAAAGGCCACTGGGAGACGCAAGGCAACATCTCGACGCTCCAGGATTCGGCCGCCGTCTTTGGCATCAGTGCGGATCGAATTACCGTCGAACAGGAGGACGGCCACGTGCGGAGCATTCGCGTCGTCTTTAGCGCCAGCCCAAAGCAGGGAGCGAGGCGGACCGATTTGCTGCGGCAGGTGAAGGCCAATGTGCAGGCCTTTACCGCGGAGGCCGGGTCCCCTGGCTCCGGCGGCGCGATCGCTTATCGTTACAAGACGCTCACCATCACGCTTCGCTCGGGCGCGGGGGGCGATGTCGTCGTGGATTTCACACGCGCCTGAGGCGCCGGTCATGCGCCGCTTTTTCCGCCGGGGCGTCTTCGCCGCATTGGTTTTTTTTGCGATCCTGAGATCGCTGGCCCAGGAGGCCCCTGATCCGATGCTTGACGCGCTCACGAAGAGCGCCACGTGGTCTTCGCCGGCCTTCCTCGCGGCGTGGTCGCCGCCCCCCGCGGGACAAACCCGAGTCTGCCGGATCTACCGCGGCTCTCCGATGATTTTCGGAGTGCAGCCGCAATCGATCCAAGGGTGGTTTGAAGACGGCCGGCTCACCTCGATCACCATCATCTTCCTCGATTCCGGCGCATGGTTCGGCTACGTGCCCGACGCCGACGCGAAGAAGGTGGCGCAGACGAAGGGACCCGTATTTGTCGCGCTTTATAAGAAGGTTTCCGCCGCCGTCTCCGTGGGGCTCGAACAGCTCGCGAGCCGGAAGGGCCGGGATCTGGTGCTGGGCGCGGGTCCGCTCAAAGGCGCGGTGCGCATTTTTCTCCAGGGCGATCTCGCCTCACGCCTTACGCTCGATCCGGATCAGCTAGTCAAGCTGAGCATTTTTCCCAATGAACAGACGGCGAGCCAGTTTCTCAGCCCGGAGCTGGCGGCGATGAAGAAGGACCAGAAAATGCGGGCTTTCGCCGCCCAGCTCCAGGCATCGCCCAATGGCGACCGCCTCATCGAAGGCGTCCCGGTGATTCCTCAAGGAGACCGCGCCTACTGCGGCGTCTCCACGCTGGCCATGATGATGCGTTACCTGGGCGTCAATCTCGATACCGAAGACTACGCCGCCGCAGCCGGCATTCGATTCGGCAGCACCGTCGGCTCAAGGATCAAGGAAACCTACGATGCGGCCGGCGAAATCTCGGCGATCCATCTGGCCAAGACCACGAAGTTCGAGTTTGCCAAAGCCAAGGCCAGCATCGACGCCGGGCTGCCGGTCGTCGTTTTCCGCCACTGGAGCCAGGAGCGCGATTACCTGCACGCCGCGTTCGCGCGTAATCTGGCCGCGAATCCCGCTCTTGAGCTTCCCAAACCCGATCTGAACGACCAGAAGCTCTGGCCGGCGCACAACGGCTATGCCCATGCCTCCGTGGTGAACGGCTACAACGAACGCCGCCGCGAAGTCATCTTCACCGAAAGCTGGAGCGAGCACGCCCGCAATCGCCGCATGCGCATCGAGGAGATGGAAGGCACCAGCTATTTCGCCTATTACCCGCATTTCTAGATGCGCCGGCTCGCGCTATTGCTCCTATCCGCGATCGCTCTCCACGCGGAAGAGGCGCGCCCGTGGACTCTCGCCGGGATCGCGCCGTTCAACGCGGAGCTCATTGCCGCCGATGGCCTTCGGGCCACGCTGCTTGTGCCGGGGCGCGGAAAGACCGTCATCCCTTTCGCGCAGATGAGCCCGGCCGATGCGGCCTACGTTCACGAATGGCGTGCGCGGAATCCCGAGGCCCCGCTGGTCGACCCGGAGCGCCTCGCGGCGTGGCCGGGCTGGGCGGCGGCTGAAAGCCTCGAGGTGCGGATGACCTCCGAAGACGCGGCGGCCTCCCGATGGCATTATGAGAGCGCCCATTTTTCCGTGGATTCGGACCTGAAGCTGCCTGTCTCCGTCGTGGGCGATTTTACGGCTGTCTTCGAGGCCACCCGCGCCGCCTTGATCGCCCTTCCGCTCGGATTGCATTTGGGCGACGAGACACAGAAGTACCGGGTCCTCATGCTCTCCAGCGCCCTGGACTACGGCCATGCCGGCGGTCACGGCGGCAGCGGAGGGACCTACAACGCTCATAGCGGCAAGATGCTGCTTCTCCTGCCCAATCTCGGCATCCGGCCAGGTACCAACGGATTGACGCTCGACTACCAGCGCAACCTTTTCATCCTCAAGCACGAGGTCACGCATCAGATCCTGGGCGCGTGGCAGGAAGCCCTTCCCATCTGGTTGAGCGAAGGCTTCTGCGAATGCATCGCAGCCGTTCCGTATACGCGCGGGCGCTATGCCTTTCAGGGGCTCGACGCCGCCATGCACGATTATGTCTTGAAGTGGCGGACCACCGGCAATCCGCGCGAGCTGCAGCTGATTCCACCCGCCCGGCTCATGGCCTTCGACGCCAAACAATGGAACGATGAAGTCGCCGCCCGATCCGCGTATGCGCTCTACAACTCTGCTGCACTCCTCACTTATTATTTCCTTCACGCCGATGGCCGGGGAGACGGCGCCAATCTCGCGGCGTTCTTCGACGATCTCCGCCGCGGGGTGTCAGCCAGCGACGCCGAAGCGAAGCGACTCCTGCGCGACCGCACCCAGGAGGTCCTCGCCGCCGAGGTTCAAGCTTACAGCCGAAAGCTCGGCCTGATGCTGAAAATCGACCCTCCCCCGGCTATGCCGGTCGGCCGTTAGTTAGAGCTCGAAGCAACTCCACCCTGCACCGGCGTGATCGCGGAGACCGCCCCGTTAGTCTCAAAATCCTTCCCGAAGGAGAGCTCTGCCTTGGCCGGTGCGCCTTTGACGCCCGGCGTCGTCACGGTTGGCGGGGTGGTGTAACCGTAGCCGCCCGAAGTGATCTCGTATCCGACGATTACGCCGTCCTTCACGAGGGCATTGGCCGTGGCGGGTTTATTCTTCCAGATGCCCCCTTCCCAGGCCGCATAGCGATAGAAGTTGGATACCGTATTGAGCCGGTCATTCGAAATCCCGAGCTTTCCGAGCGCGTTCATGAGAGCGGCCTTGTTGGCGCGCGCCTCGGTTTCCGTCGGGCCGCCGCTGCCGGGGCCGGCGGGGTGGACATGGCTGAAGGCTTCGCGGAACACTTCGTCTTCCACTCCGAGCGCGGCGGCGATCAGCTTGACCGGTCGGCCATGATCGACCGGAACCGTCTCGTGGCCGCCCGAAAGGACGACAGGGACGCGGGTGACGCCCGCGGGCAACGGCTTGGCCGGGGCTGCGCTCGCTTCCTCCAGCGCCGGGCGGGCAGCGGCCGGGGCGGCGGGGGCTGCCTCTGCTGCCGCGGGTTTTGGGCCGGGATTGCCTTGTCCATCTCGCGCGGGCGGCCGCATCCCCTTCATTTTCTCCACCTGAGCCGGCGTGAGGATGCTCTCAATCTTGGTCTTCACGTCGGCCTCGAGATCGGTCAACCGTTTGCGCTGTTCGTCAGTCAGATTCAGCGTTTCTTCCGCACCGCGGGGAAGCAGGTGCATCCTCGGAGCGTCGTGGTCAGGCGGGCGCTGCCCGTCTTGGGCAGGTAAGAGGGAGGTAGCCGAGCCAAGAGTGAATGCGAGGAGGAGGAGCTTTTTAGTCATAACGATCGTGGAGATTAAGGTTCTGGTCTGCGGTATTGCAGGTGATGGCGATGATTTACTCCGAGCTGGATGAATGGGCGATGAATGGCGGCTGGAAGAGCGAAGAATTTTCGATTTTTCTCGTTAGTCCGCTTTTAGCCGTCTCTACGCACATGGTGCTCAGCGCGGCGGAGCCGCAACCAAATCGGCAGATTTGAGCCGCAAAAGGACGCAAAGAACGCAAAAGAGAAACAAGGAGGAAGTCTTTGAGCGAGAGACGTCGACAAACTCTCCGCTTTGGCCGCCTAAAAGATCTGCGCATGCGACAAAGAATTTTAGGGTTAGCACTGCACTGCAAGGAGCACTGTCGAGGATTTTTTGCGAGTGTGAGGTGGGGGCGGTCCTCACTTTTTGCGCAGGAATTTCGCGGCGGAAAAAAGCGCGACGATCACCAAACAGAGGGATCCAATCATGACCGCCCTATTGGGAGCGGAAGGGGGATCTGCATCGGGATCGCTTTGATTGGATACGTACGGCA
>Ga0206846_1048_pt1 | contig 20746 bp, 19 predicted proteins | sample Alteio_BWOrgCont_20_FD_152878 | JGI IMG/M metagenome (GOLD analysis project Ga0206846, IMG submission 152878) | Enriched cells from forest soil in Barre Woods Harvard Forest LTER site, Petersham, Massachusetts, United States -... | ecosystem: Environmental > Terrestrial > Soil > Temperate forest >... | reverse complement strand
GAACGGGGCGGATTTGAAAGTGATCGTGGGCGATCCGGTGGCCGGGAAAGCGTATTTTGGTGCGAAGTGCGCGAGCTGCCATTCGGTGACGGGTGATCTTGCCGGATTTGGCGCGAAATACACGGACGGACGACAACTGCAGAATATGTGGGTGCAGGGCGGGCGCGGCGGAACGGCTCCAGCAACCGTGACCGTAACGATGATAAACGGGCAAACCGTGCAGGGAACGCTCGTGCGCAAGGATGACTTCATCGTGACGTTGATCGAGGCCGATGGAACGCGGCGCACCATCAGCCGCAATGCCGAAGTGAAAAGCGTGGACGTGAAAGATCCCCGCGACGCGCACAAAAATCTCGCGATGCACCTGGAAGACAAAGACATGCACGACGTGACCGCTTATCTGGCGACCGTCAAGTGAAAGTTCGGGGACAACGATGAAGAGGCTGCTTACGATTGCATTGTTGCTGGCGGCGCCCGCGTTGGTGATCGCGCAGGGCGGCGGACTTGATCCAAAGACGATATTGAAACCACTCTCGACGGACTGGCCGATTTACGCCGGCGATTACACGGGGAAAAGATACAGTGGGCTGAAATTGATCGATCGCTCGAACGTGCACGATTTGAGCCTCGCGTGGGTAGCCCGGTTTACCGCGGGTTCAGGGCCGGAGGGATTTGGCGTGGGCGGTCGCGGCGGGAATGTCCCGACGATCGTCGGCGGACTCGGCAACGGCGACTTGAACGCGGGCGGTCCGGCTCGCATCGGCGGCGGGATTTTGATGGTGAATGGCGTGTTGTACATGACGTCGCCCGACAACGTGTGGGCTGTGGACGCGCGCGACGGTTCGATCATTTGGCATTACTACTGGAAGACGCGCGGCGGCACGCATACGGGCAATCGCGGCGTTGGGATGTATGGCAACTGGCTCTTTCTCGAGACCCACGACAACTTGCTGGTTTCGCTCGACGCGAAAACGGGGCAGGAGCGTTGGCATCACGAACTGGCGAGCTTCGAGGACAATTATTTTTCGTCGATGTCGCCGATGATCATCGGCAACCATGTGATTCTCGGCACGGGAAACGACATCGATTCGCCGGGATTCATTCAGTCGGTCGATCCGGAGACGGGCGAGCGGCAGTGGCTCACCTATACGGTGCCGCAAAACGCGGGCGATGTGGGCGCGGATTCGTGGGCGAGTCTGGATGCGGCCAGGCACGGTGGCGCGCAGCCATGGATGCCGGGAGCGTACGATCCGGAAACGCATCTTTATATTTTCGGAACAGGCAATCCAACGCCTGCCTACACAACGGGGCGCGGCGATGGCGACAATCTTTTTGCGTGCACGATGATCGCGGTGGACGTCGATAGCGGGAAGATGAAGTGGTATTACCAGACGTCGCCGCACGATACCCATGACTGGGACACGGTACAGACGCCGGTTCTGGTGGATGCGATGTTCAATGGGAAAATGCGCAAGATGGTGATGCAGGCCGCGCGCAACGGATATTTCTTCGTGCTCGACCGGACCACGGGCGAACATCTGGTGACGGTAAAATTCGGCACGGTGAACAATTGGGCCGTCGGATTGGATGCGCAGGGACGGCCGCGGCGCAATCCGGAAAAGGATGCGACGATCGCGGGCTCGCTGGTGAATACGGACGTAACGAACGTGCCACCGTCGAGTTTTTCGCCGGATACCGGATTGTTTTATGCGCCGGAAGACAATTCGCTGCGCATCGAGTATTTAATCGACACCGATTCGCGCGGATCGATGGGACTGGGCGGAACGGCAGGTGGCGCGACGTTCAACTACGGAACGAATATCGACGCGATCGATTACAAGACGGGGAAGATTGTGTGGCGTCATGCGGTGGCAGGAACTTCGGGGCTGCTTACCACGGCTGGCAAGTTGCTTTTTAGCGGCGACGGGACGAACTTGGTGGCCTATGACGCGTTCACGGGTACGCCGCTGTGGCATTCGCGCATCGGGCAGACGGGCAACGCGCCGGAGACGTACATGCTCGACGGGCTGCAATACATTTTGGCGACGGGCGACGATGCCGTGTATGCGTTCGTGCTGAATCCGCCGCCAGCGCCAGTTGCGGCTGCGAAGAAGCCTGCGGCGAAGGCGGGGAACTGATTGAGTTTTAGCCGGACGCGGTCACTTCACACCAAGCCGGTGTTCCGCTTCACGGACTTAATCACGTTGTCCATCTTGCCCGAGAGCACCTGTTTGGCCATGCTCAATGTGAAGCCCTTTGCTGTGTGAAACGGCACATGCGACGGCAACGACAGAGCGAACGGATCGACAACGGCGTCAATCACGACCGGACCGTTTTTGTAAGCCAGCGCCTCAGCGACGGCATCTTTCACGTCACCAGGCTCTTCGAGGCGGATGCCCTTTGCGCCCATGGCTTCGGCCACTCGCGCGAAATTCGGATTTTTGAATTCCACGCCAAAAGGAACCAGTCCTGCTTCCTGTTGCTCGATGTTCACGAAATCGAGCGACTCATTATTGAGGATCACTTGCACGACCGGCGTCTTGCGCTGCACTTGCGTGAGTAGGTCGCCGAGCCCGAGCATGGTGAAGCCACCGTCCCCGCACAAAGCGATAGTTTGCCGGCCGGGATATGCCAACTGTGCACCGAAAGCATTGGGCGCGGCATTTGCCATCGATGCCCATGAAAATGAGCCGAAGATTCTGCGGTCGGGACCGCCCTTAATGTGGCGCGCGGCCCAGATGCACGCCGTACCGGTGTCTACGAAAAACATTGCATCGGGCGCGGCGAGATCGCTGAGGGTTGCGGCGAGGAATTCGGGACGGATGGGCTTGATGCTTGGTCCTTTGTCGACGTAATGACCGAGAAGCTCGCTGAACTCGCGGGTCTCGTCGAGGTAGCGGTCGAGGAAGCGCGTGCTTCTCTTTTCGTCTACCTTCGGCAGCAGCGCCGTCAGCGTCGTCTTGATGTCTCCGAGCAGCGCGAGGTCGAGTTGTGTGCGCCGCCCCAGGTGTTTTGCGTTCCGATCGATCTGTACTTTTTTGACGTCTCGCTCCGGCAGAAATTCGGAGAAGGGAAAGTCGGTGCCCAGCAGCAACAGCAGGTCGGCGTCATTGATTGCGTTGTATGCGCCGCCATAACCGAGAAGGCCGGTCATGCCCACGGCGTTGGGATTATCGTGTTCGAGCCACTGTTTGCCGCGAAAGGTGAAGCCCACGGGAGCTTTGAGCTTCGTAGCGAGCGCGATCACCTCCTTGCGTCCATCGCGACATCCGTCGCCGCCGAAGATCGCGATGTTCTTAGCATGGTTGATCATTTCTGCCAATTGGTCGAGATCGTTGTCAGCCGGACGGAACACCGCAGCGGCGGGCTGCGACAGTTTGTGAGCCTTTGCCGGGGCGTCTGAGGCGGCGACGTCGCCCGGGAGAGAAATGACGGTCGGTCCATGGTCGATGATGGCCGTGAGAATCGCGGTATCGAAAACGGCGCGCGCCTGCGCTGGGTTCACGACGCGGCCGATATAGAGGGCTGCTGCGTCAAAAAACTTGTAAGGGTTCATTTCTTCCAGAGCGGCGGTGTCGATCAGCTTCGATTCCACGTCGCCGGCAATCGCAATGACCGGCGCACCTTCCTTGCGCGCGTCCATGAGGCCGTTGAAAAGGTGAGTGACTCCGGGGCCAGCCGTGCCGCAGACCGCGACGGGAAGACCGGTGAAATACGCTTCGGCTACGGCTGCGAACACCCCATATTCTTCGTGGCGCATATGGATGAATTCGATCTTGCCGTTGCGGCGAAGCGCGTCGATCACAGGATTGAGTGCGTCGCCAACGATTCCGTAACAGCGTTTGACGCCGGCATTTTCGAGCATTTGCCAAAGTAAATCGGCTACGCTTTGCGACATGATGCACTCCTTATTCGGAAGCTGTACGAGACGTACATCATCGACTCGTGCTGGCGCTTTGCCAAGTCTGAATCGCCGGAAAAACTAACTGGAAACACTGTAGAAAAGCCAAGCGACGCCGATGGCGAAAGCCATGAAGAGCGCGAAGCCGACGGCGGCGCGGCGAAGGCGCGCGGCAGGAGTACGTTGACCGAGCGCGGCGAAAGCGATCGAGACCAGAAGCGCGAACAGAGACATCGCGGTGAGGTGGTGAGTCTGCATCGTCAGGGTCTGCGGCGTCCGGCGGTTTCGTAAGCGTCGATGATCGCGAGAATGTTCGCAATGCCGGCTGCTGCGAGCAGACGCGTCGCGTACTCGCCTGCGGCGCGAGAGAGGTCCGGTCCTGCGGATTCAAAGGGCCGCGACAAGAAGTAAAACACTCCGCTGCCGATGTCCGCGACAAATCCCGCGAGGCCAAAAGAGCCGTCAAAGCCGGGCGAAAAGGCCTGGCCGTGCATTGCATAGCCGGTGATTGCTAAGGCTGCGACTGCCACGAAGAATGCCGCGGCTTTGAACCAACGGCGGAGAAGCAAGTGACCGAGGCCGGGGACGATCCATGCGGCGAGGGCGTAAGCCACGGCGAGAGAGGGCGGCGACGATTGCGGATCGGCGGACGCTATGGGCTGATCGATTGGCTGTTGCGACGAAACCTGATCCATTTACTTAACGGAGAAGCGCGAGGATTTCCGTTTGGATCGCGCCTGTGACGCGCGCTTCCTTTTCACCTACATAGACGTTTACTTCACTGCGCATGCCGAACTCCGGCAAATAAATTCCCGGCTCGATCGAGAAACACGTGCGCGCGATGATTTTGCGGTCGTCGCGCGTTTCCAGGCCATCCATGTTCGCTCCGTTGCCGTGGACTTCGCGTCCGATACTGTGGCCGGTTCGATGAACGAAATTCTTTGCGTAGCCGGCTTTGCGGATCGTTTCCCGTGCGATGCGGTCAACTTCCCAGCCGTGGATTTCTTTGCCGCGCGCGACGGATTTTTGCACGAACTCGAGCGCGCGATCGCGGGCGCTGCGAACGATGCCGAAAATCTTCGCGTAGGACGCGGGGCAGCGTTCGCCAAGATAGCCGACCCAGGTGATGTCGTAATAGACGCTGTCCGGCGCCGCGAGTTTGGCCCACATATCGAGCAGCAAAAGATCGCCTGCGCGGATAGGAAGGCCGAGACTGGGCTTCGGTTCGTAATGCGGATTGCCGTTATTTGGTTGAACTGCGACGATGGGTGGTTCTGCGGTGACCAGGCCGGCTTCGCGAAACTGCCCGACGATCCAGGATTGAAGCTCGTCCTCTTTGAGCGGGCGACCGTCGCGAACAAAATCGGCGGCGCGCGCAAACGACTGGCGGCAGATGCGATCGATGCGTTTTCCGGCTTCGAGATGCGACTCGAGCTGCGCGTCGCTCCACCTGGCTTCGAATTTTTGGACGAGGTCGGCGGAACTGACGACCTTCTTTTTCAGTTTGCGGACGAGTTCGACAGTGCCCGCGTCAACCAGGCCGATATAAGGGATATTGTTGTCTGGCGAATACTGCATGGCGATCGTGCTCGCGCCGGAAAGAAGCTTGGGCAGAGATTTGTGAAGCTCTTGCCAGCCGGAATAAGCGACGGCCTTACCGGGAAGAGAATCGAGCATGCCGCTCTCGATGCGGTGAACGAGCTTGCGCGGTTCGCCGGACGCGGGAATGAAATAGAACCAGCGGCGTGTGGTCATCGCCCCTTCGGGCAGGCCCAAAACGCGCGCGGCGATCGGATCGCGATGGTGATGATCGTAAAAGAGCCAGCCGTCGAACTTGGCGGCTCTGAGCGCGGACTGGATCGATTTGACGTCGAGCATGTATTCGGGGTTTCAGGCGTTGGCAGCGCCCGTGAGCTTCCGCGCTTGCTCGCGCGTGATGCCTTCAATCAGCACACGCTTGGTGCGGCTTTTTTCGCCTGCCACGATCTTAACAGCCGATGCAGGGACGTTCAAAGTGGCGGCGAGGAATTTGCGGAGGGCGTCATTGGCGCGGTCGTCGATGGGCGGGGCGGCGAGACGAATTTTCAGCGCGCCTTGGAATTCGCCGTCGATTGAGTCGCGGCTGGAACGGGGCGCGACGCGGACGACCAACGAGACACCGTTCGCATGCTCTCTAATTTCCATTCGAGAGCGGCTTCTGGCGTTGGCCGAAGAGCGCCGTGCCGACACGGACTTCGGTGGCTCCCTCTTCGATGGCGATTTCGAAATCGTGGCTCATGCCCATCGATAGAACGGGAAGCGGGCGACCAATTTCCCGCGCGGCCGCGTCTCGGAGAGAACGAAGCTTGCTGAAGTAAGGCCGCGCGCTTTCGGGATCGTGGGCGTAGGGTGGAATTGTCATGAGCCCAAGAAGATCGAGCCGGGGCAGCAGGGCGACGATCTTGGCCAACGCGGGGAGATCGTTCTCAGAGACGCCGCTCTTGGTTGCTTCACCCATGTGGACTTCGAGCAGGATGCCGAGACGTTTATTCAGCTGTGCTGTGGCTTCGTTGAGCTTTTTCGCGAGCGCGATGCTATCGACCGAGTCGACGCGGTCGAACAGTTCGACGGCTTTTCGAGCCTTATTCGATTGTAGATGGCCGATGAAGTGCCACGTTGCGACGAGATCGCTAAGTTGCGCGCGCTTGCCTTCGCCCTCCTGCACACGATTTTCGGCGAAGTGACGCAGGCCGGCGTCGTATGCTTTGCGAATGTCGATCGCCGGAAATGTTTTTGAGACCGCGATCAAAGTGATTTCTTCTGGGTCGCGGCCGGATTGCTCGGCGACGCGCGCGATGCGTTCTCGGATATGGGTGATATTTTCCGCGAGCGCCATGCGCGAATCTTAGCACGACGCTCGCGGGCAGGGCGCAGGAGCGAGCAACGCCCAAATTGTTCTCGCGACGCTTTGTTCGCCTACGGCGAAGGGACCAGTCGGCGTCAGGCGACGGCTGCTGATCGGCGTTGGGACAAGAACTTTGTTGTCACGCTGACAAGTCCAATGGCGCATAAGGCGAGAATCGCAACCCAGAAGTACATCGGGATATCGCCGACTTGATAGAAACTGCCGGCGCCGGGCGGCGTCTGGGAAGAAGAAAGGAAAAGAGAGAGGTCGCGTATCTTGCTGCTGTCACCGTTGTACAGATAAGCCTCGGCGATTCCAGCATAGGGCCGGTACGCCAAGTACATCGCGACTGTGGATAAGGCGAAGCCTGCTACCGAGATCGCGCCGACGATTTGCGAACTTCGGCTGAGCTTGAGTCTCGGCGGTTTGATCGATCCACTCGTTATGGTGGCGGTCAGTATGGTCCCGATCACGATGCAAGCGCTGGAAAGCATGGCCAGACCGGACATTTCTAAAATCGCGGCGTTGCGGCTGATAATTTTGCCCTTTTCGCTTGCTTGCCGATTCGGTGCGAGCGTGCCATTCAGTGCTGCGCCAGTTTCCCCCTCTAGTGTGGCAAATTCTTGCGCTTGCCTTTTATCCCCTTGCGCTTCATAGGTCGCCGATAGTCCGCGGTACGCCCGATCCAACATTCCCAACGGGAACGGTGATCCCGTGGCTAGCCACAATCTCTCAAAGTGGATAACGGTCTGATAGTTAGATATGGCTGCTTGGTAGTTTCCATGGGAGGCCAAATCCTTCGCAGAGTCCATCAAATACTTGGCGTAAATATTCGGCGAACCCGCCATGTACGGTTGCGACGCCCAGTACTGGCCCCGCGCCTCGTAAGGATTGACCATGTGGTAGCGAACCGAAACATCGCGGTCGAGCTGCTTCACCTTGTCGTCGTACGTGCCCAGGGATGGAGCCGAGAACGCAGCGGCCATCTCTTTCTGCCAGGCCGGATTGTTCACAAATGATTGGCTGTACCAAATCGACCGGCCACTCGCGTCCTTACCAAAAGCCATTCGCTCGGATGCGATCAGATGCGGAAGCGCGTTTGCCTGGTCCTCTTTCCGCAACTTCGGAAGCCATTCGAGCACCATGGGGTGTCCCCAATAGCGGGCTCCGATCGCGGAATATATCCATCCGAGATTCGGATCGATGCTGACAGCCTCGTCGGCGAGTTCGGCAGTATTGTCCGTTCCACGTTTGCTGATCGCAACGAATGCGAGCCCCTCGGCATCGTGATTGGCACGTGCTTCGCGCTCAACGCGACTGAGTTCGGAAGGTTCTTGGAAAAACATATTTGAATCCCTGAATAGCCCCGGAATCGAATGCCACTGCGCGAGTGAGACTTTGAACGCCTGGCGAAAAGTTGGTGCGACAAAAAAGAGCAAGGAAGCGGCAAGGCATGCCGCGGCGGTTATGAGTGAACGAGTCCCCTTTGCGAACAGTTTCTGATCGGACGGGGCTGCCGAAGTCGCGGCGTCCGGCGTGAATGCCGATAAAAACGCGTGTTTGGCGAGGACCGAGGCGCCGCCGAGGGCCCAGGCTAGAGCGTGCCACTCTCCTTCGACATGATGGAGTTCGCTGAGCATGGCGCGGCCCCATTCGGCGGCATAGGGCGGCGCAATTTTCAGAGCGCCATGCAGCAACGTCGTGGCAATGCCGCGCCGATGGAGATTTGAGCGCATTTCAGCCACCTTCGCTAAGCGCGAGTTTGCGAGTCTTCAACTGTGCCCGCGATTTCACAGGCAGTTGGCGGACAACTTCGACGCCTTTTGCGGTGAGGCGATAGGTGTGGCGAGGTGGCACGCCCTTTTCAATATTTATCCATTTCGTTTCAAGCAGCCCGTATTTCGCCAGGCGCATGAGGATCGGGTAGAGCGTGCCCGATTTGAGGCTGGTCTCACGGCTGAGTTCGTAGCCGTAGTGCCAAGCTGTCGGGCGTTCGGCAAAACGCTCGAGGACGAGAATCGTTTGGCGCGACATGCGTGGAGTCTTCACGCGTCTAAGTCTACATATATCGGGTGGGTGCGTCAATGGGACGGCGACAGTAAGTTTCGAGCGGGGAAACAGGGCGAAAGAACAGGAGCCAGAGGAGCAGGGGAAATAGAGAAGAGGCAGAGTGAGTGGCGACGGCTAGACGCGACGGTGGCTGCGGGGGATAATTCGGCACAGCGGGAAGATGTGGCGAGAGGGGATTCGGATGGCGATTGGGCGATTTGAGCGGGTGATCTGGATTGTGTTGGATAGCGTCGGCATCGGCGAATTGCCGGATGCAGCGAAGTATGGCGACCTGGGGCGCGATACGCTCGGACACGTCGCGCGATTTCGTCCCTTGGAAATTCCGAATCTGGTCGAAATCGGGTTGGCGAGCATCAAGCCACTGGCGAATTTAACGCCATCGGCCGACCCGATTGGGGCGTACGGAAAGGGAATGACGATCTCGCCCGGTAAAGATACGACGACGGGCCATTGGGAGATGGCAGGGATCTGGCTCGATCGGGCGTTCCCGGTCTACCCGCACGGTTTTCCGAAAGAATTGATTGCGGAATTTGAACGGCGCATCGGCCGCAAGACGTTGGGGAACAAGCCCGCGTCAGGAACCGAAATCATCAAGGACCTTGGCGACGAGCACGTGAGGACGGGCTTTCCGATTGTCTACACGTCGGGAGACAGCGTGTTCCAGATCGCAGCGCACGAGGACGTGATCCCGATCAAGGAGCTTTATCGCGAATGCGAAATTGCGCGCGAGTTGTGCGACGGACCGAACCGCGTGGGGCGCGTGATCGCGCGACCTTTTACGGGAGTTTCGGGAAGTTACCGGCGCACGGAAAGACGGCACGATTACGCCGTTGAGCCGCCGAAGCCGATGCTGATGGATGTGCTGGTAGATTTGCGAGTTCCTATTCTTGGCGTCGGAAAAATTCACGACATTTATAATGGCCGGGGCTTAGGGAACTACGTGACGACGAAAAACAACGCGGACGGAATGGCCAAGTTGGGCGAGGCTCTTACACGCGAACAGCGCGGGCTGATTTTCGCGAATCTCGTCGATTTCGACATGCTATACGGGCATCGTAAGGATATAGAGGGGTTTGCTCGCTCGCTGGAGGAATTTGACGAACTGCTCGGGACGCTCATCGATGAAATGCGTCCGAGCGACCTGCTGATCATGACGGCCGACCACGGATGCGATCCCGATCCGGTCAATCCGACCACGGATCATTCGCGCGAATACGTACCGGTCCTCGCTTACAGCCCTGAAACGAAAGGCGGCGTGAACCTTGGCGTGCGTTCGACACTGGCGGACATGGGCCAAACGATCGCGGAAAACTTTGGCGGCTCGATTCCGCACGGGGAAAGCTTCTTAAAAGAGATCGGCGGTCTAGCCGAGAGAGCCAATGGCTGAATCTCCGGCAAGTTACCTGCAGAGCGCGTACAGCGTCGCACCGATTGCTCCGAGTATGCTACTTGGCAAGAGTATTGGTGGATGCCTGGAGGGCAAATGGAACCCAGCAAGAAATGTGAGATGACGCGGAAGGCCATGGTCGGAGCGATTGGCCTGTGGGTGGGATTCGTGATTGCGCGGAGTGCGCCGGAAGTGGTCCGATATTTGAGGCTCGTCCGCTCCTGAAGCGATGCGTGATCCGCGGACGCCGCGTTTGCCTGAAATCTGCGGTCCGAGCGGCGTGATTGACGACCCCCGCTCGGACCAGGCCGTTGAACTTACTTTGATTTAGCGTGGGCCGACCGATGACGGCCGCCTTCGCTCTTACCTTCGTCCTCTTCTTCCTCTTCGCCTTCTTCGCCCGTTGCTTCTGCTTCGCCCGCGGCTTCGACGTTGATCGTTTCCGCCAGGTCGGTCAGTTTCTTGTCGGTCTGTTTTTCTTCGTCCAGCGTCTGTTGTAGCAGCGAGACGGCGTCTTCTTCGCCAAGAATATTGGCGTAGTTGCGGACGCAGCCATACGCAGCGATTTCATAATGCTCGACGCGTTGGGCGGCGGAGATTAGCCCGGCGTCGAGCGCTTCGCCTTCATAGTCTTCCTCCATCACTTCTTTGCCTTCGGCAATCAAGCCCTGCATGCCTTTGCATTTCTTGCCTGTCGGTTTTTCACCGAGAGCTTCGAAGATTTCTTCGAGGCGCTGCACGTCAGTTTTGGTTTGTTCGAGATGGCCTTCGAAACCGGCACGGAGACCGTCTGACGTCGCCGCCTTCGCCATCTTCGGCAAGGCTTTTGTCAGCTGATTTTCGGCGTCGTAAATATCACGCAATTCGTCGATGTAAAGTTCCTTCAGTGCGCTCTGCTCCATTGGATCCTCCCTGGAATTTTCGCGCGCACAGGCACACGGTCAACGCCGGGTCGCTGAAGTGCGGGTGCACGCTGGGCAAATTGTGTCTCACGCAGGAATGCGCGGCCATCCCGCGAAACATTGTGAGCAGCCTGAATAAATGGTGTAGGCGGAATGAAGGGTCTGTGCCCGCAAGCGTTGCCATGAATTCGCTAGAAGACTTTGTGCCAGCGAAAATCGAGGCCGTAACCGCCGTTTTGATCGCGCAAGACAGTGACCGACAGGCGCTTATTCAGATCGTATTGAAGCGTAACGGTTTGGCCCTGCGTGGTGGTGACGTTGGTGCTGAAGGTGAAAAGCAGGCTGCCCGTGATGCGTTCCTGAATCGCCACTTGCGCACCGGGGTCGCCGGAACTATTGGTGGCCAGCGGATCGATGTTGATTTGCGAAAGGCCGGTAATGTTTTGGAGTTTGCCGGCGACCTGACTGCCTGCCTGTTGCGCCAGCACGGACTCGGCGCCCATCGTGGCAGATTGCGTGGGTTGCGATGCAGCTTCAGCGTTGGTATTGCCGAAGGCCAGCAAATGAATGATGTCCGCAGGGGCGAGCGCCGGATCGGATGTGTAGCCAGTGCGAAGGCGATCGACCGGCCCAGTGAGATTGAGCGTGATCGCGTATTGCTCAATCGTTGTGGTGATGTGCATGTTCAGCACTGGTTCGGTGCGGACGGGATTGGAGAATTCGATCGTCCCACTTTGCACCTCGAATCGTTTGCTGAGAAAAAACATATCGCCGCTCGTGAGCGTGATGCGGCCAAGTACAACCGGCTGCGCCAGGGTGCCGACGATATTGAGGTTGGCCGAACCACCGAGACTCAACTGCCTATTCGCCAAGTTGATGTCTTGCGAAGACTGTATGGCAATTCCGAGCTTCATGTTGTTTTGCAGGGCAGACGACGAGCCGCTTTCGTTGTCGCCGGAAAAACTGTCGGCGAAGTTTGCGAGATCGAAAGCCTGCGTGAACGAAATGTTGTCGACGAGCACCCGCCCCGTAAGCGACGAGCTGTTCGTATCGCCGTTGAGATTGACTTGGCCGCTGACGATGGAGCGAAGGCCCTCGGGATAACGGACTCGCACCGAATTGGCGTTGACCGCGACAGCGAAATCGCTTTGCTTGCCGAAGGTGGCGAATCCGTGCGCAGAGACGGTACCTCCGCCCACCGTGCCGGAAAAGTTTGCGATGTCCGCGCGCGTGCCCGAGAGATTGATCTGCGCGTTCAGTCCTTCGATGCCGACAGGAAGCGATTGCGTAGAGAAAACCGCATCTTTGATCTGGAACTGCCCCTGCATCCCGGAGGGTCGGCCTGCACTGTGAATGTGCAGTTCAAGTTGACCAGAGGATTTCACCTCGGGCTCGAACTGCTGCACAACGTTGAGATCCACGGTGCCGTCGGCGACAAGCGAGTAAGTGGCGTTGCTCTTGATCGGGACTGTTCCTCCGAAAGTAAGATTCGTGCCAGTGCCTTGAATCTGTGTTGGAGCAATGGTTAGCGTGCCGGCGCGGTAGTCGGCCGTAAGCGGTTTGGCCAGGGCGAGCTGCGCTTTGCCGTAAGTGACATCAAAGGTAGGAATTTCGAGATGCGCCTGCATTTGCGCGGGCGTTTTCAATGGGCCGCTGGCTGTGAGATGAATCTCCGTTTGGCCGCCGAGCTTGGAGCCTTGTGACGGCATAAAGTTTGCAGCCACGGCAGCGACGGGAAGCGCGTGGACGTCGAGCGTGAGATCAGAGTTGTAATCGCCGGTGAGCGCGACGTCGCCTTTCGCCTGAACCGTGCCTTGATAAACCACGGATTGAAGGTCGAGATTCGCGCGCCGATTTGCAACATTAACACTGGCTTCGAACTTGGAGACGGTTTGCCCTTGCGCCTGTAGTTGCGGAATCGTCAGGCTCATCTGCAGCTGCGGATCATGAATCGTTCCGCTGCCGGAGGCCGTGAGTTGCGCGACGCCTTGCAGGTTGTGCTTCTCGAGGGCGGATATTTTCTCGAGCTTGATGTTCTGGCCTTGCAGCTTCACGTCATATTGTTGCGAGGCGAGCGTGTAACTGGCATCAGCGGCGACCATCCCCGCAGGCGTTTGCAGATTAGCCGTGGCGTGGATGGTGCCACCGTGCGATTGCGCGTTCACGGCGAGATTGTTAATCGGCTGTTCCCAGGCCGTGCCCTTTGCCAGCGTGATCGTTGCTTTGCCTTCAGGCTCGGCCTTTGTGCCGGACACCGAAATATTTGCTGAGAGCGTCCCGGCCACCGGGTAATGAAGCTGTGCGACTTGTTCCGCGGTCGCGACAGGCATATTGGTCATGGAAAGCTGCAGCTCCACAAGGCTGCGATCGAGAAGCGACCAATTGCGCAGTTCCGCCTTGCCGCTGAACGCGATATTTGCGCCGCCGGTCGCTGCCACCAGCGAGCCGCTCTGAATGGTTATGCCTGAGGAGTTCGCGTTGGCCGTAAGAGTGAGCGAGCGCCACTGGCTGCCATCGACGGCGAGATTTTGCGCCGTCAGCTGAGCTTGCATGTGTGGATCGCGCGCCGAGCCGGTGGCGCGAATTGTGAGTGAGGCCGAGCCGCTCACGGTTGGAATTTGAGCAGGCGGTTTCTGCGGACTGATCGCGCCTTGGATCGTGGAGGCGAGCGACGCCGTTTCGCTCAAATCGCTGGTTGTCGCGAGTACGCTGAGCGAGGAATTGCCATCTCGGCGCGCGCTGAGCGTGCCGGCGATGGCGAGTTTTGTATTGGCGGTCTGCAGATGCGATTGGCCGAACGCGATCGAATTTTGCGGCCCGTTGTAATCCACCTGAATCAGACCGTTGACGGGAATGCTCTTTGCGGAAGTGGACCCTTGCGGAGCCGACACGGCAAAACGCGCATGCCCTACGGCATTCGTGATCGAACCCGTCCAGGAGCCACTGAGTGCGAGATCGGTCGCTCCTTGAAAGGGAAGCCGCTTCACGTTAGGAGGCGCAAACGCATTGCTCGCCGCGGTTAGAGAAACGCCTTGGATCGCGGCCTCGAGGCGCGAAGTGGCCGCTGCCGCGTCCAAGTGCTGCATCTGCCAGTTTGCACGTGCATGCCCGCCAAGAACGTCGGCGACAAGGTTTGTGACTTGCAGCGTGGCGTCATTAAGGCCGTAATTTGCGCTGATGGACGTCACGTCGATGGGCTGCTGTGTGCTGCGGATTTGGAGTTTCGCGCTGCGCGCTTGGCCTTGCACATTCACAGCGGCGATGAACGGGCGGCGGTCGGCTGATTGGTAGGCCAGTTTGCCATTGAGAGCGAGATTGCCAATCGGGAGGGAATCGAGTTTGAGAATGTGAGCGACTTCGGCCGTCGAGAGATTGCCATCGTAATTGGCGCTGATGATTGGGCTAGCATAATTCGTGAGCTGAGCGTTGAGTGTGAGCTGCGATGCGGCAGTCGCTAGGTGGAGATTTTCGAGCCTGAGACCGGAGCGCGTCGCCGTGAAGTTGACCTGCATCGCGTGGCTGACCGGGGCGTAGTTGCTCGCGACCAGGCGGCCATTGTCGTAAGAGAGAGAGCCTTTGTAATTCGAAGTGAGCCGGCTATAGTCGGCGTTGAACGTCAAATCATGAAGCTCGGCCTCGAGTGGAACTTCCGCATCGTTGTAGAAAATCTCGCCATTGTTGATCGCGCAGTCGCCAATTTCAAAATCGAAGACTTCATTTACTCCGTTGCCGCTGCCGGTAGAAGGGTGCGGCGGTACGGGCAGGTTGCTACGGCCCTGTGCGTCAATCCGCAGATGAACGATAGGACGATCGAGGATCAATTCGCGCAGTTCCGCGTGGCCACGAAGCAATGGAAGAAAGCGAAGGCCGACCTCGAGTCGATCCGCGCGAAGAAGCGGTGTCTCATTCAGAGCGGGGTGAGGGCTGCCATAGACCACCGTGTTGTTGAGGTCGATGGCAAGATGCGTCCAATGGGTATTGATGGAGCCTACTTCGACGCGGGCGCCCACGTGTTCGAGGGCGAGTGTGCCGATTTCGGAGCGCAGGTAGTTGCGGAACGCGTTTGTGTTCAGAATAACCAGCGCGATCAGGAAGAGGCACACGAGCAGCGCTGGAACGCCGATCATGATCCTGCGTACGATGCGTCTTCTTTCCATTTCCTTCGGCCGCCGCCTAAGGCGGCGTTCACTCCTAAAAGACGGCCTAAAACGACTGACCCAACGTAACGAAATACTGTTTGTTATCGATGCCCGGGATCGACGAGAGACGATAGCCAAAATCGAACCGCACCGGGCCGACGGGCGTGTCGTAACGAAGTCCGACACCGATTGTGTGTGTGAAGTTCTGCGTGAGCTGCTTCAGCGTGATGTCGGTATACACGTTGCCGCCGTCGTAGAAGAAAACTCCGCCAAGGCCCTGTTTGACGGGCAGCGGGAAACGCGCTTCGGAATTGACGATGAAGAGCATGTCGCCGCCAATGGGAATGCTGATCAAAGTGCATGTCGATGGATCAGCCGGGTTGCTGCAGACAGGCAATGGACGCTGTGGTCCCGCGCCGTTGATCGGGAATCCGCGCAACGAATCGGCACCGCCGGTGAAGAAACGCTCGCTCAGCGGAACGTCGCTGGTCGAAAAGGGGACGGCGAATCCAAGGCGGAAATTATTTGCCCACGTCAGCCAAGGTCTGACGGGCTTGTAGAACGCCGTCTGGCCAAGCAGTTTGACGAAATCCGCGTTCGCGCCCAGCGCGGAAGAGGTAATACCCACATCGAATGTCTGATAAATGCCTTTGTGGGCATCGAGCGGTTTGTCGCGGGTGTCGCGAACGTATTCGCCGTCGAACGTTGAGAGGCGCGTGTGTCGATCTTCCGGCAGCACGAGGCCGGGGATCAGAATGTCGTAAAGATTTGTGCGCTGAAAGCTGTAACGCGCGATGAAGTGCTGTGTCTTTTTCGCGTCGAGCGCGCGTTCGACTTGAAACGAAGCCTGCGCCAGCTCCGCGGTGTAAATGGGATTTTCCGTAGTGCGCTCACCCGACATGCTGAAGAGCGAGTCCCACGAAGAGCCGTTGAAATGAGGATCGGCGTAGGTGAAGAAGACGCGCTGATCAAGCCGCGAAACGATGGTGCCGATCGTGGCCGTCTCGGCGCGTCCGCGCAGGTTGTGGCGAACGAAGTCGAACGTGAAGCGCGGACCAACGTAGCTCTTTTGGCTTACGCTGTATTTGTTACCGAGGCTGAGCGGCGGAAGGCCGGGAACGGCGACCGTGTTGACCGGAAGATTGCCATCACGTGGGATAACTTCCAGGCCGCCGCCGATATCGAGCGAATTCAGCGGCGATTCGTGCACTTTCACCAGCACTTCTTCCTGCGTTTGGTCAACGATCGGCTCCAATGGCTTCACACTCGCCCAATCGAAAATGCCGAGATCGTAAAGACTGCTCTCCGACTGCAGGAAATTGCCTTCACTCTGCGGCTGGCCTTTCTTGACCGCGCCGACGGACGTCTTCTCGATGTAATCGCTGTGCGTATGCTGCTGGCCGAGAACGACCACATCAGAAATGAACGCCTGCGGGCCCTCGCTGACATTGAAGGTCACGTCGATTGCGTGCGGATCGGCCTGCCTGGGAGTCGCGGTCGATTGGACGGTGGCGTTCAAGTAGCCGAGATCGAGATAGGCGGCGAGAAGTTGGTCGCGGTCGGCGCCGAGCAGCTTGGCAGAATATGAGCCGCCGGACTTCAGCTTCATTGGATACTTGCGATTAAGCAATGCAAGCGAGCGCGTGGCATTTCCAACCACTTGCACCGACGCTACCCGATCCTGCTTGCCTTCGTTGATTTCGAACGTGACGTCGATCTCGGGCTCGAAATCCTGCACCTTTGGATTGACGGAAACATCTGCGAATCCTGCGTCCTTATAAAGCGCAGTGATCGACGTGACGCTCTTGGAAACGAGCTGCTGGCTGTAGCTTCCATGTGTGACAAATAGAAAGCCCTTTTTGACGTAGGCGTGCGGACGAAGTTGCTTATCGGTAAAAAACGAGTTGCCGTCAAAATAGACGCCATGGAGATGATGCTTATCGCCGAGATCGACCGTGTACGTTACGGTGATCAGATTCTGTTCGCGCGTAATGGCTGAGTCGGTTGTGACGTCGTAATAACCTTTCGTCTGGAAGTAACCCTTGAGACTCGCTTCGCCTTCGTCGACCAGGTCCTGATCGACGGAATTTTCCTCATAGATGGGGATCAGCTGCCGAAGGCGGCCGCCGGACACTTTCGCGCCCACCACCTTCACCGCGACTTTGGAGCCAGGAGTGACTTCAAATTTAACCGCGACTTCGTTGGTTTCCAGATCGTATTGCGGCGGGTCCAACTTCAATGAGGGCGCAAGCTGACCCTGCTTGCGCAGGTGGTCGCGAATGAAGGGAACTGCCTTCATCACGCGCGCTTGCGAATAGCCTTGACCAGGTTTGAGCGACACACGCTTCAGGCGCGCCCAAATCCCGTGCAGAGCGTCGAGCAGCGCCGTGTTTTGCCGGCCACTTAGGCCGGCAAATTCGAGGCTGCCGATTTTTGCTCGCTGCTTTAGAGTGCAGTGAAAAATGATATTGACCACGCGGTGAGGCTCGTCGCGTTGGACTTCGGGCGTCACTTCCGCTTGAAAGAATCCGTGGTCGCGAAGATAGTTGAGCACGCCCTGTTGCGCTTGCGTCTCTAGGCCCGGTACGTAGGGCGCCTGCTCGGGAATGTTTGCCGCCTGTTGCAGCGCGGTATAAGCAAAACGCGTTCCGGTTCCGGGAAATTGCAGCACACCGATGTAGTCTGCGGGCTGCAAAATAAACGTGATGTGCAAGCCGGACTGATCCGGCTCCATGCTCATCTGCACCTTCGTGAAAAGGTGCGTTTGTTGTAGCGCCGAGACACTTTCGTTGATCGCATCCGATGAAAATGGCTGGCCGGCCTTTTGTTTGATCAGCAGTTGCATCTGGTTAATGTCTACGCCGGGCTTTGCCGCGATATCGATCTTCGAAACTTGTTGGCCGTCGAAGCCGGAAAAGTCGGTGGGCGTGGCTTGCTGTGCGTCCAGGCAGGGCGCTATCAGGATTAGGGCGAGGACGCATGCGTGCACGAGCAGAACGAGTGCGCGGCAAACATTGCGAGCCCGTTTGGAGGCGCTTTTGCACGGCTTCACCCGCGCCTCGATTCGATCGATCGATCTTCCATCACCCGAGTTTCCATCTCGCGATCGGTCTCGGCGCCGATCAACAAAATCAGGCTGGCGATATAGATCCACAACATCAATATGATAAAGCCTCCGATTGCACCGTAGATTCGCGGATAGGAGGAAAAATGTTGGATGTAAAGATTGAAGCCCGCCGATGAGACCACCAGTGTGAGAACGGCGAATGCCGTTCCGGGAGAAACCCAGCGCCACGGCCGCTTCACGTCCGGAAGAAAGTAATTCGCAAGATCAACAGCGATGCACATCACGATCAGGGTCACAAGCCAGCGGCCCGCCTCCCATGCTATGTGCGTTATGCTGATACGTCCGACTTCCGACGAAAACCAGTTTGTTCCCCAGCGACCGAACGCCATCAGGCCAAACGCGCCCAAAGAAAAAACCATTGTGAGCATCGCTACGACGGCCGCGATCGCGTGTTTGTGCCAATACGAACGTGTGTCTTTGCCTACGTAAACGACGCTCAGCGACTCCATCAAGCTTACGAAGCCCGAGGACGCGCTCCAGACGGCGGTAATGAGTCCAACTGAAAGAAATCCGGCGGAGTAATCCGACAGGCCGAGAATCGTGGAGAAGATAAGATGCTGCGACTGGCGCGGTAGGTAGGTGACGATCCAAGTGGCGAAGGACTTCCAAAGAAGCGTCGACGGCAGCCAGCCCACAATGGCCGCCAACACCAGGCAGTAAGGAAGCAACGAAAGCGAAAAGAAAAAAGAAATCTGCGCGGCTAGATCGACGCAGTCGTCGTCCTGCACGCGCTGCCAGATCCGGGCGAAGAGGCCAGTGCGGCTTCGCGACTGCATTAGAAGATGGGCAACCATGATCGTCCACGGCCCGCCAGGCGCCGTTTGTTTCGGGCGGCGTGGCCGGGGAGTTGCTGGCTGGGATCAGCGGTCCACTCGACGCGCCATTGACGAGCGCTGCGCAGGCTGTGGCGGGCCTGAATCAGCCTTTATTTTGTCTTGGAAACTCCCGATTGCGAATCAGGGTTCTTGCGTACGCTGCCTTAGAGAAAGATGTACGCGATTTTGCGCACCCGATGGCTCGAGGAAGGCGCCATCCTCATCCTTGCTACGGCGAAAAATCATCATGCCTTACAGCTTCTGGCCGAACGACAGGCTGTGTCCCCCGGGTACGATGCGCGTTGGAGGGCATCATGGAAAATTTGAAGGGAGTTCGGGTCGCCATTCTAGTGGACAATGGTTTTGAGCGCGTCGAGCTGACCGAGCCGCGCAAAGCGCTCGAAGAAGCAGGAGCCGAGACCAAGATCGTTTCGCCTCAAGAAAAAGAAGTGCGCGCATGGGAGACCAAACAGTGGGGCGGACAATATCCTGTGGAGCAGAGGCTCGATGAAGCCAAGCCAGACAATTTCGACGCGCTACTGCTGCCGGGCGGCGTAATGAATCCGGATCATCTCCGTATGAACCCCAAGGCGGTATCGCTCGTGAAGGCCTTTTTCGACGCTGGCAAGCCGGTGGCGGCGATTTGCCACGGACCATGGACACTGATCGAAGCCGACGCAGCGAAGGGGCGCAAGATCACTTCATGGCCGTCGCTCAAAACAGACTTGAAAAATGCCGGAGCGGACTGGGCCGACAAGGAAGTGATCGTTGACCAGAACCTCGTGTCGAGCCGCAAGCCCGACGATATTCCTGCGTTTAACCGCGAGATGATCAAGCTGTTCGCCGAGAAAGCGGGAAAGTCTCGCGCGGCTTGACCCCTAATAAATTGGCAAAGAGGGCGTTATGAAAGCGCCCTCCTTTTGTTTGCCGCCGGTTTCAATCTTCCTCCGCTTCGGCGAGCAGATCTGCAAGGCCAGCCAAACGACGTTGCCACAATGCGCGGCGATCCATCAGCCATTTTTCCGCAATCGTGAGCCCATCAGGTTCGATGCGGCACGTGCGGATGCGTCCTGTTTTTTCCGTTTTGACCAAACCGCTTTTTTCGAGCACCTGCAAGTGTTGAACGACCGCCGCGAGAGTAATGTCGAGAGGCTCAGCAAGGCTTGAAACAGAAGTGGGGCCGTGACTCAGCTTTTCAACCAGGGCACGGCGCGTGGGGTCGCCCAGCGCGTGAAAGACGCGGTCCACTTTCACAGAGTGACTCAGCATTCATTTCTCCCTTGTTCGCCGAATGAGCCCGCCAGTGCTTCGCTTAATCTTTCAAGGAGAAGGCGCCAGCCTTCGCGACGGATTTCGGGCCCGTCCGCGCCTTCGAAGAAAGCGCTCTGTTCAGTAAAAGCCAGTTCGGTGCCCTTCTTCGTTGGCAGCAATTCGATTGTGGCCAAGGACGAAGAGAAGCGAGTTTCGCCGACGCTCATGTTGTAGGCAAATACGATGCGTCGATTGGGCAAAATATCGCGA